>ERZ891134.646-NODE-646-length-27524-cov-12.264444_pt1 | contig 27524 bp, 22 predicted proteins | sample MGYA00520888_ERZ891134 | MGnify/ENA primary metagenome ERZ891134 (study PRJEB32303, sample SAMEA104408692) | aquatic metagenome | biome: Brackish water; feature: Coastal; material: water | place: Baltic Sea | collected 2014-10-23 | depth 10 m ... | reverse complement strand
TGATAATTTTATAATAAATTATGTTTTTAATTATTATTTCAAAGGCTCATATTTATTAAAAGGATAGGATTCTGGAATGACAAATGGACCAGTAGAAATAATTAATGGAAACTCTGATTCTGGATCTATTGTAAATTCCATCATAATAGCCTCATAGCCATTTGATTTATCTTTTATTTCAACTTGATAATTATTATCATTCGATTTTTGAATATTTATTTTTTGCCAAAGCTCACCTTCTTGCCATAACCTAAAATCTCTACCATTTTGGTTTTTTGCATTCCAAATCGAAACATTATAATTTCCTTCATAGTCTAAAGCTACATTTAAGTTATTATCATTTAGTTCCCATTTTAAAGTAGGCATATCAATATCATTTATTATTCTGTAGAAATAACTTATTAAATCATCATTGAGGTATCTTCCATTTAATGAGTGATTTGTATTTGGAACATATCTTAATAGCTTATCACCCGGGAGTTCATCATAGTAAAATCTCCATGAATCCGTAGAAAAAAACTCATCAGAACCAGCATTAATTAGATATTTAGGCATAGTAAATTTCTCTTTAAAATAATAAGGTTCCACATAACTCATTAGCTTTTTAAATTCATCTGTTTCCATCCAATCTTGGATATTATAATTAACATATGATTCAACAGCAGGAGAAAACTCTCCATAACTCCTGTAATGATTTTCAAATGAAGGAACCATGTTTAACATATCAATGACCATTGGAACAACTGCTACAACTCTGTCATCAACTGCTGCTGTTGTCCAAGCTGTCCAACCTCTCTTTGATGCACCAGAAACAACAAAATCTTTAACATTTACATTATTCTGTAATGTAATTTCTTGGGCTAAATCCATTGATCTAACAACTGCTCGTGTCATAGGAAGTCTAGGTAACCACTCAATATCTTTTTGCTTAGCACCTCCTTCTAAGAACTTATTCCATGCATATGCAATCAAATCATCTTCATAAAAAGATTCTTGATCAGATGCTAGGAAGTTAACTGGCTGAGCTGGAATATTATGAATATTTACAATAACTGATTTTGTTCTTAAAGCGTAGCTTACAGATGTTGAATCAAGTCTAAAGTAATTTTCGTCATTTACTCCAGAGTCTATAAACATAATACCAGTATCTGTTTGAGTTTCTTTTGGAATAACAATATCAACATAATGCAACCAATCTACATTTTCAACTTTCTTAGAATCTAACCACTCTCCTGAAGTCATCCTTATATGATATCCTGTCCACTCATCCTCATAAAAAACATCTTCAATCTCATAACTAAATTCATTTTTTGTAGAATCAATGTAATCCTTCATTGAAGTGTAACCCTCTACTGATAAAAAAGCATAATTAAGTGTAAAATATACTAATACTAAGAAAAATACTAAAAGGATTTTTTTACGTGACATTGCTTTGAGTTTTTATTACCACTTAATAATTGTACTTCCCCATGTAAAACCACTTCCAAAGGCTGCAAGCACTACTATATCACCCTCCTTTATTTTACCCTGTTGCCATGCCTCTGTTAATGCAATAGGAATTGATCCTGCAGTGGTATTACCATATTTCTGAATATTATTAAAAATCTGATCTTCAGACAGACCAAATTTCTTTTGTACAAATTGAGAAATTCGAAGATTTGCTTGATGAGGTATTAACATATTTATTTGGTCAGGACTTAAGTTATTATGTTTTAAACCTTCCATAATTACCTCAGAAAAACGGACTACAGCACTTTTAAAAACTGTTTGCCCATTCATATTAGGATAGTATGATATATCTTCTGGATCATTTGCCTCTAAAATCTCTGGAACCCATCTATTTGTACTTGGTCCAATTAGTGAAAGTTCTTTTGCATATTTACCTTCAGAATGAAGATGAGATGAGAGGATACCCTTACTCAAGTTTTCTTCTCTAGAAATAACTGCTGCGCCTGCACCATCTCCAAAAATTACTGAAACACCTCTCCCTCTTGTAGTCATATCTAGTCCTCCAGAATGATTCTCTGAGCCAATCACAAGTACATTTTCATACATTCCAGATTTTATAAATTGATCTGCAGTAGAAATTGCATAAATAAAACCAGAACATTGATTTCTAATATCCATGGCAGGACAAGTAGGAATATCTAGAAGTTCTTGAGCCAAAACACCACTACCCGGGAAGTAATAATCAGGACTTAATGTTGCAAAAATAATAAGATCTATATCATTTTTATCAATACCCGCTCTTTCCATAGCAATATTAGCAGCTTTAACACCCATAATTGCAGTGGTATTTCCATCACCTTTTTTAATATGTCTTCTTTCTTTTATTCCAGTTCGCTCAATTATCCAATCATCAGATGTCTCCATAATTTTAGACAAATCATCATTGGTTACAATGTTTTCAGGAACATACATACCTAGGCCTGAAATTTTTGAATTATACATATTTTGGTTTTTATTCAAGTTAATAAATTTTTGGTGGTCTAATCCCAACTACTTAATCAACCCTATTGAACATTTAATTTATTCTAGACGAATATTACTAAGACCTATATCAGTACCACCCTCGGCTTTAATTATTAATGCAGAAGTTATTTTAGACATATCTAGTCCAAGTTCTTCAAAATCACTAAGAGGAATAAGATATTCATTCCAATCACCACTTATTTTAAACTCTAAAGTATTATCACAATTTGAACCATCATCACATTGACCAATTTGAATAATAGAATCAGAACCATTAAATGATTTAGCATTAAAAGCTAGCTTCATAGCACCATTAGATTGTCTAGTCAGATCATCCGGTTCAACAGAAGATATTCTGAAATAATCTCCATCAGATTTAGTCCAGTTAACACGTAATGCATCCTCTTGAGCCATATGATCGGTTTTACTTAGTATTAGCCCTCCTACAGATGAAGGAAAGCTAGCAATTTGTTTCTCTAATTCTCCTGATATTAACCATAAATCCCAAGGTGGAACTGAAGCCCCTTTGGAAAAATATACGCCTGTTGAAGCTATTTTACTATTTTCTAATCCAGAATTTTCAGATAATTCATCAACTAGATCCATACTTGAATATGTAAGTCCATATCCTAAACTAAACAGTGCATCATTTTTTTCTTCAACTAAAGCACTAGCTGGCCATGTAAAAGACAATTTACCTGAGAAATCATATGAAGGATCTGTTTGAAAAAGCATATCTGAAACACCTCCACCCTCACTTCCTGGTAACCATGCAGCTATAAAAGCATCTGAATTGTTTATCTCAGGGTTCATCCACATTGGTCGTCCTGATAAAAATACTGAGACCACTGGTATACCTCTTTTCTTATAATCAGTCAATTTATTTGTATCAAATCCGTTTGGAATAAATTCTAAGTTTTCAAGATCTCCTTGAAATTCAGCATAAGGATCTTCTCCATAGATTGCAATAACCACATCAGCTTCTATTGAAGTATCTCCTTCTTTTGAAAAAATAAGTTTTCCACCTGCATTATTTATAACCTCTTCAATACCTTCAAGTATAGACTCTCCATTTGGAAATTCATCGTTAGTATGATTATTTCCTTGCCAAGAAAGAGTCCAACCTCCACTTATTTTGGAAATACTAGCAGCACCATCTCCTACAACTAAAATTGTTTTTGAAGGATCTACAGGTAATATCTGATTATTATTTTTTAGCAAAACCATTGATTCTCGCACTGCTTGTCTTGCAATAATTCTATGTTCTGGCAATGCTAGAAGATTTTCATTACCTGCATTTGCTCGAGTACTTGGAGCGCCCTTTTTAAAAATTCCTGATAAAAGTTTAACTCTTAGAATACGTCTAACAGCATCATCTAAACGCTCAATAGCTATAGTACCATCTTTAACATGTTTAAGAGTACTTTCATATAATCCTTTCCAACTATCGGGAGCCATATACATATCCAAACCTGCATTTAAAGATTGTGGACAATCTGTGTTAACACACCCTGGAACCTGACCATGACCATTCCAATCACCTACTACAAATCCATTAAAACCCATTTTTCCTTTCAATACATCAGTTAGTAATTCTTTATCTCCATGAAGCTTTCTCCCTTGCCAGCTAGAAAACGATGCCATAACAGTTTGAACACCTGCAGGAATTGAACTATAGTATCCAGCAGCATGAACTTTACTTAATTCTTTTTCATTGATTAGGGCATCTCCTTGATCTACTCCATTTTCAGTCGCACCATCAGCTAAAAAATGTTTTGCACTAGAGATTACTCTTCCATCCCCCATAAAATCTTCAGAACCAAATTGACCCTGTAAACCTATTACAATTCTATCTCCATATGAATTTACAATTTTGGGATCTTCTGAAAATCCTTCATAAGCTCTACCCCATCTCAAATCCTGAGGAACAGCAAGAGTTGGAGCAAAAGTCCAATCATGTCCGGAAACAGTTAATTCATGCGCAGTAATACTGGCAATCTCTTCAATTAAATCAGGATTATTCATAGCACCTAAACCGATATTATGAGGGAATATTATTGCACCTTTTAAGTTTGCATGTCCATGAACAGCATCAATTCCCCAAATAATTGGAATTGCTATTTCAACTCCTTCATCATCAATGGAGGCATTATAATATTTATCAGCCATTTCCAACCATGCCTTTGTTTCGGCATAAGGTAAAGGTCCAGGAGCAGAATTTCCACCACTTAATACTGAACCCAATCTGTATTTTTTTACATCTTCTGGAGTTAAAGATCCTGTATCTCCCTGAATAACTTGTCCTACTTTTTGCTCTAAAGTTAGTTTAGGAAGTATTTCATCAATTTGAGCCTCAATATCTGGATCTAGTGGCAATGGATCTAGAGTAGGCCATACATTATTAACTTGAGAAGAATTACAACCTAAAATAAATGTTGCAAATAAAACAAGTGAAACAAAAGTTATAAATAATTTGAAATTGACTTTAAATGATTTGATTATTTCCATATTGAAATTTTAGCATCTAAAGATAAAAAAAAATTGCACTAAGCTCTACTTTGACTTATAATAGAATCTTTATGATATCATTGGTTTATAAATATAAAGCTAATAGTATAGAGTTTAAAAATCAAAGGAAACTTATTAAGGTGTCTTAGTAACAATGATTATTTAACAATTATGATTTAGATTCATATGTGTATGAAGAATAGAGAAGAAAAACACCAACCAATAAATCATAAATGATACAAAATTCTCTGTACAAATAAATGACACCAACATTATTAGTTAAATCTTCACTAAAAAAATCATACAAAATATGGGTTAAATAGAGATAGGCAATAAGTTTAGGGGATGATTTTTTTTCTATTATAAAGTATAGACCAAAAAGTATAAAAGGTATTCCATATAAAAATTCTAACAATAATGAACTATTGTCTTCTCCAACTAATGAAAAACCAATATATATTATTGGCAAAAAAATAAATGTTTTCCTAAAAAAATTTATCAATATTCCCATTTATATACCAAAATGCAACTTAGCAGAGAGGAAGGGATTCGAACCCTCGATTCCATTTCTAGAATACACGCTTTCCAAGCGTGCGCCTTAAACCACTCGGCCACCTCTCTAATTTAAACAGATTAGTTTCCAAAAACTTCAATTGAATTTTGTTGAGTTATTTTAGAGATTTCATCTATTTCTAAGTTATAAACTTCTGCTAGCTTATCTGCAATTATTTTTAAATATGAACTCTCATTTCTAGTACCACGATAAGGTGAAGGAGCTAGATAAGGTGAGTCTGTTTCTAAAACAATTTTATTAATTGGAATTTCATTAAGAAACTCAGATATTTTTCCATTCTTAAATGTTAATACACCTCCAATACCTAGATGGAAATTCAAATCTATGATTTTGTTTGCTTGATTTATATTTCCTGTAAAACAGTGAAAAATTCCTCTTAATTTTTCACATTTAAATTTTTCTAAAACTTTAAAAATTTCATCAAAAGAATCTCTTGAATGAATAACTATAGGCAAGTCTTTTTCAATAGCTAATTTAATTTGCTCTTCAAATGCAATTACTTGTTGTTCAAAATATTTTTTATCATGAAAAAGATCTATCCCTATCTCTCCAATAGCTTTATAATCATGATTATCAATTTGATTTTTAACAAAATCTATTTCTAAATGAAAATTATCATCAACATAACAAGGGTGGAGACCAATCATGCAAAAGATATCATTAGGAAATTTTTTTTCCAAATCATGCATACTCTGATTATGTTTTGAGTTTATTGATGGAAGATAAAACCTTTGAACTCCAATAGCTTTAGCTCTTGAGATGACATCATCAATATCATCTTTAAATTGTTCAAGATATAAATGGGTATGAGTATCAATCAATTAACTAAGTCCTAAATGTTTTTCAACTTTACCATCCATGAGAATGTTCTCTGGATCTTCAACACCTTCTTTAACAGCTATTAAAAATCCGACAGATTGGTTACCATCTATAATTCTATGATCATAAGATAAAGCTAGATACATCATAGGTCTTATTTCAACTTTACCGTCAATAGCTACAGGTCTTTGAATTATATTATGCATACCTAATATTCCTGATTGAGGAGGATTAATAATAGGTGTGGATAACATTGAACCAAAAACACCACCATTAGAAATAGTAAATGTTCCTCCAGTCAAATCATCAACTGTGATTGTCTTATTCCTTACATGATCTGCAAGTCTTTTAATTTCTTGCTCAACTGCTGCAAAAGATAGATTTTGCGAATTTCTTAATATTGGCGTCATTAAACCTTTAGGACCTGAAACTGCAATACTTATATCACAATAGTTAAACGATATTTTTTCGTTACCATCAATCATTGAATTAACATCTGGGTATAATTTAAGAGCTCTGGTAACTGCTTTTGTAAAAAAACTCATAAAGCCAAGACCTACTCCATGTTTTTGAGAAAATGCTTCTTTATACTTTTTTCTAAGTTCAAATATGTTTGACAAGTCTGCTTCATTAAAAGTAGTTAACATTGCTGTTTCATTCTTAACAGAGACTAATCTCTCCGCAACTTTCCTTCTTAACATTGAAAGTTTTTCTCTGTTTTCAATTCTTCCCTGATCATTTGATGATCCCATTGCCGGAACAACTTTCAAAACATCATCTTTAGTTATTTTATCACCTTTGGCTTTAATCTCATTTATATCAATTCCTTTATCTGAAGCAATATTTCTTGCAAGAGGAGTAATATTTATTCCTTCAGCCTCAACTAGATCAACCTTTTTCTCTTCTTTAACTTCGTTAATTATAGGTTCTTTAATTAAAGTTTTGGAATCAGAAGCTACAGATGTATCAATTAAACATACAATATCTCCAACAGCCATTAAATCTCCTTCTTCTGCTTTTAAAGTAATTTTTCCAGATTCTTCAGCAGGTAAATCTAAGGTAGCTTTATCAGAATCTATCTCCGCAATTGTTTGATCTTTTGAAACTACATCACCATCTTTAACTAACCATTGAGAAATTTCAACTTCTGTTATAGATTCTCCCGGGGAAGGAATTTTCATTTCGAGGACCATCAGTACTTTTTAGAAGTTTTAAGTTATCAAAATTAATCATAAAATTGAAACTATTTAAATAATCATCATCTTAATAAATAAAAAAAGCTTTGAAGAAGCAGGAATCTTTTAGAACTTAATTTCTAAAATTATTTTTTTGTTTATCAAAAACATATTCTATGACCTGATTATGTCTTCTTTCAAATCTAGCATAACTTCCAGAGGCTGTTGAACCATAAAATCTTCTTGTTGCAGGTCTTAACTTATTGGAAATTGGTAAATGCATTTGAATATGACTCCATGCGCCCATATTTTTTGGTTCTTCCTGTGCCCATACAATATCAGAAGCATTTGAAAACTTTTTTATTTCTAAATTAATTAAGTCTGTAGGCAAAGGAAATAACTGTTCTAGTCTTACAATAGCAACATTTTTTATATTATTTTTCTCTCTATAATCCAAAAGATCAAAATAAAATTTACCAGAACAAAAAACTAAAGACTCTGTTTTTTTGGGGTCAATTTCTTGATCAGTTATTATTGGTAAAAATTTTGATGAAGACAACTCATCAACTTCAGATATAACTTTAGGATTTCTTAGTAAGCTTTTAGGTGTAAATAAAATTAAAGGCTTTCTAAAATTTGTTAGCATTTGTCTTCTTAAGAGATGAAAAAGATTTGAAGGAGTTGTACAATTAGCAGCATACATGTTGTCCTTAGCACATAGTTGTAAATAACGTTCCATTCTTGCAGAAGAGTGTTCCGCACCTTGACCTTCATAACCATGAGGAAGATAAAGAACTATTCCATTTTGTAATTTCCATTTATCTTCTGCTGATGAAATATACTGATCAATTATAATCTGTGCACCATTAGAAAAGTCTCCAAATTGTGCTTCCCATACTGTTAAACATTTAGGACTAGCTAAAGCATATCCATAGTCAAAGCCAAGAACTCCATACTCTGATAAAAGTGAATTATATATTTTAAATTCTCCTTTATTTTTTGACTCAATGCTGTTAAGAGGTAAATACTCTTCCTCAGAATCTTCAGATTTTAAAACTGCATGCCTATGAGAAAATGTACCTCTTTCAACATCTTGGCCAGAGATTCTTATATTAAAACCTTCAATCATTAATGTTCCATAAGCAAGAAGCTCAGCCATAGCCCAATCAACTTTTCCATTTTCAAAAAATAATTTTTCTCTAGCACTAAAAAGTTTAACAACTTTACGTAAAAATGCCTTGTCTGGAAGATTCGTTATTGACTTTGCAACATTAGTTATATCACTTTTGTTTGAAGTAGTATCAAAATCCTCTAACATCTTTTTTTCATCAACTCTTTTAAAGCCATCCCAAACTTCTTGCATAAAAGGAGTAATCTTAGTTTTATCTTTTTTCCTAGAATCAGTCAACTCTTCTTCTAATTCTGAAAAATATTCATCTTCAATTTTAGAAATATATTGTTTTTCAATCAACCCTTGCTCAATTAATTTAGATGCATAAATGTCTCTTGGATTAGGATGGGATGAAATGAATTTATATAATTTAGGTTGAGTGAATCTTGGTTCATCTCCTTCATTGTGTCCATACTTTCTGTAACCAAGAAGATCAATAAAAACATCTCTATTAAATTGATTTCTATATTCTAAAGCAAAAGTTACAGCATGAATAACTGCTTCAACATCGTCTGAGTTTACATGGAGAACTGGAGATAGGGTTACCTTTCCAACATCGGTACAATAAGTGCTAGATCTAGCATCAAGATAATTTGTGGTAAATCCTACTTGATTATTAACTATTAAATGGATGGTTCCACCTGTGGTATATCCCTTTAATTTTGACATTTGAATCACCTCATACACCAATCCCTGACCTGCTATAGCAGCATCACCATGAACGATAATTGGTAAAATTTTATTTGTTTGATTATTGAAATTATTTTCTAATTTGGCTCTAGCTATACCCTGCACTATAGGATCAACTGACTCAAGATGAGATGGGTTGGGAGCTAAATTCATGTTGATTTTTTTACCAGATGGAGTAGTCCTCTCTGATGTCCAACCAAGATGATATTTAACATCTCCATCAAAAATATCTTCCTCATAATCCTTACCCTCAAACTCACCAAAAATATCTTTACTCGACTTACCAAAAATATTTGCCAGAGTGTTTAATCTTCCTCTATGGGACATACCCATTATAAATTCCTCAACACCTTTTTCAGCAGCAGAATTAATTAGAAAGTCAATAGCTGGAATTAAAGATTCTCCTCCTTCAAGAGAAAATCTTTTTTGTCCTACATATTTTTTTTGAAGAAAGTTTTCAAAAGTATGTGCTTTATTCAAGCTTTCCAGAATCTGCAGCTTTTCATCCTTTGAAAAATTAGGCTGATTTCCATTTACATTAATTTGATTCTGAATCCACTTAACTCTTTCAGGATCTCTTATATACATATACTCAATACCTATTGAGTGACAGTATATTCTCTTTAAATGATCAATTATATTTTTTAATTTATCTGCTCCAATGCCAACCACCTCTCCTGCACTAAAAACTAATTCAAGATCACTATTTTCTAATCCAAAGTTTTCTATATCTAGTGTAGGTAAATACTTTCTTCTTTCTCTTACTGGATTTGTAACCGTAAATAAATGCCCTCTTTTTCTGTAAGCATCAATTAAATTAATAACCTGAAACTCCTTTTTTATATTCTCAGGTACTTCAAATTTTTTCTCTTCAAGAGTAATGTTTGCATTCTCTAACCCAAAGTCAAATCCTTGAAAAAAAGCTTTCCAACTAGGCTCTAGACTATCAGGTGATTCTAGGTACTGATCATACATTTCTGAAAAAAAACTTGTATGAGCCGAATTAAGAAATGAGAATTTATCCATTCAATGTTATATAGTTAATAAAATTACAACTTGTTTTCTATGTTTCTTAATAATTTTTAGATTTTTGTATCATGTTTGCCCTAATTGATTGTAATAATTTTTATGCTTCTTGTGAAAGAGTTTTTCAACCCCATTTAAATGGTAAACCAGTTGTAATTCTATCCAATAATGATGGCTGTGTGATAGCTAGAAGTAATGAGGCTAAATCTCTTGGTATTCCAATGGGAGCTCCAGCATTTAAATACAAAGAAGTTTTTCAAAAAAACAAAGTTCAAATTTTCTCATCTAACTTTACATTGTATGGAGACATAAGTAATAGGGTAATGTCTATAATATCTCGCTATGTACCAGATGTAGAAATCTACAGTATTGATGAAGCATTTATAAAATTTGATGGATTCTCTAAGGAGGAGGCTAATGAAAAATGTAGTGATATAATAAAAACAATCTTGAAATGGACAGGCATACATGTTTCAATAGGTTTAGCGCCAACTAAGTCACTTGCAAAAGTTGCAAATAGAATTGCAAAAAAATATTCCACCAGGACAAAAGGTTTCTATTCAATTAATAATAATGAGAAACGCATAAAAGCTTTAAAAAATATCTCTGCTGGAGATATATGGGGTATTGGTTTTCAAAATGAAAAAAAACTATTGAAAGTTAATGTAAAGTCTGGAATGGATTTTGTAAATCTTCCTGATCAATGGGTCAAAAAAAATATGAGTATAGTAGGATTAAAACTCAAAAAAGAACTTGAAGGAATTCCTACTCTTAATATTGAAGAAGGAAAAATTGATAAAAAATCTATTGCTACTACTAGAAGTTTTGAATCTGAAATTTCATCACTTAATGATCTTATTGAAAGAATTACAACATTCTCTGTAGTTGCTGCTAAAAAACTCAGGAGGCAGAATAGTGAATGTAATATGATTTCTGTTTTTATTCGAAGTAATCCGTTCAAGCAAAACGATGACAAATATCATTTCAGTTTAACTGGATCACTACCTTTTTCAACAAATTCAAGTATTGAAATAAGTAAATTCGCTGTAAAGCTTTTAACTAAAATTTATTCTAAAAATAAATCATATAAAAAAGCAGGAATAATCCTGATGGGCTTATCTCCACAGTCTAGTCATCAATTTAGTTTATTTGACCAAAATATTGATAAACAAAAAAAGCTAATGAGAAGCATTGATAATATTGATAATAAATATGGACTCTATAAGGTAAGACTGGCTAGTCAAGATCCGAAAAGAATATGGAAAATGAAGAGACAAAAACTATCAAGAAATTACACAACCGAGATTGACGAAGTTTTAATTGTTAAATAGTATATGGCTAAAAACAATAATATTAAAATATTCAAACCTAATGATAACGACTCTTTAAGTAATTTATTTATTGAGGATGGAATATCAGCAGGTTTTCCATCACCAGCAAGTGACTTTGAAGAATCAAGAATTAGTCTTGAAAAGGTAGTTGTGAAGAATAAAGAGGCCACATTCTATGCAAAAGTATCAGGAGAATCAATGAAAGATGCGGGGTTAGATGATGGGGATATTTTAGTGATCGATAGAAGCGAAGAATTAAAAAACAATAAAATTGCAGTCTGTTATTTAAATGGAGACTTTACAGTAAAAAGAGTAAAAATTGAAAAAGATCATGTATATCTGATTCCAGAAAATAAAAATTATGATCCGATTAAAGTTACCGAAGAAAATGAATTTATAGTGTGGGGAGTTGTAACTTATGTTGTTAAAAAGGTCTAAAGTCTTTCATAAATACCAGCTATTCCCTGTCCACCTCCAACACATGCAGTAACCATTCCATACTTTTGATTTCTTCTTTTCATTTCTTCTAATAATTGAATTGAAAGTTTAGCTCCAGTACAACCTAAAGGATGACCAAGAGCAATAGCTCCTCCATTTACATTTACAGTTTCTGGATCAAGGCCACTCTCTTGAATGACAGCAAGTGCCTGTGCAGCAAAAGCCTCATTTAATTCAGTTTGTTCAATATCAGATAATTTTAATCCTGCTTGTTTTAGAGCTTTTGGGATTGCCTCCACTGGTCCTATACCCATATATAAAGGATCAACACCACCTGAAGTACAAGTTACCATTCTTGCAATTGGTTTTACTCCAAGTTGTTTAACCATCTCTTCAGACATTACAAGAACAAAAGCTGCACCATCCGACATTTGAGACGAACTACCTGCAGTTACAATCCCTCCAAGCTTGAAAGCTGGTCTTAGTTTTGCTAAAGCTTCAATAGTAGTTTCCCTTCTAACTCCTTCATCCATGTCAACAGTATGAGATTTAGAAACTCTTTTTCCATCCTTAACAAATACTTCCTCAACAGTTACAGGAACTATTTGATCTTTAAAATAACCTTTATCAATTGCATTTGCAGCTTTGACATGAGACTCACAAGAAAATTTATCTGATGCTTCTCTGGTAATTTTATATTTTTCTGCAACTGCCTCTGCAGTGTGTCCCATCCCAATATGATAATTCATGTTTTCCATGTTAGCGTTATAACTTGGCGCTAACTTATATCCAGTCATTGGCAATAAACTCATACTTTCAATTCCACCTGCAATAAATATATCGCCAAAGCCAGCTCTAACTTTGCTAACAGCCATTGAAATTGCCTCAAGACCTGAAGCACAATATCGATTAATTGTTACACCAGGAACTTCTTTACCAAGAGCTCTTGCTGATATTAATCTAGCTACTTGAAGACCTTGTTCTCCTTCAGGATTTGCACACCCTACAATTACATCATCAACTTTTGTGGTGTCAAGTTCTGGTACCTGACTTGAAAGATGTTTAATCACATCTACTGCTAAGTCATCGGTTCTATAATTTTTAAAGCCACCTCTTTTTGCTTTTCCAACTGCTGATCTATAACCAGCTACTATATATGCTTCCATAATTAATTTCTTAATGGTTTTTTATTCATTAACATGTATTGAATTCTGTCCAGAGTTTTTTGGTTTCCAAGTAAACTCATAAAACTTTCTCTCTCAAGATCTAGAAGGTATTCTTCACTCACATTTTGAGAATAAGTTAAGTCACCTCCACACATGATGTATGCAACTTTTCTTGAAACTTCTACATCATGGTCTGACATATAGTTACCAAGTTTAAATTCGTTAATCGCAGAATATAACGTAGATAATCCTGCTCTTCCAAGAACTTCAATATCTTGTCTAGAAGATGGTGGTATATATCCTATTTTTAGACTTAGGACTTTATCTTTTGCCATAGCAATATTTCTCATCCTATTCATACAAATAAAATCTCTGTTTGGATTTAAGTAATGAAGATCAAAAGCTTCATGGGCAGATGTTGAAACAGATGCCATAGCAATTGATTTAAAGTGATCAATTAATGAAGGTATTTTTACATCTCCTGTATTAAAAGAATCAGAAACTCTCATTGCCATCTCTTTTGTACCTCCACCTGCCGGGATAAGTCCAACACCAGCCTCTACCAAACCAATATATGATTCTGATGCATAAACTCCAGCATCACAATGAATTGCAACTTCAAGTCCACCACCCATAACAAAACCATGAGTTGCAGCAACTACAGGAACATTACAAGTTCTCATTCTCATTAATATTTTTTGAAAACCTACTAAAAACTCTTCAATTTCATCAAAGTTTTGTTGCATTGCCATCATACCAATATTCATAAGATTGGCTCCAACAGAAAATTGTTTATCATTATTACCGATAACAATTCCATTCCAACCATCTCTTTCTGCAATATCAATTGCTTCGTTAATTCCTTTTGCAATTCCTTCTCCAATTGAATTTCCTTTTGTTTGAAACTCAATACACATGACCCCATCTCCAATATCATGAACGGTGCATTCAGAGTTTCTAAGTATTTGATTGTTTTCTCTGTAAGCATCGAGTAAGAAAAATGATTCAGCACTTGGAACATTAACATACTTCTTTGACTTTAAATCAAAATATTTTTTCTTACCACCTTCAAATTTATAGAATGATTGAGCACCTGAATTTTTCATTTCTAAAATCCAGTTTGGTATTTCCTCACCACATTTTTTTATCATGTCAATTGCTAAATCTAACCCTAAATTATCCCAGAGTTCAAAAGGGCCATGATTCCATGCATATCCAGTTCTTAAAGCGTCATCTATCTGATAATAATCATCTGTAATCTCTGGAACACACATTGCTGAATATGAGAGAAGACATGAATAATATTCTCTGTAAAACTTATTTGGATTCGAATCACCTTCAACTAAAAATTTAAGTCTGCGATCAAAAAGTTCAATTGATTTGGCCTCTTTTATTTCAGGAAGATTAGGCTTAATAGATTTTCTGTATGTATTTGTGTCAAGATCAAGAGCATTTATAATTGTCTTTCCATTTTCATCTTTCTCTTTAGTCTTTTCGTAATACCCTTTACCTGTTTTATTTCCTAAAAAATTATTATCAATTAAAAATTTAAATGATTTATTTTCAGGTTGATCTTTAAGCTTACTGTAAAAAGTATCAGTTTTAACATTATCAACTAAAAAATTTGTGACCTTATCACTAGTGTCTAGACCAACAATATCTTGAAGTCTAAAAGATCCTGAGCTAGGGTGACCTATAACGGTTCCAGTCATTAAATCAACTTCCTCAATTGTAAAATTATATTTTTCAGTAAGCTGAAGCACCTTAATTCCTGACATTACACCAATTCTGTTTCCAATAAATCCTGGTGTATCTTTACAAAGAACTGTTTGTTTTCCAAGAACAAGATCACCAAATTCCATTAAAAATGAAGTTAAAGAAGGGTCGGTATCATCATGTGGAATAACCTCAAATAATCTCAAGTATCTAGGAGGGTTAAAAAAATGTGTTCCACAAAATTTAGATTTAAAGTTATCTGATCTTCCTTCACATAAAAGTGAAATTGGAATACTGGATGTATTTGAAGTTACAAAAGCATGATCGGATTTAAATTTTTCAACTTTTTCAAAAACTGTTTTTTTGATTTCCAGATTTTCTACAATTACTTCAATTATCCAATCTGCATCTTTTATTTTTTCAAAATCATCATCAAAATTTCCTGTTGCAATTCTATTAGCGTATTCTTTTTTATAAAGAGGGTTTGGTCTTGATTTTATTGCATTCCTTAAAGACTCATCTGCAATTATATTTTTATTTTTTATTGACTTATCATTTGGCTGGATATCAAGCATTAGGACATCTATTCCAACATTTGCAAGGTGACATGCAATCCCAGAACCCATAACTCCAGATCCAAGAACTACCGCTTTTTTAACTTTATAGCTCATATTTTTTTATAATAAATGCTAATCTAAATAAAATTATTTTAATTATTACCTTTACACGATTAACGATAAAATTATGGACAAAGAAAATATACTAGCCAATTTTCAATCTAAAGCAAAAAATGCAGCACCAATTGGTGGTACAATTAAATTTGAGATTGATGGAAACTCAATCTGCATAGATGGAACTGGCTCTGAAAACAAGATATTATTAGAAGATATGGAGGCAGATTGTACTATTACTATGGCTGGCTCTTTAATGGAAGATCTTAAAAATGGCAAAGTAAATCCTATGATGGCTGTTATGAGTGGTAAACTTAAAATTAAAGGCGATCAAGGGTTAGCTATGAAGCTTCAAGCTTTTATGTAAATCAAAATTATCTTTCATTAAAATTTCAATCAAATGAAGCGTAATCTTGATATTCTTGTTATCTCCGATTTACACCTTGGCACATATGGATCAGAAGCAGATGAAGTTTTAGCATACCTAAAAACAGTTGAAGCAAAAAAAATTGTTATCAATGGAGACTTTGTTGATATCTTGCTGTTTAATAAAAAGTTTTGGCCTAGCTCTCATATGAAAGTTGTAAAGTATATTCTTGACCTTATAGCTCAGGGTAAGGAAATACATTATGTAGTTGGAAATCATGATGAATTATTAAGAAAATTTTTGAATTATAAGATTAAAAATTTCCAAATAGTAAATCAAGTTGTATTAGATACTGATGAAGGTAAAGTTTGGATGTTTCATGGTGATGTTTTTGATTTTTCTATCCAAACTCAGTGGATAACAAAACTAGCTGGATTTCTATACGATTACATGATAATATTTAATAGTTGGCTTAACAAAAAGGTAATGATGCCTCTTGGTCGTAAAAGATTGAATTTTTCTAAAAATATCAAAGCCAACGTAAAAACTGCAGTTCAATATTTTAGCAATTTTGAAAGAACTGCTGCTGAAACTGCTCATAAAAACGGATACAAATATGTAGTATGTGGTCATATTCATACTCCAAAAATCGAATCATTCAATGTTGACGGAGAAGAAGTTATTTATATGAATTCTGGAGACTGGCTTGAAAGTTTATCTTCATTAGAATATGTAGACAATAAATGGTCTATCTATATGCATACTCGAACTGAAGAAGAATTTAAAAAAGAAGGTTCTCGAATTGAGATGACTAATAAAGAACTCTACAAAGATTTAATAGCTGAGTTTAAAATACTCCAGGATAAATGAAAATCCTATACGCGATTCAAACCACTGGAAACGGTCACTTAGCTAGAGCTCAAAGTATAATTCCAAAGTTAAAACAAGTAGCTGACTTGGATATAATAACTAGTGGTCCTAAGAATGATTTTTTGCTTGAAGAAGAACCTATCTTTCATTATCATGGACTTACTTTTTTTTATACTGATACCGGAGCTGTTAACTGGTTAAAAACAATCTTTTTAAATAACTATCCAAGATTTATTAAGGAGATAATATCATGCCCTACTAAAAAATATGACTTAGTCATAAACGATTTTGAACCAGTATCTGCATGGTCCTCAAAATTTAAAAATGTTAAATGTTTTGAATTAACCAATCAATACTCAATGAGTTTGAAAAATATTCCAAAACCTTATAGCTATTCTAAATTAGTTTTATCTGCAATAAAATATATTATTCCATCTAATCTTGGATACGGATATCATTATAAGAAATATGCCGATAGAATCTTTTTTCCAATAATTAGAGATAAAGTAAGAAATCTAAATATTTCAGAGAGTAATGAGATAATTATTTATTTACCCACTTATTCTCCTTCTAAACTTATAGAAATAATAAAACAACTTCCCAAGGGAAAAAATTGGACAATTTTTTCTCCTGACACAAAATCAAAACAAGTTATTTCTGAGGTCAATGTTGAACCATTGTCTGAAGATTTATTTTTGAAAAAATTTGCTTCTTGTTATGGAATTGTATGTGCAGGTGGATTTGCAACAACCTCAGAAGCTATTTTTCTTGGAAAGCCTATGCTTGTGGTTCCTGTTGAGGCTCAAATAGAACAGCAGTTTAATGCTGCAGCTCTTATGGAAGAAGGTGTTATCATTATTGACAGATTTTCACAAAAAAATTTAGAAACTATTTCAAAATGGGTTGATTCACCATCAATTTTTAAAATAGATTATAAGGATGAATCAAAAGAAATTGTAGACACTTTAATAAATGATTACTCAAATCTAAACTAGAACTTACTATGGAAAATGATATTGAAAAACTAAAATTTCCAATTGGAAAATATAAAGCAATTCTTGAGTTTAACTTTTCAAGAACTGTCGAGGACATAAAAACACTTGAATCATTTGCAAGCAAATTAAGAGACTCTGTAAAAGGACTCGATAAAACAGACTTTAAGAAAACATACAGAAAAGGTGGGATGAATATTGCTCAAATTATTCATCATTATTGTGATACTCATACATATGCATTCCTAAGAACAAAACACACATTATTAGAAGATAATCCAAGTGTAAAAATGTATGAAGTAAGTGAATTTTTAACTACACCTGAATCAAATGTATTAGATGTAGAGGATAGCTTAAAAGTAATAGAAGGAATTCATGCAAAGTGGGTTAGTCTTCTAAAAACTCTTTCACAAGATGATTTTAATAAAACCTACTATCACTCTGCAAGAGATAAAAATATTATTCTTCATGAACATGTTGGCATGTATGCTTGGCATACAAAACATCATTTGGTGCATATAGGAATGGCTAAAGAAAGTATAAAAGAAAAGGGAAAGAGATCCAAACAGTAAAAATTGAAAAAATTTCTAATTGTTTTAATATTACTATCGATATCTAGTCTTTCTTTTGGTCAAGGAGAAGTAATCTCAGATGGACCATATATATTTATTGAAAAAGATAAACTGATAAATAAATCTATATTAAACAATGAGGTCATAACAACTACATTAAATCTGGATTCCTATCATACATTATACTATCCTGAAAAATCTACTTTTAAAAAAATAAAAAAAATTGCTGCATTAAGTGACATTCATGGACAATATGATTTAGCAATTGAATTATTGAAAAATAATAAAATTATTGATGAAGAATTAAACTGGAGCTTTGACAAAGGACATCTAGTAATTACCGGAGATATCTTTGATAGAGGAGATAAGGTTAACGAACTACTATGGCTAATTTATAAACTTGAAAATCAAGCAAAAAATAAAGGCGGACATGTCCATTATCTTCTTGGTAATCATGAATATATGATTCTTCAAAAAGATTTAAGATACTTAACTGACAAATACATATTATCCTCTAAGCTACTTGACATGGATTATGATAAATTATATGGTAATAAAACAATTTTAGGAAGGTGGTTACGGTCAAAACCAGCTATAATTAAAATAAACAATATAGTTTTTACTCATGGAGGTATTTCAGAAAAATTCCTAGAAAAATATGGTGTTGATCTAGATAGCATAAATTCTATAATGAGGAAAAATAATATTTACACAAAAGAACAACTTAAATCTACAGATTATTATGACCTATATTATGGTCGAAATAGTTTAATATGGTATCGTGGATATTTCGAAAAATATTTTGAAAGCTTTGAAGCACATTTAACTGATATTGATGAAGTTTTAAAGCTTTTAAATGCAAAAACTATAATTGTTGGACATACTACTCAAGAAAAAATAATCCCTTTATTTAATAATAAAATATTTGGAGTTGATTCTGGAATAAAATATGGTTTGGATGGAGAGATTTTAATTATAGAGAATAAAAAATTCTATCGTGGAGACTTAAATGGAAAACTTACAGAATTTTAAAATCATTAAAATTATATTATGAACACATTTGAAATTAAATACCAAGGAGACTTGAGAACAACCGCTACTCATTTAGATTCTGGATCTAAAATAAGTACGGATGCTCCAAAAGATAACCATGGACTTGGAGAGACTTTTTCGCCAACAGATATGGTATGTTCTGCTTTAGCTAGCTGTATCTTAACTATAATGGCAATTGCTGTTGAGAAAGATGATATTGATATTAAAGGGACTAACGCAATCGTAAAAAAAACGATGGGAATTAACCCTAGAAGAATTACTAAAATTGATATTGATTTAACTTTTCCAAAAGAATACGATTCTAAAACTAAAACTATTTTAGAAAGAGCTGCTGATAATTGCCCGGTTCATCATACTTTATCAGAATCTGTAGAAAAGAATATTTCTTTCACTTATTTAAGTTAAAAATTGACTAATTAAATTAAAAAAGCCCCCGTATGGAGGCTCTTTAAAATTATATAATTTTTAAATTTAATTGAGTTTGATTAATTTTTTAAATACTCTTGAAAAGACAATAACTGTAATTTAGAAAGGTCAACTTTTTTCATAATCTTATCAAATTCTGATTTCAAATTATTATACTCGTCAACAACTAAATTTAAATTATCCATATCGTTTTGTGATGGCTTATCATAACTATCAGATATTTTTGAAAATAAATCAAGTAAGTCTTCACGCAATTCATTTTCAGCAGCACCTACATAATTATCTCCTGTGGTAATTACAAGAGATTCTTTTAGATTTTGCAGCTTGTTTTTAATTCCTTTTTTGAAATTATCCGATGATAGTATCTCATCAATTGTATACACAGTGTAAGCTAATTCCTCTGATAAATTGTACAACATCATAGTTGTATCATATTTTAACATTTTTTCGTTTGAATCTAAATCTGTGTTTGGATCATCCTTTACAAAAATAGCTTTTGAGAAAGTATCTTTTCCTTTATTAATAACTACTATATATTTTCCCTCTTTAACTCTTGGGCTTGATAATCCTCCAAATGCTAATGTTTTTCCCTTAGCTACTTTTGGTTGTTTCATCCGGTAATTCCAGGATACAAAGTTCATTCCTTTAGATTTACCTGGGCTAAGTTTCACAACCAATTTTCCATTTTCATCAAAGATTTCCATAGTCATTTTACCAAAAGTATGTCTCTTTGGAAGTATATATTTAATCTGAGCAGCTAATGTTGAATTAGGTCCAAAAAATTGTGTCTCTCTTCCAAAACTATCCGAAAACCCAGATAGGTCTGAAATGACATATTTATCATTTTCAAAAAAGTATAACTTTTGAGATACAGATTCTTTATTAATTTCTCTTAATGGGGAAATATCATCTAGTATAATTATACCTCTTCCATGAGTAGCTAAAACAAGATCATTGGTGTTCTTTTGAAGCTCAATGTGATGAATTGCAACTGGTGGAACATTCTTTTCAAATTTATTCCATTTATTACCTCCATTAATTGAGACATATAAACCAAATTCAGTTCCTAGAAATAGTAATTCAGGATTTTCATAATCCTCTTGTATACTTCTAGTAAATCCATAAACATCATTATTAGGAATAATATTTTCCCAACTTACTCCAAAGTTTTCAGTTTTATAGGCATATGGTTTCATATCTCCAGTTGTGTGACCATCAAAAACAACATAAGCAGTTTCAACATCATGAACACTTGGTTCAATATGATAAACCCATGTGTTTTCTGGTACACCATTAACATTTGATATTAAATTTTTCCATGACTTTCCACCATCAGTTGTAAGTTGAATGTTTCCATCATCTGTTCCAACCCAAATCACATTCTCATCAATTGGAGATTCTGCAATAGTAAAGATTGTAGTATGATTTTCAGCTCCTGAATTATCCATAGATAGACCTCCAGATTCAGCTTGATTTTGTTTTGACTTATCATTAGTTGTCAAATCAGGGGAAATAATCTTCCATGTATCTCCCATATCATCTGATACATGTAGATACTGACTTCCAATAAAAAATCTATCTGGTTTATGAAAACTAGTTGAGATTGGAGTATTCCAATTAAATCTATATTTTTCATATCCATCAACCTCAAGAGGTTGGATTGTTTTTACTCTATTATTGTCAACATCATATCTCCAAACATTCTCGGCACCTTGCATTTCAGAGTAGATAATATTCTTTGTTGGATGTTTGTAAACTCTAAATCCATCACCCTGACCAACAGGATTCCAATTCTTTGCAGAAATTCCACCTGAAGCACGCGTTGGTGCATACCAAGATCCATTATCCTGAAGTCCCCCATAAACATTATAAGGTTCTTTATCATCAACGGTAACATGATAGAATTGTGATAATGGTAGATTCTCAACAATTTCCATTGTTACACCTTTATCCCAAGATCTATAAACACCCCCATCAGTTCCAACATATAGAATATCAGAATTATTAATATCGAAGACTATATCATGGATATCAGCATGCATGAATCCTAAGTTTTGAAATGTTTTACCACCATCCTTAGAAATTGAACCATATAGACCTGCCTTAACTACTATATCTTCATTTTTTGGATCTACAACAATTCTAGAGAAATAAAATGGCCTTACAGTAATTCCAAAATCGTTATTTAATTGTTCCCATGATTCTCCACCATCAAAACTTTTATATAATCCTTTGTCCTCATCATTTTCAGCTTCAATTACAGTGTAAAGTATATTAGAATTTGTTTTAGCAACTGCTACTGCTAGCCTTCCTAATTTTCCTTCGGGAAAACCATTATGAATTTTTTTCCATGATTCTCCACCATCTGAAGATTTGTATAAAGCGCTACTATCTCCTCCTGATTCAAAAAACCAAGGGCCTCTTCTGAATTCCCACATTGATGCATAAATAACATTTGAATTATTTGGATCTAATGTTAGGTCAGCAGATCCTGTAGAAGAATTGATATATAATATTTTATCCCATGATTCTCCGCCATCTGAAGATTTATAGACACCTCTTTCTTCACTATCAGACCATAATGCTCCTAAAGCTCCAACATAAATTTCATCTGAATTATCCGGATTAACTATTACATCAGAAATTCTTTCAGAATTTTTAAAACCAATATTTGACCAAGATTTTCCGCCATCAATTGATTTATATAAACCGTCACCAATTGATACACTATTTCTTGGCCATGGTTCACCGGTTCCAACATATATTACATTATCCGGATCGTTTGGATCTAACTCAACTGCTCCTATCGATTGAGGATGATCATCAAAAATAGGCCTAAATGTAGTCCCAGCATTATCTGATTTCCAAACACCTCCACCAGCTGTTCCAGTATAAATAATTTTAGAATTTGTTGGGTGGTTTTCCATGTCACTAATTCTACCGCTCATAACAGCAGGACCTATTTGTCTTGCAGTCATATCTCCATAATAATTCTCTAATTCAATAGGTTTATCATCCTGAGAGTATGCGCTAAAAGAAAATAGAACACATAATAATAAAAACGATTTTAGTTTATTCATAGTTATATATTATTCTTGATTTTCCTCCTCTGGAAATTTAAATTCCGATTCATCAATTTCTGGATTAATCTCCATTTTTTGAACAACAAAAGTTTGTCCTCCTGGCTGATCTTTAACACCAAATGTCAATGAAAATGGATAATAAACTCCTTCAACTTCTTGATAGTCACTAAATCTTTGCTCCTCAATAAATCCTTTTCCTGGACCTTCAAGAATTTCAGATCTAACTGCTAGTAAAATATTGTCCATATCAAATAAGTAATAGTCAATATTTGGAAGTTCTTCCCCGTCCATTAAGGTAGGAGTTTTTGTAACTTTTAAAATATTAACTTCAGTTCCTTCAAAATCCTCAGTTCCTTCTAACTCAATTGTATAGCCTAAATCTTTATATGTAACAAAAGTATCAGGAAATTCTCTAAGTTCATTTTTAAGATTAATAACATCTTCTTCATCACTTTTAACTGGTTTTAAATCAGGAAAACCAACAGACCATAATACTTCACCGTCAAATACTCCTTGTTTTAACTCTTGTCCTTGAAGTGTAAGTGTTAAGCTTGATCTGTTTTTTGATTGAATTATTTCAATAGGAATCTCCAGTCCCTGTTGATTAACTGAGGCATAAATTTTATATGACTCAACTTTTTGAATGGCTTCAACCCCACCTATTGTCTCTAAATAACTATCTATTATTTCATCTACTTGCTGAGAGCTAGCAACGAAAAATGAAAATGTAAATAATAATGCTAAAATGTTTTTCATAATTTGTTTATTGGTTAATAATTAATTGTTTGATTACCGAATTTATAAAAATTTTAGTTAATTAAATTCAGTACTATGTAATGCAAAGAACTTAAAATTTTATAAGAATTAAAAGTGAAAAGTAATATTTAAATGGCTGAAACTACTTTATAAAATTAATCATCCCCTCGGCAATTAATTTGTTCCCCGTTTCGTTAAGATGAACTCCATCATAGGTTAGTATTCCTGAAGATTCGTTATTTGGATTATTCTCAGAAATATAATCCATAAATACTTTTCTTAAATCAAGTAATTCAGTATTAAACTCTATGGATAAATTTCTAATTACATCTGAAAATGCATCAAGATCTCCATTCATTTTTTCCATCGTTTCAACATCTTTAAATTGATTCCCTAAAACAAATTCTCCTGTATTTTCACCAATGACAGTAGGTGTACATAGAACTACCTTAGCATCAGTTTTTTGAATTTCAGAAATTATGTCTTTTAATCCATTTCTATATAAATCTATATCAGATCCCGTTCCAAAATCATACTTATGCCACACATCATTAATTCCTATATATATAAATACTAAATCAGGATTTAAGTCTATAACATCTCTTCTATACCTGGTGAGAAGATCTGAAACTTTATCTCCACTTATTCCTTTTCCAATTAAATCAATTGGGGAGTTAATTTTTTTATTTAACATAGTTATAAAACCGGTATATTTAGGATAAACTAGAGTGTCCCCATCAGGGACTCCAACCTCACTGTCATATAATCCAGCTGCAGTTATAGAGTCACCAAAAAAAACAACCTTTGTTATATCATTTGAATTATTGTCTAGTTTATTACATCCAACCATAAATATTGTAGTTAATAGCAAGCAGGTAAAAAGTTTACTTCTCATTTAATTTAATTTAAATAATTATTTATAAAACTTTCCTACTGCATTTTTACAGCAATTAATAAATTAAAGATTTACTCAACACTATTTTTATTAGTTACGACTAAAGTCCTTTTAAAATTTCTTTTAAGCGTTGAATTCCTTGTTCTCTTGCTAAACGATTTGCTTCAGTTGCGTTTTGATTCTCTCCAGATCTAAAGAAACCATGTCCAGCACCTTCATAAATAATTGGTTCAAATGGGTTGCCAGCAGCTTTCATAGCTAATGCGCTAGCTGTAATTGTTGCATTTACTCTATTATCATTTCCTCCATAAAACCCATACACAGGTACCGTAACATTGGAATAAGAAGTCATATCCGTAGGACCAGTTCCATAGCAAACTATTGCAGCTTCAATTTCTGAAGATTCAGTTGCAAATTGAAATGATTGGCTCCCACCCCAACAAAATCCAATAACAACTACCTTTCCATTACTAGAAGCAATCTTTTTGGAATATTCCACTGTTTTATTCAAAATGTCATTGATGACATCAGGATCAAGATTATATATCCCCGTTCGTGCATCATCTGAATTTGGATAGTCATTTGTTCCACCTCCATTTGGAGCAGTACCTGAAAGAAAGTCGGGCGCAATTGCTATATATCCCATTTCTGCAATTTGGTCTGTCATACTTCGTGCCCAGTCGTTGAGTCCCCTATTTTCATGTATAAGCACAACTACGGGAACTTTTTCAGACACTTCTGGGTATACCAAAAAACTATTAATTTCATTTGTATTTGTATTAATTTTAACCCATTCATGATGACGAGGAGAATTCTCAAGTCTTTCCAAAGAATTTTGAGCAAAGCTAAACTGAAATAAAATGATTAGTAAAAGGATGAAATAGCGCATGTTTTTTTTATCAATATACATAAATTTCAAATTTAGAAGACTAGTTGTTCTATATTAGAGAATGTTATTTAAAGTAATCAAGAAATTCTTTTAATAAATCTGAATTCTATAATCTTTAACCTCTCTATCAAGTTTTTTTGCATTACCCGAAACAATGTCTAAGAGTTGCCAAAAATCTTTACTGTGATTTTTAATCTTAGTATGAACTAATTCATGAAGAATTACATAGTCTACTAGATAATTAGGTAAACGCATTAAATGTAAACTCAAATTTATATTATTATCAAAAGAACAGCTCCCCCATCTTGTTTTGGAGTTTTTTACTGAAACCTTCTTGTAAACAAAGTTGTGTTTTACAGCTAATTCCTTAACCCTTTCTGGAAGATACTCTTTAGCTTCATTTCGCCATGCAAGCTCTATAGCTTTTCTGATTTCATTTTGAACCTCAGCATCGTTTATTTTGTCTGATTCTGGTATAGTAACAGTAATCTTATTATTCTTTACAACTGACCTTAATTTTTCTTTCTCAGAAACTTTTAATTCTAAATGATGAGACCTGGTTTGGAACTTTGTGTCAAGCTCAAAAAAAGTAAATAAGAGTTCCGCTTTTTGAATTTTAGATAAATGAGACTTAATCCAGTCTATGCTTTTTCCAGTTACTTCTTCCGCTTTTTTAAAACTTACTGAAACAGGAACAGAAACTCTAACTCCTTTAAAAGGCTTAATAGTTATGTTTAAACTCCTTGCCCTTTGACTTCGAATTAAGGTTATCTGAACATCCTTTATATCAATTATCTTCTCTTGCATTAGTAGTTATGAATAATATAGTTCATAAACTTTACGGATAATAAAAAAACCGTAACAAACTATTAAATAGTCTATTACGATTTCCTTAAGTACTCGAGGCGGGACTTGAACCCGCACGAACATTACTGCTCATTGGATTTTAAGTCCAACGTGTCTACCAATTCCACCACTCGAGCAATTTGAGCGAAAGACGGGATTTGAACCCGCGACCTCCACCTTGGCAAGGTGATGCTCTACCAACTGAGCTACTTTCGCAGAACAGCAAATTTAAAATAATTTAAAATATAACGAACTAAAAAGGTCTTAATCTTCACCAATTTCTGTCTTTGATAGTGCCAGAGCAGTATTGTACTCATTTTTTTGATCATTCAGAAATCTGGTGTACATACTTACGTATATCCTTGATTGAGACAATGCTCCATATAGCTCATTTGATAAGTAATATTGTTTATTAAATCTAAACCTTATCAATTCTTGTTGTCCATATATCTCGCCATCATAGGAATTATAATTAAATTGAATCCTAAAGTTTCCCATTATCTGCCTCCTCCATAATAAATTGAAATTATCTATTTCAGTAGAAGTTGCATAATTTCTCTCTTTTTTGTGAGTATACATACTTATAAGTAATGATTTTAATTCCTCGTTTTCAATCAAGTTAAAAGTACCATTGGCAATTAATTGGTTAAATATTCCATCTTGTGGGAAAAATGAAGTTCCAATTTGTATTTGAAGAAGTATCTCTGCTACTTCTCTATCAGTTAACAAGGCATGATTACTATTTATGTCATCTATTAACTTAATTAAGTTTTTATCCGAGTCATTAAGACCGTTAAGAATAATTTCAATTTGAACAATATCAGTCTCTAAAGTTTTTGTAAGATCTGTCAACAAGTAGTTTTTTTCTTGTTGCGTTATATTTACTTGTCTTCTTTGTTCAAGATAAAATGAAAGCAGAACACTAAGAATAATAACAACTCCCTGAACTATATTATTTCTTAAAAAGGATTTAAATTGAATTGATGTTTTTGCCATAATTAAATATAAAATTTTATTT
>ERZ891134.645-NODE-645-length-27536-cov-14.370037_pt1 | contig 27536 bp, 30 predicted proteins | sample MGYA00520888_ERZ891134 | MGnify/ENA primary metagenome ERZ891134 (study PRJEB32303, sample SAMEA104408692) | aquatic metagenome | biome: Brackish water; feature: Coastal; material: water | place: Baltic Sea | collected 2014-10-23 | depth 10 m ... | reverse complement strand
TTAAAATGAGAGAAGACTTTAGACCATTTGCACCAGCAGTATTAGAAGAACACTACAAAGATTACTTTGATACAAACAGTCCTAGTCCTTTTATGTCTCGTATATGCAAAGTTAAATCAGATAAAGTACCAGGCATAACTCACATTGATGGTACTGCAAGAATACAAACGGTCAATAAAGAGTTTAATGAAAAGTTTTACAATATCATAAATGAGTTTTACAAAATAACTGGTATTCCTATGTTATTAAATACTAGTTTCAATTGTCAAGAACCAATTGTTGAAACGCCACAACACGCAATAAAAACATTTAGAAAAACTGCACTAGATATTCTAGTTATAAATGATTTGGTTATAAAAAAATGAGTATATTTGATACATTAGAAAAACGACATCACGTTATGTTATATAAACCAGAACCTGTACCTAAAGAACTATTTGATGATTTATTATATAAAGCTTGGAAAATATCACCATCAAAAAATAATTTTATGCCATATCAAGTTTCTGTTTTAGGTCCTTGTAAACAAGATGAGAAAAATAAAATATATGATAAAGTGGTAAATAATCATAAATTTTATGATGAAGAGGGATTAAAAAAAGATACTAAATCAAATCCTAAAATGAGCGAAGAATATAAATTTAAAGTTAATCCTAGTTATCTTCACGTTAAATATAACTCTCATTTATTAATATTCAGCTCAAGAGTTTGTCCTGAACCAAATAAGTATTATCAAAAAATGGTTAAAGAACAGGGTCATTTTGCTGAACAATGCGAGGTTGACCAAATTAGAGCTATTGCTGAAAGTACCAGTTTTGAAGTAGGATTATTTGCTAGTAATTTAACTGCTTTATGTTTAGAAAATAATATTGATGTATCATATACTGCTTGTTTACCTAAAAATGAAAAAAAATGGAAAGATACACCATATCTTTGGTATGACAAAGAAAACCAATTAGCAAAAGTACACTCTATTATGTCAATTGGTTATGGCAAGAATTACAGGTATCAATGGTTGAAAGATAAAAATATACCAAAAAATATGGATATAAAACCAGATATGAAAGATGTTATTAAATGGATATAGACCAACAATTATTTAAAAACATAATGGCAGAGGCCAGACACAATTCAAACTTATTGGATTCTTTTAGTCCCAATCAATTCAAGTCTAAAGAAAGATTAGTTAAACATATTAGAGATATAAAAATACTAAAATCAACATCCGAAATAGTAATCTTTGGTGGTTGGTATGGTAGTATATTAATACCTGCATTTAAAGAGGTAAAAAGAATTACTTTAATTGACAAAGACAAAGATGTTATTAATATAGCAAAGAATAGATTATTTAATCACTATAAGAATGTAGATTTTATATGTGATGATGTATTTAACAAATTTAGAGACCAATATATTAGTTGCGACTTGTTTATCAATACTTCTTGTGAGCATATGAAACCTATGAAAGAATGGGGACCAGCACCAACTTATAAAAATCCTTGGTGGGATAGAGTATCACCAGCTTACTTTGCGTTTCAATCAAACAATATGTTAAAGATAGAAGGTCATATTAATTGTGTATATGATTTAGATGATTTTAAAAAACAACTACCCGACAATGCAAAAGTTATGATTGAAGATGAAATAAAAGATGATAGAGGAACTAGATTTCTTCTAGTTGGTAAATATGAATAGATTAATCTTTAGTTTATATGTTGAGGTGCCAGATGACCAGTTTGTAGATAATGTTGAAACAAACTTAAATACCAAAAAAGAAATGAATGATAATTACCAAAGATTAATTGATTGTAAACAACAGTACGCTGATAGTATTGGTGTTGATTTTGTTATGGTCAACAAGTATCTTGATTACTATGATGAAATGAAAAGTAAATATCCTTTTCTTACCACTTATAATATTATAAACTTTTATAAAATATTTCTTCTATATAAGTTTTCATCAAAATATGATGAGATACTATTTCTTGACTTTGATGTTGTGCCTAATACAAAAGAAAACTTTTTTGAGGTATGGGACTTATCTAAAGGCATTGCTGTTTTAAATAACAATGATAAGGTATTAAGAATGAGTCAGATAACAGAAACTACACAAACAATTAGAAGTCCAACAGCAAAATATTATAATACTCAAGCTATGTTATTAGATAGTGGTATGAAAACAGAAAATGATGTTATTAATACTGGTATCATAGGCATTAATAAATCACACTTATACAAATTAGGATACTTTAATCAGTTTGACCAAGATATGGTTAAGATGACACAGTTAAAGTTTGATACGTCTGTTTTTCCCAAAAAAATAGTTGATTACTTTGGCTATGATAATGAAACTTTGTTTAGCGTTAAATTAAAAGAAAATGATGTACCAGTACAATGGCTTGATGATAAATGGCATTACTTTTTTGATAACTGGTTGTTTATACCTGAAGACACAAAACTAATTCACGCAATCAATAAAAGATTTGACATTGTTTGGAGAAATATAAATGCTTAAGATATGTACCGTATATTTTGAGGGCATTTATAAACCAGATTATGTAAGTAAATTTTATAGAAGTTTAAAAAGAAATAGTAAAGTACCTTTTGAGTTTATATGTTTAAGTGATACAGACGTTGAGGCTGATTTAGTATTACCTCTAAAACATAACTCAATTAAAAAACATTGGCATAAGTTAAAGTTTTTTAGTCCTAATTTTGCATATCAAGAACCAGATGATGATATTATAATTATGGATATTGACCAAGTGATTGTAGGTAATGTAGAAAAGTTATTAAATTATCCTGTACACTCTAATGAACTTATTAGTTATGATTCTTGGTGGGATAAGAATTTAAAAATTAATGGTAGTTTTTATAAGTTTAAATCAGGTAGATTAAATTTTGTGTGGGATAGATTTATAAAAAATCCTGAATACTGGCAATTATTTTATTATAATCAAGGCATTGTTCACAAAAAATATTATGGCGAACAAAACTATGTTTATCAATGTATGTTAGATAATGACATTGAAGTTACCACGGTTCCTGGTAAATGGTTAGGTTTATATGATTATGATTATAAGAAAAATTTAGATATACAAAAAATGTATTGTGATAAATTCAAAGCTGATTATATGATTATGGGCGATACCCATAAATACATTAAAGTTGTAAACTTTGCTGGACCTGGAAAAACTATACACGATAGTAATGAAAAATTTATAAAGGATAATTGGTATGAGTAAACGAGAAGAAAGAGCTAAAAAAATATTAGGTATGTTTTATGATTGGGATAAAGAAAGAGAAATCCTATCAAAGATACAAAAATGTCAAAGAAATTGGGATTATTCAAGGTTTGATATGAAACACCCTACCTATGTAGAAATGGTAGAAGAACTTTTATATATTGCTGAAAACTCTCCTAGTAAACAACACGAAGGATATTATGATGTTTATTGGACTGCTAATAGACAAACTATACAAGAAATTTCAAGATATACTTGGGGTAATACTCATAGAAGAGAACCACCATCAAACTTCAGAAATTCACAAGCAAATGCCAACATTTATATAATCTATGTTGCAAAAGAACCATCATCACAATTAAATGCTAATGCTGACGGCACTTTAAAACTAAATGACCATCCTGAAAGATGGCACAATGCTTATATTAGTATTGGTATGTCAATGGGTTTGGTTATGAGAGCAGCTGCTAAAATGGGTTTTTCAACTGGCTGTAATAAAAATATGAATGATTTAGATGGTAATGATTTTTGGGAAAAGAAATTAAATATACTTGAAGATGTGAAAGCAGGTAAAAAGAAATTAGCATATGGTATTGGTATAGGTTTTCCTAATGAAAAATTAGAACGTTGGGAGTCCGAAGAAACTGAAATAATGATAGGTGCAGCTAATGGTAGTAAGATAAGTTTAACAGACCAAGAAATCAGCCCTAGTCAGATTAAAGGTGGTATGAAAATGAGAAAAGCAAAAATTGTAGATATAAAAGAGAATGTTGGACAATCTTTACAAGACCCTTATGGTAATTGGCACGAAATACCTGAAAAAGCAGAGTTTAAAATTAATTCATTTAGAAATAGAAACATTAAGGTTACTGAAATTAAATGAGAATAATATGTTGTAAGTTTGGCGACTACTATACAGATTGGCACGTTGAGAATTTAAAACATATGATTGATACTTATTCAGGTATCAAATATGATAAGTTTGAAGTTATAACTAAAGACTTATATGGTAACTGGTACAATAAACTTCAAATGTATAATAAATTTAAAGATGGTCAAAATTTATATTTTGATTTAGATATGGTTATCTTTGATAAGTTGCCTGATTTAAGAAGACATCATTTTACATTATTAGATGATAGTTGGTGGAGAGAGCCAGCACATACTCCTTTAAACTCGTCTGTTGTATCTTGGACAGGTGATGTATCTCACATATGGAAAAAATTTAAAGAGAACGATAAATTTTATCTTGAAAAATATAATAAAGGTAGTGATGAGTTTTACTATCGTGAGATAAAATATCAAACTTTTGGTAAATTTTGTCCTTCAATTAAAGACCACCCTCATAGAAAGCCTGAAAATGTTAGTATGGTAACTTTAGGTCAAATGCAACACCTTATGGAAAAAGGTTGGACTGGTTGGTGGTCTAATTACTTTCTTGAACAATAGTTAGAGCATTAATTAAACAATCTGCTTTTGTTTTAGATTGTCTTAACTTTTTCTTTAATTCATCATTTTTAGAATCTCTTATTGTATCAACTTCAAACAATGCTAATTTTAATGCAAAAAGATGGTCTTCATTATCTGTTTCTTCAAAAATAGCTTTGACCATAGTTGGATAAAATTTAGTATCAAGTCTATTCATATCAAAGACCATACCACTCTTCTTAGCAATCTTAATGGCCTCTTCTTCAAACAATTGACGTTCTTCTTGTTTCTGTTTATAAGTTGACTCGTGCAAATCATCTAAATTCATAACTTTTAATAATGCTTGACAATCAGGATGATTAACGTCATATTCAACAATATGACTATGAGTTTCTTTGAAATCTTTTGAAGTGTATAATACTTCTATAACGGTTCGGTCTTCATTGACAAAATATGCTTTAATCAAATGTTCTTTTAAATTTACTTCAGTTAACATTTCTCATTTCCTTTATATAGTTATATAAATTTACTTTAGGTTTCCACCCCAATCTATTTAGGGTAGTTGTATCAGCTGTATTATCCAGTCTTTCGTTTTCACCACCCATACGTCTTTCGCAATCAATCTTAAAGTAATCAACAATATCTACCAAGTCGTGAGTATGACCTGTGCCTATATCTAATACACCTTTTACATTTTCTATCATTAATATATCAATTGCACTAATAATATCATCTACGTGTATAAAATCTCTTTTATGATTTGTATTAATATATGATACATCATTTTGTAATATTTTAGGTATCAACATATTTGGTTTTGCATTAGGACCATAGACAGTTGTAAATCTCATACCTACACTATTCTCTGGTGCAATTTGTTCAAGACTATATTTACTCATTGCATAAGGATTTCTCCAAGGTTCATATGCTGTTGATGAACTTGCATATAGTATTTTAGTATCTTTAAAGAAATCAAATAATCTTTGACCAGCAATTACATTTTGTTTCCAATATTCTTCAGGATATTGCATACTATCTCTAACGCCAGATAGACCTGCTAAATGAATAACAACGTCTGCGTTATAGTGTAAATCACAGGTTAATAAATCGTAACCTGAAATTTTATCTATGTTTATTACTGTGTGATTTTTGCTTAAATGATTTTGTAGGTTTTTACCTATGAAGCCATCACCGCCTGTTAATAATATATTCATAATTCATAATTAAGATGTTTTTTGTATCTTCAAAAAGTAAGAGTTAATTGTTGTTGGTGTTCCGTCTGGAAACTCTTGAGCTCTGTAATCATCAGCACTAACTTTACGAGTTTGGTAATTACCTGTGCCGCCTGTTAATCTAGTGTCAATCATTCCAGAGCCTCTGTTTGTTCCTGTACCATTGATATTATATCTAATTTTAAAACCACCAGCACTATTAATTGTTTCGACTTGCATTAATTCACTTGCAATAGTATCAATTGTAGCAATTGAGAATTCTTGTATATCGTTATCACTTCTTAATAATAATGGTAATACTGAAAGTGATGGAGCACTCATAATATTTTTCTTTAGATAATAACTATTAATTGTTGTAGGTTGGTCTTGTACTTCACCAATACCACCTGCTGTATAAGCAGCTAAGTTTGCTCTTGTATCTAAAAATACGGCAGTTGAAGAAACTAATTGTTGATTTGCACCTAATGATGATGAAGTATCTATAAAATATGTTCCTGCCTGGTCACTTGTATTTGTGCCTGCAACCAATTCATCAATAACTGGTCTAACTAATGTATCTAACATATCTCCGTGATTCATTGCTTTGATATTATTATCATTATCAATATAACAAAAATATCTTTTGCCATCATCTGATTGCAAAGTCGGTGCTGTAGATACTGTTTCGGTAATTTTTGAATAATTTACATTTACTTGTGTTGGTTCACCTGTTGAAGATTCTGGTGGAAATTCAGCAGCGCCATCATCACCGGATGTTCCATCACCTGCTCTTGTTACCATAGCGCCGGCCTGCATACGTGTATCTGTTATAGGTAATCCTGAAAGATTACCACCTGAATTTACTACTGATAGTGTGATTGGACTTGTTTGTTGAAATTGGTATCTGAATTTATCTTTTAGTAAACCAAACATTGTATCGTCCATTTGCTGGACGTTTCCATTATTTAAGTAAACTGGTCTTACTACTGCCATTATATATCTCCATTATGCACCTGCACCATACAATGTTTTTAAGGCAACGCCTGAACTATTGTATAATACTAAACTTACAGCACTATTTAGTTTAGCAGCCGTCACTGCTCCGTCAGCTATGTTTGTTGTATTTACTTGACCAACTGCACCTGTAATCATAACATCACCTGTTGCGTCTGGAAAAGTAATTACTCTATCGCTTGTTGGGTTGGCACAAGTAATCGCTAATTCATTTGTATCGTCTGTAGCACCTTCAAAAATTAATAGTTTGTTAGGTAATAATCTAATTGATGAACCAAAAGATGTTTCTCCTGATAGAGTATTAATATCACTAGCAGTACCACCTAATTCTGTTCCGTTTACAGTAATTTTATTAGTACCACCAATTGATAGATTATCACTAATTGTGACTGTATTGGAATTGTTTGATTGAATTATATTTCCTGATACATTGATTGAACCTAAAGTTGCGTCACCGGTAACGTTAATAGTAGCGTTAATAGCGATTGCACCACCAGATTTATCATTGATAGTATTTGTTCTTAATTCACCATCAGCAGTTATATTACCACCACCTGTTGTTGCAATACCTGAAGAACCTACTGACAACGAACTTGAAATGGTTACATCTGACGGTAATCCTACAACTACTGTATCAGTAGCTTGAACTTGTACAGTTGTTTCATTTGTTGTTCCTAAAAAAGTTAATTCTTGACCAGAACCTACTAACTGTCTTGTAGATGTTGAGTCAACTACAAAAAAACCTTCAGCAGCCGATACGAAAGTAATCAATTCGTTCATAGCGCCAACAATACTTGTTGATGAAATTGAAGAATCTAAAGCGTCAATATCACCAAAGTCTTGAGCAGCCAATGTATTAAATTGACTTCTTAAAGTTTCTAAACTATCTGTTGGATTTATTTGTCTTATTGCCATTAGCTTTTAATTACCTCTTTAATCAAACTTTTTATTTCTAATAATTCTTTCTTTAGATTATTTATTTCTCTACAAGCGCCTTTAATTTGGTCACTTTGACTTTTTCTTTGACTAATTCTTGCCATATAAAGTTGATATTCTGAAGCGTTAGTATTGATAATTGCTTTATTATGTGAATCTCTTACTAAATTTGATTGTCCTTCAACTTTTAATTTATAACTCATTATACAGCCAACGCAATTGCTCTCATATCACTAATTCTTGGAGGATATGATGAATTGGTTCCTTTCATTACTATTTTAATTTGGAACGTATTAAACTCTGTTATAGCACTTTCACTATATTTGTATTCTTTGAAATCTCCTGAATTTTCTGCTGGAACAACAGTTGTGTCTTCTCTGCCGGTGCCGTTGAAAGGAATCCAGTTTAAGTCATCTAATTTTCTTTGTTCTTCACCACCTGATATTCTGTAATAAACTTCTACTATTGATGAACCTCTAATGTTTGAAGTTAATCTAACATCAAGAGCAGTAGTTAAGTTATCAAGTTTAATTGGTCTTGTACAGTAAATAGCCGCTGTAGATGAACCTGATGGTTCTGTATCTGCAACAAAATCAGGATGATTACTTGTTGTTGGACTATTCAATCTATTTTGTACGGTAATTGCACTAATTCTTGCTAAGTCAACAACAGGCGATAGTTTAGTATTACTTGAAGTTAAACTTAATTGTGTAATCAATGATAAAGCACCAGAAAGTTTTGATGTTTCATTAACTCTTGAACAAACATATTGAGGTGATGTAAAGTATATATTATCTCCAGAAATTACTGAAATTTCATTTGCTGATGTTGTTCTTATAAATTCTGTTTCTGAACCGTGAACTGATTTACCAGTTGTAGGTCTTAAAGTATATGAAATGCCTGTATCGGGTAAAGTCATAGTTTGAATATTTAAATTTAATAAATCAAATGCTCTGTTTTGTGAAGCCGTTATAGCTGCACCACCAATATCACCTGTTGCTGTTGCATTTGTAGAACTTGTTGATTCTATTTCATAACTATCAAGAGTTATATTTGAAATCGAAGTATATGTTCCGTTAATATCTGCACTTGCTAATCCATTGTAAGTACCTGAAGGCACACCTGCAATGATAACACTATTAGTTGTTCCGTGCATACCGTGGTTTGGATGTGAAACTCTAATCTTTTTATAACCAGATGTTGTTCTTAAAGAATTAGTTTTTAATTTTCTTACTGGTAAGAAGTCATTAGCTAATGTTAACTTACCTGTGTTTGCAATGTCAAACTCTGCACGTTTAATTTTAAACTTAATGTCTTCATTTTGTTCAGCAGTCCAAGTAGAACCGTTTTGTGATTTGAACATAACACCGGCATAAGGTTGTTGTGATATTGTTCTATTAGAATTAATTTGATTTTCACCAATTCTAGCAACCCAAGCATTATAATCTTGTGAGTTAGCCAATAGTACAAAAGAGTATTCAACATTTTCTTGAATATAAATTGGACTAGGGAATGTAAACGTTGTAGCAACTGAACTATCAGCACTTGTGTTTACTGCACTAGGATTTAATGTCACTTCACCAAAAGGTAAAATTGTAGTTGACGGATAACCGTTTGTGACTTCTCTAATTTGTAGAGTAATCGGAATATTTGCGTCTTTAGACTGAAAGAAACAATCAAGTGAAGTTATAAAAACTCCTCCTGGGTCATCAACTAGGAATGTTTGAGCAAGAGGATCCCACCAACCAACCTGCGTAGTAGTTGTTCGTGTTGATGTTCTCGCAATGTTTCTAGTTTCGGTAACATTTGTTCTCACAAGTCTTGGCTCTCTTGTTGATACAATAGTTTCTTGTACTGTATCTAAAGTACCTCTTGCTGTGTAGTCTGCTTCACCAGCAGTAGCAATTTGTGAATTTCTATCATCTGTACTTGAAGCTGTTAATCTGAATACTCTTGTACCTGTTCTCCATCTTGGATTACTATCAATCGCCGGGTCAGGAATTGCAAAAGTACCAGATACTTCACCTTGTGCGTTTGAAATGATATTGCCTCCTAATGAACCACCTGTTGGTGTGATATATTGGTTAATATCTTGGTCATCAAAGAAACCATATAATCTTGTATTAGGTTTAAATCTAGCGCCTGTGAAATTTAATGTTCTACTTCTAATGAAAGGAATAAATGCAACATTAATTACTCTGTCACCTAAAGAATTTCTAACAACTTGAGGAACTAAAACACTTCTAACACCTGTTCTAGTTTGATTTACTTGTTGAACAGTTGTAATTTCTTGTCTTTGTAATACTCTTCTTGGAACACCTCTAGCGAATGTTTGTTCTCTTATCTGACCACCAACATTTCTTCGTGTACCATCAATTGGTTGTCCAGTCCACATATCTTGCCATTCATTCCAAACTGTACCCATTTCTACTTGTGCTAAATTAGGATTTCCTAGGTTTGCAACCATAGTATCAAATGCACCATTTTGGTTAACTAATAAATCTGGAGCTCTTTCTGTTTCTTTCCACTCATCTCCTGGTGGGTCTAAATCAATTGTACCAATCCAAGTAAATACGTTGAATGGGTTTACGTTAATAAATTTACTTGCAAAAGGTTGGTCAACAAGTGTTGTTTCAGAATAAGGTAATGTAATAATATCACCTGTCTTTTGATAATTTGAAGATACTCTATCTTGTTCAGTAATAAAAGCTCCATCAGAAAAACCTTTATCATCCGTTTCAATTAATTGAATTGCATCCTCTTTAAATGTTGGTCTTACTTGACCTTGTGACATATCCATAGAACATTTGTAATCTAAATTACCTACGTCACCAATACCGTGACCTGTAAAGTTATCTACCACAAATCCGTTTTTAAATCTATCAAATCCATCTGCGTCTTGAATTTGTAATGATTGAGCATTTTGTTCAAGTAAAGATAATTGAGTATAATATTCAATATTTTCAATTCTATTTTCTAACTTACCAATATCTCTCATTGTATAACGTCTATTATCTTGTCTTTCTATTTCAATTTCTTCAACTGAACGAGAATAAGGTGCTAATGATAATGTGTATAAATGCATACCACTATCTAAACCTTTTGGAACTTGTGGGTCAAGAGAAGAAGCTCCCTTAACTATCTTAAATTTACCGTCTTTATCTAAAAATACTTTATCAATTCTTGATAAGTAATATTCAAAATCAGCTGTTATATCTTCACCAAATTTTACAACATCTATTGTTGAAGCACCTGTGCCATCAAAACTTCTATCTTGATTACCTGAATTAATTGTACTTGCGTCATCTACTCTAGGTCTAAAGTCAAGTGAATCACTTAATCTATATTCTTTACCTGTTGTATCTGAAAGATAAGATGGTATTGATGTATATTCAACAACACCTGCATAAGAGTCAACATCAAAATAATCACCTGCACCGTGAGAGAAGTAATCAAACTGAATTAATAGTCTTCCAGTTGGTACCAATGCACCGGTTTTTAGTTTTATTCTTCCTATGTCATAGAAGTTGTCTCTTTGACCATTGTCTAACTCAAATCTATCTGTGACATCTGTATCTCCTGATACTGCGTCTGTACTAAAGTCAGCAGACATCTTAATAGAATCTAAATTTAGAATATCAGCTTTGCCTAGTGATATAATACCACTTTGTATTTCTGATTGATTGTTTGCTTGATAAGTAGTATTATTTTGTAAAGTTTTTGTTTTTGAATTTGCAATAGAACGATTTACTGTTGCAATAATTTTTAAATCTGCGTCTGCATAAGCAGTACCAAAATCAAAGTCTAAAGTTTTACCTGTTGGCGAACCTGATAAAGTAAAGATTGGGTTGCCGTTAACATTGTTACCTGTTAAACTTAAAATATTACCTGTTGCACCAACAGAAGCTGAGTTTGCATTAATAATAGAAACAATGTAATCACCTTCAAATAAACTTGCAAAAGTTTCATTATTACCTGCTGAAATTTGTCCTGTACCTGAAGATAAACTAATAGAGAATTGTCTTCTTACTTTAAAGTTTGTATCAGATAGTCCGGAGTTTGAAGTTGTTTTTAATGTTTTGATTGCGTCATATCCCATTTGGAATATTGCAATATTTTTATTAGTATCTTGTAATTTTGCTCTTTTTCTAGTTGCAATCGAAGAAGTGACTGCTGTTGATGTTATAGCTTCACTTAAAGTTAAACTAGTGTCAGATAAAATAGCTTCAACTGTTCTAATTAAAGATGTACCACTTGTATTATCAAAAGTTATTGAATCTCCCACTTTTAACTCGGTTGTATATCTAGTACCAGAACCAATTACTGATGTACCTGAACTTACAATACTTAAATTACCAGTTAGAGTTATATTTTCACCATAAGTCTGACTTAATGCTGTATCAGCTGTATATGTTGGAGTACCAGGTTGACCAATTTGTTTAACTGCTGAAAATTCAAAATGTCTTGCGCCTTTAAATCCAACTGAGTCACCTTGAATTATTGCTGTATTTGATGATGTGCCACCTGTAATTGTTTCATTAGCACTAAAAGCACCTTGAACATTTGTTAGAATTACTAATCCGTGTTCAACTGTACCACCTGTCCCACCTGTTGTCACATTGATAGCAGTTGTACCATCTGTGTTATATAATTCAAAAGTATTATTACCAGGATTTCTTACTGTATAAACTCTAGCACTTGAATCTGAAGCAGTTGAATCAATAGCCCAACCACCTATACTTGAAATTGTTACCTGTTGTCCTTCTTTGAAGTTATGATTTGAAGCTGTTGTTATAACACCTGGACTTGCAGCTGAAACCGAAGTTATTGATAACGATTCAACATTTGAAATTGATTGAACAAAACCTGTTGCATTTGTTGTACTGCCTGTAATTTTTTCGCCGGTCGTAAATGCTTGTGCTGTAGTAATATTTAAGTGAGTAAACATTTCAATATCAAAAAGATAATTTTTGAATATTGTATTTGTAATACCAGATGAAGCGAAAGTGAAACTTGTTGGCGAACCAGTTGCGTATTCAAAACCTCTTGACTTAGCACGACCAACTGTATTTAAACCTGAAAGTAAACCATTTTCTTCCGTACCTCTTGTTGAAGATGATACGTTATATAAATTAATACCTTTAAAAGCTTCAGTAGAACCTGATACAAAACCAACATCTGGAGACCCATAAACATTATTTACATAAACAAAGTTACCAACATCAAATTTTGTACTAAAATTATTTTCTGTATCAAAATCTCTTGCTTTATCTAATTCAACATAAGTTGTTGCAAGAGTTTCAATTTCATAACCTTTAACATATGCTTTACCTGGTGCTAGACCTAATGCAAGTTTAGTTTCTAAACCACCATTAGCTGAAGTGTAAATACCTCTGTTATTACCAGATTTTAAATGTTCTCTAATATCTAATTCAAAATCTCTTATTGAATAATCGCCTGATTCATCAAATGTTCTTCTTGCTAATGTATCTTCTAATACTGCATATTCTGTTGTTCTAACTTGGTTTTGAATATTACCAACTTTTAATCTTAATAATTCTACAAAGTTATTATCTTCAGCAGAAGCTAAACTTAATTTTTTAAGTGTTAATTGAATTTTAAATCTGTGAGCACCTGGAGCATTTGTATTAGATACGCCTTGTGCATTATCTGTCAAACTTAAATCTTCATTAGGAGTGACAAATGATTCAGCAACTTGTAAACCAACTCTATATGATGGTGTATTTGTATATTTGTCTAAAATAAGTGTTTGTTCAGTTACCTCTACGTGAAATCCATTAATGTAATATACACCAGCACCCACGTAAGCGGCCGCACCTGTATGACAAGAAGTAGCTACGGCAGAAACCGTGGTAACCTGTCCTTGTAAAGTCGTTGAAACTGAAATAGTTTCTCCAGCAGTAAATGATGTTTCTGTACTGTTTGTTCCTGAATCTAGGTATTTAACATATAGTGTATTGGGGTCAGTACCATCTGTTGCTGTTTGATTGATTACTTTCGCAACAACACCTGAAGTTTGTCCTGTTAGTGTCAAACCAACAAAGTCAGCTAGTGTGACACCAACTGCTTGTGAATCTGTAAATGAAGTTAATTTAACTGAATAGTAATTTAGGTCATAACCTATTTCACCAGGAATAACCATTGCACCTTTTTCAAATAGATGGTCAGAAACCCTTTCTATTTGATTTTGCAAAATAGATTGTGATTGTGTTAACTCTCTCGCTTGAACGGCAAATGCTGGTCTAAAAAGTATTCTATGAAACTTTTTATTTTCAGCAAAATCATCATAATAGGGCGAAAGGTTAAAATCAGTTGGACTTGGCATAGTCTTTTATTCCCCTTAAAACTCAATTATCAATTTAATATTTTCTGTCTGGTCAGCAGCTCTTGTTATTGGCGCTCTGTTTTCTACGTATAAGACATCACCACTATCGTGGTCAATTTCTGGTACTGAATATCCACCAGCAATAACAACGTTGTTAACTGTACCACTTGTAGAAACTGGAGTACCTGTCGCACCACTTGTTCCTGTGATTACATTGACACCACTAAATGCTGTTTGATTTCCATTTGCGTCAACGCCTTCATCATTATATTTTGTTTGTACATAGTATAATATAGAGTTAATTGAATCCCATTCTACTACTTTACCAACTGCACCAGTTGAAGCTTGTGAAATTTTTTCATCTACTGCAAAAGTACCTGAAGTACCTGTTAACTGAACAGCTTTAGTTGCTCTTAATGTTGTTTCTGTTGCAACTGAACCACCTGATTTTGGGTCTCTAATTAAACATACACGTCTAAAGTCATTAGCAACGGTAACATCACCAGAATTTGCTGATTCTGTTCCTTCTAAACTTACGTTTGTCATAACAAAGAAAGCCCCTAATTCGTGTACTGCATTAAATCCGTGTCCGCCTTTTGGTGGAATGATTACATCTAATTCTGCACCAACAAGGTTAGTTGCACCTGCAGCTATGATTTGTGCATTTGAAATTGTAGCAAAAGTATAACCTGAACCTGCACTTGTCACAGTCACGGCTGTCACAGCACCTGAAGTCACAGTTACCGAAACAACACCACCAGTACCATCGCCTCTGATTGCGATACCTGTATGTGTGCCATCTGCACCACCAGAACCTGGTGTTTTAATTGAAACAATGTCAATTGAACCATCAATAGCATTACCTGATACCGAAGAATTAGTTGAAACTGCCATAAAGTCTGTTGATAAGAAATTTGATTGTTCAGAAGCAGAAAGTGTGTACATATATTTCCATCTGTAACCATCAGCAGTTGATAGAATAATTGATGTATTTGTACCTGTAGGTTCTACTGTTGAAGCTACATTGTTATTGTTATCTAAACATTTGTAAACATTTCTTGACGAGTTTAACACATAAAAGCTTGCGTCATATAAATTGAAAACTCCACTATTAGCTGATTGTTGGTTTGTTGTACCGGTAATTCTATCACCATAGTCGTGTCTGTAAATATCGTAAGTTGTGCCAGTTGTCCAGTTTCTTCTAGGTGCTACGAAAGCAACATCTGTTGAAGTTATTTTTTTAACTGCTAATAAGTCATCATAAGTAAGAGACTCGATATTATTGTTATCAGACGGTGTTAAAGGTATTACGTCTGTACCTTGATTATCTGTTCTACCATCTGCTCTCGTAGCAGTGTTAAATGGTGTTGGTCTACCAATACCTAGATAATACGTATTTCCTGCAGCTTCGGAGAAAGACTCTGAAAACTGTTCGGAGTTGTGAATTCTAAATTTATTTGTTATAATTGCTGGCATTTGTTTCTTCCTTAATCAATATTTATAAGACTTCTCACTATGTTATGTTAATTGTTCCGTTCATACCGCCGTGTGCTGTACATTGGTAATAAAGAGTTGCTGGAGTATCCATAGATACGTGAAATATGATTGCTCCTGAAGCACCTGCATTATTGGTAACTCCTGTATTATAAGGAGTACCACCGGTTCCTGTTGTTGATTGTATTCTGAATGGGTGTGAACCACCAGAGTTATTAATAAAATAGTAAGTTTGACCTTTTTTCAAGTGTAATGCTGGATTGTCACCTGAAGTTGAAGGGAAACCTGCACCTGTAAATAAGTATGCACTTGAACCATTTGCTGTGACTAGTAATTGTGAAACTGGTGTTGTTGCTTGTACCCAATTTGTGCCATTATAAACTAATGACATACCTGCTGTTGGCGAACTATTTACTACATCTGATAAATCGTTTAATGCACTTGCACCACCACCTGATTCAGCTGACGGTTCAAAACGACCATTTGCTGATACCCATTTTAAAATGTGGCCGTTAGAAATACCTGTAATGGTTACGTCAGCGTGTCTTGATACTGAATCATTCTCTGTTAACATATTAATGTAACCTGATTGAGTAGCAACAAAAGGTTTTAATTGTGTTTCATCTAAAGCAAATAAACCAGAGTAGTCTGTTGCCGTAGGGAATGAAGCCTGATTAGAAAAGTTACCTCTAACTTTAGAGCCTGAACCAGTTGTATCAATTGTACCCGTTCCTGATATTGAAGATGTACCAGTTAAATTTAAATTTCCCGTTGATGATAATGTTTGACCTAAAGATACTGAACCATTACCAATTGTTATACTTGAATTTGCTAAATTAGCATTTGAGATACCTGCACTACCTGATAAATCAGAGTTAGATAAGTTTGATACGTTTAGAGTTACCGTATTACCTGTAACCGAACTTGATACTGAACCTGTACCTAAAATAGATAAAGTTTCGCCAAGTGGTACGAAATCTGTTGTAGATGTATTATCTCTAATTGTAATACCTCTATTTGATAAACTAGAATTAGGAATATTTGTAAATGTGTTGTCTGCACCACTCATAGACTTATTAGTTATTGTCTGTACTTGGTCAGTTGAAGCAAAGTCTGTTCCAGACAATGCTGTATTGAATTCTGTGAAATTACCTGTAATAGTATTATTAGTTAATGAAATTGTTTTGTTAGTTAATGTAGCAGAAGCTGTTGCTGTTAATACTGAAGCATTAACTTTAATTTGAAATTTACCACCTGTAATAGTAGTATCAATACCTAAACCACCCTCAATAGTAATAGGGTTACCAATATTCGTTCTCAACGTTGATGACGTATCGTCAGCAAAGTCAATGTATGGAGTTAAAACGGTTCCGTTACCTATTGCACTATATAACTCATTAAAGTTATTGTTTACATAAGTTGCACCGGTACGTAAGTTATCGCCTGTACCGTCATTCGGACTTGAACCTGTATTAATTGTAAATTTTGCCATATTAATTCTCTCTACTATTTATAATGATTTTATGGTGTTGTATCATCAAACGTTGCTGTTGTTGAACTGAAATTGGTTACTGTGTTAGAAAAGTCGTTCTTATTAGAAGCAAATTCACTAGGTATGGTAAAATATGTTTTTAAATTTTGACCATCTGGATGTGATGTTGCAATAAAAGTTGCTGGTTGACCATCTAATCCTGTTCTAGTACCAATAATTTTAATATCATTAAAAGCTTCGACTGTAAATCCAGCACCCTTAAAGATAGTTTGAATGTTTTTATTCAAGAATGAATATCTTGGTCCTGCGTAGGCGTGACCTTGTCTAACGTTATAAATTTGAGTTGCGTCTGGAATATCTCTTCTAACTCTACTTAAATAATCTAGGTTGGTATCTGACCTTAAAGTCAAGTCTCTAGTATTAGCTGTAAAGTGTTCAGTTGTAGTTGTGTCTGAATCAATAGCACCTTTTAATCTTGCATTTGCTCTTAATGTAGTACCATCACTTGCTGTTCCTAATCTTCTACCAAATATACTTGAAAATAAAGTATTGAGAACTTGTAAGAATGGAGTTTCTGCAACACCTGAAACTGGACCAATAACTGGAGCTTTTGTCTTCGCACTCAATCTTGTTTGTATGTTTACTTGACCTGTAAAATAAAAACCTGCTGTGTGCATAGTTTTTTTAAATGAATCTCTCCAAGAGTTAATAGATTGTCCTACTTTAAGAACATAAGAAAAATCTTGATAGTATAAACTATCCTGTACTCTCATTGTACTTTCGGAAACTTTACCATCTTCATTAAGAAATTCACCATCTGTATCAATTATAGGAACCACATTTACTGTAGCAGACGCTAAATTGATTTTTGATACTTTTGCTGTACCAGATGTGTTTGATGTTATTGTTTCATTTGTTGTAATAGAACCATTAACATTTTTTAATTTTAAAATATTTCTATCGTTATCTAAATTAACAATTGTTCCTGTTGCACCACCAGAAAAGGTAACTGTACCATTATCAATAAATGAACCTGCAATATTAATTATTAATACATTATTAAAAAACGATAATGTTGGAGCTGGACTTGTTTCATAACTTTTACCAAACTCTACTGTTCTTAATGCGTTAACTTTTCCTATATCATTACCATATGCTCTGATAATAGCGCCATTACCATTTGAATCTGTAATTGAATTTCCATCTTCATCTAAATAATAAAATGAAAGTTTAGGTGTATTTTTATAACCATTACCACCACTTGATAAAAATACTTTAGCAATTTCACCTATTGTTGTATCAGCCGAGTTTGCAAAACCTGGAACTGCTGGTGAAGTTGTTTGTGTTTCTTGAACTATATCATTTCCTTGATATGAATCACCAGCACAAGTTTCATCTTCTAAAATTATTCTATCTTCACTACCAGTTGCTGGAGCTTTAGAACCATTTTGGTCAACTAAACTACCATTTACAATACTTACAAAACCTGAAGCATTTGCACCAAAGGTTCCTTTGTTATCAAAACGAATTACATCACCAATAGAATAACCTGAACCTGGTGTATCAATAATTAATTCATCAACACTACCTGTACCTGTATCTGAAATTTGAAATAATGCACCGGTTCCACCACCTGATACACTTACATTATCTGATTCGTTATATAATGAACCTGAATTTGTAATTGTTTTTGTTCCAGGAATACCAGTAATATCTGCCTTAATAAAATAGTCATCTGTATTTGAAGCTGTACCAGAAACTTCTTCACCTACTTGAAAAGTACCAACAACACTATCTTGATTTAAAATTAATTCTGTTACCGTTTCATCACCAATTTGAAATCTTGATAAGTTTTCAATAACAGCAGTTGCTCTTGAATCTTTACCTGTAATTGTTCTACTAATTAATCCTTCGGTGTTTCCAACTTTTTCAATAATTCTTAAAATCTTTAAAGAGTCATATTGACCATCTGAAGTTTTTAATAGTTGTTCTCTAGGATAAATTGTTTCTGATTGTTCATTAAATAACAATCTAAAAAATAATTCGTGACCAGCAGCCGTACCTTTAGCACGATACATATTCTTAACGTTTTTAATTAGATTTCTTTTATCTACTTCACTATCTAATACTTCAGGTAGTGTTGCTAAAAATTCATTTCTAAAATTATTTAAGAATGATTCAATTGCTTTATCGGGGTCTCTAAAATTAACTAGGTCTGAAATGTTATTTACGGGATTAGGTCTGTAACCAGTTATTGTAGCAGAAGCTTTAGAAATTTGTCCTTCAACTATTTCATCTGATTTAAATTTGTCATTTGACGAAATGAAAAGTCTATTACTATTTAAGTCTTCACTTAATACACTTGCCTCTGCACCTGAAGTTAAACCTTTTATAGTTTCACCTACGATAAATTTTCCGTAAGTAGTTTCTTCTAATAGAATTTTATCGCCTTCATCAATGCCTGTTTTAGCACTACCAATTCTAGTAGCATTAAATACGATATTATTTTCTTGACCTGTTTCGGTTTCAATTAAAACACCAACAGTTGTTTGAACATCTTTAACTTGTAATTCGGCAGATTCTAATAATTGATAATAAGATTTTAAAAAATCTGCAAACTTTGGGTGGTCAGCAACTATAAATTCTGGTAGTTGACTGTTAAGTATCGTTGAAATTTTTTCATTAAACTTTGCCATTATTCATTAATAACTTGAGCTGGAAGAATAGCCAACGCCTGCTTCGGCAGAACCACCAACAAAAGTATCCTCTTCTACTGTAATTAAAGAATTTGATACATCAATCTCTACAATTTGGTCTCTTACCGGTATAACATCATTTGAATTTGGTTGAACCGTTATCTCAACTAATGTAGAAGCAGAACCTCTAATGTTCGATATTGAAGCTATGTTTAAAGAGTTAAGTGTGACTTGTCCTGTTGTATAACTAATTGTACCTTGCGTGTTGTTTGCATAAGTTTTAACACCATTTACTAGATAATATCTTCTAACATTACCTAGACCATCTTCATCTAAAAACATTTCAAAATTACTACCTGCTACCTTAAAACCTGTTGAACTTAAAATACCACCACCTGTTGAGTTGTGACCAGAATGTGGATTGTATAATGAATTTCTAAAGTAAATGTTATACGCAGCTGAACTACTTAAAATTGGTGTAAAGTTTTTTCTAATTTTAACTGTTGTAATATTTGATAAGATACTAGAGTCTGTATTGTCTATTAAACCTGAAAGTTTAGAAAATCTAAAAACACTATCAAACTTTTGAAGTGTAGAAGTGTTGTAGTCTGTAATTGTATTAATTATTTCTGTTTTTAAAGTTGATGATGATTTTGTTGTTGACTTGGCGTCATACTTTACATTTGATGTTATTAAAACCGAAGTTGTTTGTGGGTCAATAATTTCAGGTTTGACTGAAGCAACATTATACGGTTTTAAACCATTTACAATATCTAATTTTGTTTGGTCAGTTAAAGTAGAACCTGAAGCTGCCTTAATTGCAATTTTCACGATACCATATCTTGGTGTTTCATCATCTTCACCACCCCAAGAACTAACTGATAATGCATTTGGATAAATTTGTTTTACAAGTGTTTCATAGTCTGTTGTAGTTACCGCTCTGTCTTGAGCCGCAAAGTTTAAAGGCGCATTAAATTTAATTGAATCATTCGCTTCTGATTCAGAACCACCTTGTGAACTTGAATTGGTTGTAATAGAAACATCTGTAAATCCACCAATAGAACCTTCTAAAGTAAATTTGTTTGCACCGTTTGATTTTGTTTTATTGGTAACAATGTATTCTAAAACAATTACATTACCATCTTGAAGTTTAAAACCGGTAACACCATCACCAAAATAAATTTCATATTTGCCGTCTCTACCTTCTTGTATAAAGAAAACTTTTGAAGTTGATGATACACCTGTGTAACCACCGGCTAATGTAAAGTTTGTTAATGTTGAATCATTAGATGAATTTTGCACCGATACTTTTAAAGTTGATGTATCTGCGTTTTCTGTTGGAATAATAAATTTTTGGTCAACATCTGTACTATCAAATGTATATTTAAATCTTACTAAAGTACCCTCATATAAATTTACATTTGAAAAAGTATAAACACCGTTAGCAGGTGTAATTGTTATATCTTCATTGTTAATATATTGATATGATGTTCCGTCAACGTTTGTTGTAAAGTTTGTACCTTTTGACATTGTGACAGACGTACCTGTTCCATTATTTAAAACAACATCTACTGAAGCTCTTGGTGCTCTTGGAGAATTAGGAGTATAACCTAACATCTTTGCTAATGATACAATATTATTTCTTATGTCTGCACTATCAAGATATAATTCGTTAGTTGCCATATTAGCAAGGTAACCCATATAGTGTGTATTGTAAGATAAGACATCTATTAAAATAGATAAACCAGAACCTTCAAAATCATAGTCTTGAAATGCGGTTTGACTTTGTAAAAATGTTTTTAAATTAACTTTAATATTATCAAAATCTAATTCTGATACTGATAGTTTACCTGTAGCCATTTTATCTTAACCTTTGTAAGAACGTTGATACTGATTGTGGACCTGGTGTTCCAATTACATAAAAGTAAATATCCACTACCAATCTATTACCATCTTGGTCGTCATCTACCTGAACACTAGTTAATTCTATTCTAGGTTCAAAATTTTTTAATACTTCTTCAATTTTCTTTTGCAAGAAAACTTTAGTCATAGGTGTAAAGTTTTCAAATAACAATTCTCTAATACCACAACCTAATTCAGGATTAAATGGTCGTTCATAATAACCTGTTTGAACTAAATTCTTTACCGCTCTTTTTACAGCTACAACATCTTCTACAACAACCACATCACTTGTAACCGTATTTCTTGTAAAGTTTAGGTCAATATCACTAAACTTTCTTGAATTACGCTTTGAGTTGCTAACTATTGCTGAATCATATCTTGCCATAACGGTAATATTTATAACCTTTTTTTAACCGTTTGCAAAAACATTACCAGAACCACTAGTCATAGCACCAGCGTCTGCACTATCACCAATTCTAGCAGACTTTATACCAACCACATACACGTTTGGCGAACCTGCATTAACATTTGCTACGTGATTAGGACAAGGTGGTAGAGGTGGGTTAGGATGTGATACCGTTGGGTCACCAATTCTCGCAATCAATATGCCGTTTGCAAATACAGTACCTTGTCCAGGTGTATCCAATGTTGTTGTTCCTACACAAGCGTGTCCTGTTGACAAACTATCACCTTTTCTACTGATTGCTGGCATTAACTATTTTCCTTGTGAGTTGTAATATTTTAAACTTCGTTTTCTTGATTTGTTCATTGAACTTAATTTAACACCTTTTCTTTTTCCTTGTGATGTCTTTTTTGGTATTCTTTCGTGTGGTACAAAAGACTTACTCAATTTGGCCATAAATTACCTTTGTTGTTTAGCCTTTAATTCGGCTCTCTTCTTTTCTGTTGCTATTGCTTGTCTAACTTTTCTACCCCAAGGCAATTTTATCGTTGATGACACTTCTTTACCTTTTTTTGACGTATATTCTACGCCGATAAATTGGTCTTTGAAATCTCCTTGTACAGATTTGACTGCTTTTGATAAACTCATTTGTTCCGTCTCTTTTTCATCGCCGTTTTCGTTCCAGAAAAAGAATTTTCTCATTTTTTTCATAATTTCTTCGCTTTTTGTTAAGTTTTAATTTTAATTATATTTATATTAGAATTTACAACGTGTTTTTAATTGCATTTTTTCAATTTGAACAATTCCGTCAAGTGATTCGCTAAGTGATTCGCTGTTTAAGTCAAAATCCGGCGAATATTTACATTTTTCAACGTTTTTTGAGCATCCGGACACTAAAAAGAACAAAGCAAGAACAAAAAAAATAATAAAGTGTTGATTTATAAGGGTTTTTTTATGCATTTTTTTGAAAAAAAGTGAAAATAGTGCTTGCTTTCTATATTTAGTTGTGGTATACTATCCATATAATAAAGAAAGGACATATATTATGAAAAAAATTAAATCAAACAAAATCTCTGAAGCCTGTGGTTGGGTAGGTATGATACTTATTCACGGTGCAACTGCTCCGACTTCTTTATCTGTATTAATGGGTTGGTCAACAAACTTACCACCATTAAACTTCATACTACTAGTATGGTTAGGATTGTTTCTATTTCTAGTAAGAGCTATATTCGCTAAAGATATATTATATATCGTATCTAACGCAATTGGATTTTCTTTGAATAGTCTATTGTTAATGCTAATTGCTTTAAATTAATATGAAAAAACCGCTTGCCATTTGCGAATCAATCTGTTATAATGGACACATAAAATAAGAAAGGACACAACACTATGAAAACACTAATGACAATAACCTCTGCAACTCTGATATTTTTAGGTATCGCAATGATGGCCGGCTCTGGCGGCGATTGTGATGGTAAATGTATGGAACAAGCAAACACTTTTTTAGAGACACTTATGTATGCCGTGACAGGTCTTATACTATTTGTTTCTGGTGGACTAATCGCAATTAATAACCAACAATAAGGATTACACTATGACAATGGTTCAAAAAACTGCCGAGACACTACAAGACGGCATTGCTAATATGATGAATGGTGCTTTAGCTGACTATCAACAATGGTCATCAAAAGGTATGATTAACGAAACTACTAACGATTTATCTGAATATGCAAAAGAGCAAATTTCAAAATGGAATGATTCAGTTAAAGTTAAAGAAGGAAAGAAGTATATAAAAGTTGTACGTGAAAACGGTGTATTCTGTTTCATCTGTAAAACTGACTTCAAACATTTTAAAAAAGGCGATATATTGAAACCCGCTGGTTACAATGCACCTGCTTTAAATCAACCAAGAGGAAATGTCCTAGAGGGTAATTACCCAATTCGTTGGACTGGACCTCTTTACTTAAAATAGAAAAGGACTATATTATGACTACATTGAAATTTAATGACTTGAATAAGGTACTTGATTGGATTAGAGAGCCTTCTCATAAAGAACATCTTTATATTTTAGAGGCTGCGATTGCAAAAGCAAATCAAGTTTCTTTAGACCAATTTAGTGTTGGTGCTAAAGTTGTGTTTGGTAGACCTAACGGTGCTAAACATCAAGGCGTAATTGTGAAATGCAATCCTAAAAAGGCAGTTGTTATGGAAGAAGGCCGTGGCAAATGGACTGTTCCATATTCTTTAATGAAGTTGGAGGCTGCCTAATGAATAGACGTAAAAAGATTTTTGAGAGGGTTGTTAATCCTCTCATAATTAAATACTTGACGGATCCTTTTAGTAAAGAAATTTCTATTGCAAAAGGTATTCCAATTAAATATTTAAAATATTTTAAAGAAGTGTCTTCTACTGGTATAGGTAAAAAAGTAAGATACAGATTTAGAGGTGAATCAATGGATGGAATTTATGATAGACCTCAATCTTTTTGCCATAAATTAATGGCACAAACATTTGCCATTTATCACAGATAAGGCTTGACAATCTTGTAAAAGTCCTGCATAATACAAGCATAGTTGAAGAGGAGTGATTCGCTATGAAAATCAAAGGTGCTACTACCGTCTTAAACAAAGAGTGTACATTTTTAGGTATGACTCTATCAGAATTATTAATTTTTATTGAGCGTAATCCTTACGCCTTTTCCTATAAAACAATTGAAGCGTTAAACGTTTACAAACAGAATCTACTCGTAGCTCAGCTGGATTAGAGCAACAGCCTTCTAAGCTGTGGGTCGTAGGTTCGAGTCCTACCGAGTAGGCCAATTTGGCCGGTGTGATGAAAATGGTAAACATAACGGACTTAAAATCCGTCGGCATTAATGCCTTGCTGGTTCAAGTCCAGTCGCCGGCACCAACAACAACAATGGAGAAGAAAATGAATTAGTTGCTAATCACAGCAAACAAACAACGTAAAGGAGATTCAAAGCAGTAGTGTGTAAGTCTTATTTTTATAAGTGACCTGTAAGTCTTTGAAAGGGAGAGGCCAGAACCTCTCCCTTTTTTTATCTATATGCTCTGCATACGTGGGTCGTTAGAAAAAAGATTTTTCTTTGCTTTTGGTCTAGCAATACTATCTTTACTTCTTTTTCTTAATTGAGCTTTAGCAGAGTCTAATTTAATTTTCTCTTTTCTTAAAGCTCGTAGGTCTTTTATTAAGTCCATACTATCTCCTTTAATAAAGAGCGTTTCTTCAACCTTTGTGGTTTACTTCCGTCCGTTTCAGGATAAACGATATAACTATTTAGTTTTAATTAGTCACACATTTTACAACAATCACCACCATTACAATTATGTTCCAACACCGTAGAAACTAAATGTACTCTGTCTATTTCACTACCATTAAATGCATTATGATATTTTGTATTGTCGGTAATATAGCCATTACCATCTGCCGGCAAATGAAACGATTCATCTTCAATCACCATTTGACAACCAAGACCTGTAATAATAGGAATATGTAATCTCATTTCGGGGTCACGGTGCCACGATAAACAAGACCTTGGTGGTTTCATAAGAAACCTTACTCTACCTAATTTAAATTTTGATGTGATTTGATTATAGACTTCTTCAATATATGTACCTTTAAATTCAGGACATAATTCAGTATAAAGATGTTCTTGTACTGGCTCTAATCTTTGTTCTTCTACATTTGTACTATCTGGATATGTCCAATATAGTCCACGAATATTACCGCCTGTAATTGAGTTTTCGTCTCCAGGAATTCGGTTTACGCATATAGCATTAAAGTCACGTAGCGTTTTATCGTCTTTACGGAACCCTAACTTGCTCTTAAAGTCAAAATAAGCTTTGCCTAGTTTGTCAATATCTATACCGAGCTTGTGTGTTGAATAATGTTTCATACACTTATTTAGGACTTGCCAAATGGTCTAAATATTGATAGTATAGACAAATGGAAAATTTTATAAAAGTATATGATGACGTATTGGCGCCAGACATCTGTAAACAGATAATCGAAAAGTTTGAAATCAATAAAGACCAACAAGAAGAAACAATCTTAAAAGGTCACCGTTCATTTAAAGAAATACAACTCAATAAGTTTGATGATTGGAAACCAATCGTTGATGGTCTTTACACTACCTTCAAATCAAGAATCGGCACATATGCAAAAGAAGTAGGTATCACTCCCACACAATGGCCAAAACAATATGGCTTTGAGGCGATACGTATGAAACGATATGAGCCGAATGATATTGATGAGTTTAAAGAACACGTAGATGTTGGTGACTACGATTCAGCAAGAAGGTTTTTAGTATTCTTTTTATATTTGGATTTCAACAAAGAGGGAGCTACTTCCTTTTCTAACTTTGATTTGAACGTACAACCAAAACCAGGAAGACTCTTGATGTTTCCACCAACTTGGACCTATCTACATACAGGACACAAACCAATAGATAAAAACAAATACATCATTGGCTCGTATCTTCACTATATTTAATCTAATCCCATTCTTTTACGAAATTCAACAAGGGCGTTATTCTCTTGGTTCTCTTCTTTGAGTATTTCCGAATCCGAAGAGTCCGCCACTTTATTACATACTATACCAATTATAACAAGTATTAGTATTATAGAGGGGCCGATAAGTATTTCTACCGACATAGAGATTATTTAGACATTAACGAGTCGCCAAATATGCTATAAACAAGACACCACAGAGTATCATTGCTCCTAATATCAGAATACAAACTCCCTCTATGATACTACGCTTTAATTCTCTTTTACGATAAACTTCTTGTTCACGTTGTTTTTTTAACTTACGTCTTAATTCAATCATTTCATTATAGATATTAGGTCCATATGCGTAAGTAATCAGAGTACGTAATTCCTTTTCCTGTTCTTGTATCTTTTGTCTATTCATAGTAATGTCGAGAGCCATCTTTTCGATACTCCCTTTCATCAATAGTTTAGATACACCGCCAGCACTATTGACTTCTCTTTCTGCGTAGTTAAAATCTGATACTGCACCGTACCAACGAGAAAGAGAATTTGTCATACTCTCTAAATCATTACCGAAGGCTATACCTTTTTTGATGAGATTAAATGCTGAGGTCGCCGTTGCGACTGCTGTAATTGGGTCTAACATTGTAGTGGTGTCCTGAATAGTGAGTGATATGTCCACTACTATTTAGAATACAACTGATAGGATATGTGTGATATGGAAAACTTTTTTGGATCCTAGGTACTCTGGTTCCTGAAGTCTCAACACCGACTATGTATAATAGTTTAGTCCTAGAAGTGCTGTGACAAATAAGAAAACCAACCAAAGAAGGCCTTTGATAAGAAAGAACCAAAAGC
>ERZ891134.644-NODE-644-length-27566-cov-4.342881_pt1 | contig 27566 bp, 16 predicted proteins | sample MGYA00520888_ERZ891134 | MGnify/ENA primary metagenome ERZ891134 (study PRJEB32303, sample SAMEA104408692) | aquatic metagenome | biome: Brackish water; feature: Coastal; material: water | place: Baltic Sea | collected 2014-10-23 | depth 10 m ... | reverse complement strand
TTCCTCGCGGCCTGCCGCCGGCACGTTGGCGATGTCGTCGAGATACTGCCAGTGCACGCCCCCCCAAGCGAGGCCTGCCTCGGGCTTCTTCATCACGATCTCGCCAGCCGCCGGCGTGATCTCCTTGCGGACGAGCCGCTGCTCGAAGAAGCCCGTGCCCGCCTCGACCTTCTCCGGCTGGAGCGCTTCGCCGCCGATCGTCACGGTGACGAGCTGCTGGGAAGCGAGCAGATCCTGGCCGCGGCCGAAGAGTGCGGCCACCGCGTCGGCCGTGGCCCGGCTGCCCGCCCAGCGGCTTGTCCGCTTTTGTGACAGCAGCCACGCCTTCAACGCCTCGACCGCGTCAGCATCGCCCGCCACCTCGTCGAAGGCCTCGATCATGATCGACTGGGTTTCGATCGGGGCATGGGCCCAGCTCCACCAGCCGGGATGCCGATCCCGCCACCACATGCCCTGCCAGTTTTCCTTTTCTTGACCAGCGTGAGCGTCTCCACTTGGCTTCACGTCGGCATCGACCGCCCGTTGCTTGAGGCTGTCGAGGATCGAGAGGGCAGGCTCCCGTGCGCCGGCCCGCTGCAGGGCGATCGCCAGATGCCCTTGGCTGCACCGCGGGTCGAGCTTCATCCAGGTCTTCTTGCCGACGTCGAGCCCCCAGCGATGCGCCTCGGCTGCCTCGCCCTCGGGCGGCGCGTCCTTTGCGAAGAAGCTGCGGGCATAGAGGGCGAAGGCGCCGATCGGCGTGAGTACCATCTCTTCGGACTTGCCGCCCCAGATCTTCAGGGCTCGCTTTCGCTCCTCGATCAGGCGGCCGTCGAGCCAAGGCAGCGTTGCCAGCGCCGGCTGGATATCGATCGCCACGCCTGCCGCCCGCAGCCGGCCAAAGCCGGCGATGATGCCGAGCGACACCGAGTCGCAGGTCGTTCCCCCGGGAAACCACGGCCAGCCACCGTCGCCATTGCGAAGCGTTTCCAGGCGGGCCAGCGCCGCCGTGGCTTCGTTCGCCGCGCGGGTGGCGTCGAAGAGGAGCGCGATCCGGGCCCGAGCCTCGCGCTCGTCGACCGCCTCGCGGACCCACGGCGTCTCGGCAAGGAGCGTCTGCATGAGGTCGGTATTTTTTTCGAGCGGGCTTTCCAGCGCGTCGGTGCCTTTCCACTGGGCGAAGATCCGCTCGATCCGGGGATCGCGGGTGGCGATATGCCGCGCGAGTGAATTGGCGTAGAGCCGTGTGAAGAGCGTCTCGGTGCTCTCGTCAGACTGCTCCATGATCGATGGCAGCGCGAGCACGCCATACCAGGCGGGATTCGACGCCGCCTGCACCACCAGCGACTGACTCTCGATGGCGGTGCCTGCGCTGTTCACAAGCCGATCGAGCGACACCTTTCGCTCGCCCGGCCCGCGGATCGTGATCGGGATCGTCTCGGTGACCGGCACCCGCCGCCGCAGCACCGGCAGCAGCGACTCCTCACCGTCGCTGGCCGGCTTGGCGGAGTTCGATGCTGTGCCCACCGCGAGAACCCGCAGCACATCGGTGCCGTCGGCCACCCGCACGGTAAAGACCGCTGGCTTCGACTCCCCGGCGGCGATGTCGAACGCCTGCTCGCGTGGCCCGTCGATGAGCGAGTCGCGGCTGTCGCCTGTCCGCGCATCGGCCAACGAGAAGCGCACTGTGCCCGCAAGCCGGCCGGTCGACGTGTTGCTCACCTTCACCGGGATTTGGACGACATCGCCTTCCCGCAGAAACCGTGGCAGAAGCGGCTCGACCATCAGGTCTTTTGCAGACACGCACTCGTCGACGAGTGTGCCGCTCCGGAGCGCCGTATCATGGGCGAGCCCCTTGAACTGCCAGGTGGTGAGCGTGTCGGGCAGCGTAAACTCGATTGTCACGACGCCTTCCTTGTCGCTCACAAGCGACGGGAGAAAGAAGGCCGTCTCGGCGAGATTTTTCCGCGGGGGCGGGGCGGCTGCGGTGGCTGGGGCCGGAGGCGCCGGCTCGGCGGCTTGCTTGTCGCGGTCGGCGGCCGGACCGGCGCTTTTGGCCAACATGCCTTCCGCCTCTGCCGGTGCGGCGTCGGCCATCGCCATCGCGGGCGCGGGCGCGGCAGACATCTCCATCGCCACCATGCCCCCCCGCCGCATCCGCATCATGGTGCCCCCAAAGCCATCAAAACCGCCGCGGGTGGGCGGGCCGAAGAAGTCACGAAACTCCGGATAGGAAACAGCGACGCCCTCATAGCGGGTCTGCCACGAGCCGAGAATCGCATTGAGTGGGAGCGGGCCATTCGTGAAGGCGATCTGCGGGCCGCCCCATTCGCGGCGAAACAGACCCCGCAGGCCATTGCCCGGCCACTGGTGCGGCGCGAGCGCGTCGAGCGACTGGTCGTAGAGGATCGCCAGCATCTCGGCGACGACGGGAGCCGCGGGCCCGGCCAGCGGATCGGCCACGCTCTTGATTCGTGCTCGCCAGACTTCCGCGGCGGCCGGCTCGAGCCGCCGCGTAAACCGCTCCCACTCGATCGCGAGTTGCTTGTTGGTCCACGGTACGTCGATCACGCGTTGCTCGCGATGGAGCCGGCCATCGCGGACGAGCCAGGCCGACACGGTGAAGCCACCGCGGCTGTCATCGGTGGGCGTAAACACAACCGGCCACTGCGTTTTGCCCGGCGCGGTCCAGAATCGCTTGAGGAGTTTGCCGGCCTGCGTGATCTCCACGAGCGCCCGGCCGGCCGTGTAGCCGGTGCCGATGACTGCGGAAAACTCCTCGGTCGGGGCGATGCTCTCCTGCTGCGCCTTCATCGTGAACGGTCGCTTCACGAGGTAACGGTCGGCTGCCGGATCGATCACCTCGACGATGGTCTGCGTGGTGACGGCGGGCGTGTCGCCCGCAGCGGGCAGCGTGAATGTAGCCCGGTAGATCCCTGCCGGCAGACTGGCCTTGAGCAGTGCCTTGCCCGCTGCCTGATCGGTCGTGGCCGGCATGGCCACGACCTCTTCGCCGTCGGCCCAGGTCCGCGGGTCGGTGGGATCGGCCGCGCGGTCCGGGCTCGGCAATCGCGCCGGCTTCGCCCCCCTGCCCCGCAGCGGCCGCGGCATCGGGACGGGGCCACCATCGTCGAAATCACCGCGCGGCACCTCGGCCGGCTGCACGAGCCGGCGGATCGTGAGCGTGCCGGCAGCTGCGTGGGGCTCGCCATCAAGCGATGTCGTGGCGAGCGCGAGATCGACAGCGGCCTTGCCGTCTTCACCGACAGCCTGCCAGTCGCCGACGGACAGCGTCGCCTCGGTGTCGGTATACCCGGCAGACACCCGTCGTTCGTCACTGCGGGTCTCGCCACCGGCATCGGTCACGTCGGTCACCACCCGATAGGTGAACACCGGCAGGCTGTCGCGGGGCACGCTGCGGTCGGCCACGGCGGGAAAGCGGATCGTAAAACTTCCATTGTCGTCGGTGATGATGGTGCCGCGGGCGATCTTACGGGCCGCGCTGTCAAACGGCAGCCACGGAAAGATCCAGCGGCACCAGATCGGAAACCGCATTTCGCGTTCGACCCGCCACTTCACCTTCGCGCCGGCGACGGCAAGGCCCGTGTAGGTCGTGGCCGTGCCCGGCACGGCGACCTCGCTCCCGAGCTTCACCGCCGCACTCGGCGCGGCGAGTTCCACGAGAAACTTGGGCCGCTTGTATTCCTCCACCTGCACGCCGATTCCGCCGGTGTGGCCGGCCGTCTCGGCGGTGAGCATCCAGCGGCCTGGTAAGGCGCCGGTCGGAATCGGGAAGGTGCCGTGAAACGATCCGAAGGCGTTGGTGGTGTGCGGAGCCTTGGCCACCTCGCGGCCATTGGCATCGCGGAGCGTGACGGTGATGCCGCGGTCGGCGAGCGCCTGATAGTCGCGGCCGGCCTGATCGGCCGAGCAGGCGATGCCCTTATAGAAGAGGATCTGGCCTGGGCGATGGATCCCGCGGTCGGTCACCAGCACGACCGACGTGCTGCGCCGTGCCTTCTGTCGCGGCCATACATGAGTGGAGTCGGTGGGAATCGTGTGCAGCGTGCCGTCGCGGGTGGCGGTGGCGACCAGCACGATCTCACGGCCCTGCTCGGCCTTGATCTCATAGCGGCCATCCGCATCGGTCTTGAACGAGCCACGCTCGGCGAACGCCTGCGGGTTGCCTCGTTGCTCGCGAATCCAGGCTGTCACGCTGGCCTCGGCGACTGGCTCGCCGGAGGCGAGATCGACGACATGCCCGGCGAGGGTACCGCCACCGGTCTCGGCGACGATCGCCAGCCGCGACACCCATACGAGCGTGGCGCTCACCACGTTGTCGGTGCCGCCGAAGTCGGGCTTGTGGCTGGCGATCAGCCAATAGGATCCGGGCTCGAGCCCCGCCGGATCGAAGGCCTGCGCGACCGGGAGGCTGTGGGTTCGAGATTGAAAATCATCGGTGGCAGGGAGATCGCCGACAAACGTCTTCACGGCTGGCAAGCTCAGGATGGCGGCGCGGTCTTGGTCGTCCAGCCAGGCCGGATGCGGCTTGCCGGCCTTGAGCCGCGTGAGCCAGTCGGCCTTCGCCAGCCGCAGATGCACCGTGGCGAGATTGCGGTAGGTGACGCGGATCGTCGGCCACGGCGCGGCCCAGGCTCGTTCGGTGGCAACCGCCAGCTCTTTGGCGTCGATCGCGGCGATGAGATTGTTGCACTGCTTGCCGCCCACGCTGGCAGGATGGGCCTCCATGCCTTTGACGGCAAGCGCCCGAGCGGCGACGAGATCCCCCTGCCGGCGCAGCGTTTCCGCGAGCGCATGGCGGGCCAGCGATGCGAGTTCGTGATCGCCGGCCTGCGTGATGAAGGCTTCAAGGGCTGCGGTCTTGCGATCGACCACCGTCACCTCACCGTCATCGACGGCGGCACCGGCCGCCCACAGGATGCGGTCGAGGTCGGCGGCAAGAAAGGCGGTGCGATCGGTGTCGTCGGCGTGGAAAGCGAGCAGGCGTTGAAACAGCTGCCAGGTCTGCAGAAGCGGCGAGTCGGAGTCGGTCGTGAGCTGGGCCGGGTCGGCCTGGCGAAACATGTCGACCGGGCCGAGGGCGGCGCTGGTCGCCTCGATCTCGAAGGCGTCTTCCGGATCGGCGAGGCCCCGTTCGCCCGAGGCCGCGAAGGCCAGCGCATCGTGAGCGACCACATCCCACACCGTCGGCCGGTAGGCGTCGGGCATGGTTCCCGGCTGGATGAGCATCGACCACTCGCTCACCGGGAGTTTTTGGAGGGCCGCCTCGCCAGTGAGCGCCGCTGCGAACCGCGTGCGGATCTCCCGCACGATCGCCGGCAGATCCCAAGAATCGATCTCGGCAAGGTCAGCGAGATCGCTTGCCGCGGCAGCGCCAGCCGTCCGCTGTGCAAACCGCCAACGGTTCATCAGAAAGAAGTGCCAGGTCCAGTTGGCGCGGATCGCCTGCAATACGCCGCGGGTCTCCGGTGGCGCTTTCTCGATCGCCGCGGCCAAGCGAATCAGGCGCTCCGGCTCATCGGGGGCGCGGTCGCCCGTGTCGGCGAGCACCCGTGTGGCGATGGCTCGGGCCGCCTCCGCCCACGCCTTGTCGTTGGTCGCCGCCTGCTCGACCCCGGCGAGCAGCTCGGCTGCCGTCTTCGGCTTGCCTTCTTGGAGAGCCTGCTCGATCGACTTCCATGTGGTGGCACGCGGGCCCGGCGGGTTGTCGGCCATTCCGGTTGCAGGCATTGCGACGGTAGCTCCGAAGGCGGTGAAGAGGACGAGGAAACAGCGTATTTTCTCAGGAGTGAGGAACATCGTGGCCATGGCGACCCCCCGTGTGGCTTTTTGCTCGAGCCAGGACTTTGACCGGACCCGAAGCAGGCGTAATATTAAGGAAGTAGAAGAAATCTCCCGCTGATCGACCCGGCTTGGGTCCGCGTCCGCGAGCCATGTGCCCAGCAGGACGGCGACGCGGGTGTTCCGACGAAACTCTTGATGGAGTGAGTGTATGGAACCCTCGTCAAAGCGGCTGCGCCGCCGTATTTCCGTGTTTCTGATCGCCGCCGCGTTGTTCGCATGGGACGGGCGGCCGCTGTGGGCCGCCGAGCCTCCCCACGAAAACGGCCCCGCTCGGAATGCGTTACAAGCCCCGGCAGACACTCTCTCCTACAACAACCATATCCGATCGATTCTCGTCGAAAACTGCTTCGGCTGCCACGGCGCCGACAGCGCTGGCCGGCAGGCGGATCTCCGGCTCGATCAGCGGGACGCTGCCGTCGAAAGCGGATCGATCGTGCCGGGCGATCCCGATTCGAGCGTGATGCTCGATCGCATCTTCTCCGACGACCCCGAGGAGGTGATGCCGCCGCCAGCCGTGAAGAAGGTACTCACGGCCGAACAGAAGGAGCTGCTCAAACGCTGGATCGCCGAAGGGGCGGAGTATGAGCCGCATTGGTCGTTTATTCCGCCGGAGCGGCCGGAACTGCCTGCCGTGAACAATGAGGGCTGGGTGCGGAACCCAATCGACCGCTTCATCTTGGCGCGGCTCGAGAAAGAGGGGCTCGCGCCGGCACCGGAGGCCGACCGTCGGGCGCTGGCGCGCCGCGTGTCGCTCGATCTCACCGGGCTGCCACCGGATCCGGCGATCGTCGATGCCTTCGTGGCTGATCCGCACCCAGATGCCTACGAGCGGCTCGTCGACATCCTGCTCTCGAGCCTCGACTGGGGCGAGCACCGTGGCCGCCATTGGCTCGACTACGCACGGTATGCCGACACCCACGGCATCCACTTCGACAACTTCCGTGAGATGTGGACGTATCGGCAGTGGGTGATCAGCGCGTTCAACCGCAACATGCCCTTCGACCAGTTCACGATCCTGCAATTGGCCGGCGACCTCGTGCAAGACCACGGGCCGGCCGCGACACCCGCCCAGATCCTCGACAATCAGATTGCCAGTGGCTTCAACCGCTGCAACATGACGACCAACGAAGGCGGGATCATTGACGAAGAATACCTCGTGCTCTACGCCCGCGATCGCACGGAAACGACATCGGCGGTGTGGCTGGGGCTCACGACGGGCTGTGCCGTCTGCCACAACCACAAGTTTGATCCGTTCTCGCAGAAGGAGTTCTATGAACTCGCGGCGTTCTTCAATAACACCACGCAGCGGGCCAAAGACGGCAACATCCACGACACGCCGCCGATCCTACCAGTGCCCCGCCCCGAAGATCGGCCGCGGTTTGCCGAACTGGAAAAGCAACTGCCGCCGGCACGGGCGGCCGTCGAGGCCCGCAAGGCTGCGGCGAAGCCCGAGTTTGCCGACTTCCTGAAGGCCGCCACCCCCGACATCGTCGCGAAGTCATTGCCGCAAGACACGCCGCTGGTCGATATCGCGTTTGCCGAGGGTCAGGGCCACGCCGCCCGGGCGCGGCTCGCCGGCAAGGAGACCGATCTGCCGCTGGCAGCCCCGACGACCTGGCAGAGCGGCCCCAATGGTGCTGCCGCCGTGCTGCTCGATGGCAAGGCGGCTGAGCTGGCGACAAGCGGCGACTTCGAGCACGACCAGCCCTTCAGCGTGTCGATGTGGGTGCGGGTGCCGGCGATCGACACGAGCTATGCACTTGTCGCTCGCATGGACGAAGCCAACGCCCACCGCGGCTGGGACGTGTGGGTGCAGGGGCGACGCATTGCGATGCACCTGGTGCATGCCTGGCCCGACAACGCGCTGAAGGTGGTCGCCAATGCCCAGCTCAAACCCGACACCTGGACGCTCGTGACCGTCTCCTATGACGGGTCGGGCAAGGCCGAGGGTGTGAAGATCTATTACGACGGCACGCTGCAAGCCAAGCCGAAGATTGAAAACAACAAGTTCAAGAAGGGCACGATCCGCGCGGAGGTGCCGCTGGCGATTGGTGGCCGTTCGAGCGGCGCGACCGCCCACTCGGTCGGCCTGGCCAATCTCGCCATCTGGGGCCGGGCCCTGTCGGCGGGCGAAGTCGAGGGGCTTTCGCGGGCCCAGCTCATCGCCGACATCGTGAAGATGCCGCCCGAGGAGCGAGTGAAGGCCGGAGGCAAGCTTTACGACTGGTGGCTGGAGACCTCTGACGAGGTGTTCCAGAAAGCCAAGAGTCTCGCCAGCGCGCTCGAGACGGAGCATGCCGCGATTCGTCAGCGGGGCACCGTGGCCCACGTGATGAACGAGAAGGACGAAATGGCCAAGGCCCACGTGCTCAATCGGGGTGAGTATGACCAGCGGGGCGAGGAGGTGACGGCCAACACGCCCGCTATGCTGCCCCCGTTCCCTGAAGATTTACCGAAGAATCGGCTGGGGCTGGCCAAGTGGCTCCTCTTGCAGGAGCATCCGCTCACGAGTCGGGTGACGGTGAACCGCTTCTGGCAGGAGGTATTTGGCAGGGGTCTCGTTGCCACGGCCGGCGACTTTGGCATCACCGGTGACCTCCCGAGCAACCCCGGCCTCCTCGACTGGCTGGCGATCGAGTTTCGCGAGAGCGGCTGGAACGTGAAGAACCTGTTCCGGCTGATGGTGACCAGCGCCGCCTATCGGCAGAGTGCCGTGACGACACCGGAGAAACTCAAAAAGGATGAGGCCAATCGGCTTCTTTCCCGAGGGCCACGGTTTCGGATGGATGCCGAGATGGTGCGTGACCACGCCCTCGCGGCCAGTGGTTTACTCGTGAAGAAGATCGGGGGGCCGAGTGTGAAGCCTTATCAGCCCGACGGCGTGTGGGAGGCGGTGTCGATGGGCGGCAATACCAATCGCTATGCGCACGACTCCGGCGAAAACCTTTACCGCCGCAGCATGTATTGGTTTTGGAAGCGGTCGGCACCGCCGGCCTCGATGGAGATCTTCAATGCCCCGTCGCGGGAAAACTGCACGGTGCAGCGGGAGCGGACCAACACGCCGCTCCAGGCGCTTGTGACGCTCAACGATCCGCAATTTGTCGAGGCGGCGCGGGTGCTCGCCGAACGAGCCCTCGAGATTGGCGGTGGCACCGACGATGATCGCATCGATTTTCTCACCGAGCGGCTCATTGCCCGGCCGTTCTCGGCTGCCGAAAAGGGAATTGCGAAGAAGTCGCTGGCTGACCTCGCGGCGTTCTACAAAGACCATCCCGACGATGCGCGGCAGTTGCTCGCGGTCGGCGAATCGAAGCCGGGGGCCTACGATCCCGGTACGCTGGCCACTTGGACGATGCTTACCAACCAACTCATGAATCTCGACGAAGTACTCTGCAAATAAAAATTCGGGACGGGAGCGGATTTTCCCGGTTCGTTCTGTCCCCGTGTGTAAATCTCTGAAAATCCGCGCCCGTCCCCAATTTTTGGAGCCAGTCATGCTTTCCCCTCTCGATGAACTCGGTCTCAACCTGACGCGGCGGCGCTTTTTTGAGCGGGGCGGCCACCTGCTTGGCGGCGCGGCTCTTGCCACGCTCGCCGGCCCGGCGGTGGCCTGGGGCAACGCCTCCACGACGCCCGCGGCCGGCATCGAGCAGGTGGCCGGCGCGATCGGGCCGCACTTCGCCCCCAAGGCCAAGCACGTGATCTACCTGCACATGGTGGGCGGGCCGCCGCAGCAGGACCTGTTTGACTACAAGCCGGTGATGGACGACTGGTACGACAAAGATCTCCCGGAGAGCGTCCGCAACGGCCAGCGGCTCACCACGATGACCAGCGGCCAGTCGCGGTTTCCGATCGCGCCGTCGAAGTTCAAGTTTTCCCAGCATGGTGAATCGGGCATGTGGGTGAGCGAACTGCTCCCCTGGACGGCCAAGATGGTCGACGAGATGTGCTTCATCCGCAGCATGCACACCGAGGCGATCAACCATGAGCCGGCGATCACCTATATGCAGACCGGCAACCAGATTTCCGGCCGCCCCTGCCTCGGCTCGTGGACAAGCTACGGCCTCGGCAGCCTCAACAACGACCTGCCGACGTTCGTGGTGCTCGTTGCGCGGTCGAGCAAGCCGGCCCAGGCGCAGGCGATCGGCGCCCGGCTCTGGTCGAGTGGCTATCTGCCGGGCGAATACTCCGGCGTGAGTTTTCGCAGCGCCGGCGACCCGATCCTCTACATCAACAATCCACCCGGCGTGCCCGATGCGGTGCGGCGGAAGACCCTCGACGGCTTGCAGGCCCTCAACCAGCGGACGCTCGAGCAGATCGGTGATCCCGAGACCCGCACCCGCATTGCCCAGTACGAGATGGCCTATCGCATGCAGGCCAGTGTGCCAGAACTCACCGACCTTGCCAGCGAGTCGGAAAGCACGCTCGCGCTGTACGGTGACCAGGTGAAGACGCCTGGATCATTCGCCAACTCGGTGTTGATGGCCCGCCGGATGGTGGAGCGGGGTGTGCGATTTGTGCAGCTCTATCTCAACCATTGGGATACGCATGCCGACGTGGCGGGTCGGCTGCCCAACCAATGCCGCGACATCGACCAGGCCTGCTACGGTCTGGTAAGCGACCTCAAGGCTCGCGGCCTTCTCGACGACACGCTGATCATCTGGGGCGGCGAGTTTGGCCGCACGGTCTACTCGCAGGGCGGCCTCTCCAAGGCCAACTATGGTCGCGATCACCATCCGCGCTGCTTTACGATGTGGATGGCTGGCGGCGGGGCCAAGGGAGGCACGATCCACGGAGAGACAGACGACTTCTCATACAACATCGTGAAAGATCCCGTGCATATCCGGGACTTCCACGCGACAGTCATGCATCTGCTCGGTTTCGATCACGAGCGATTCACCTATCGCTATCTGGGTCTTGATCAGCGTCTGACGGGCGTGGAGCATGCCCACGTGATCCGCGACCTGCTGGCGTAGTCTTCATTCGGCCCACCTCATTGTGCGTGAAATCAGGCAAACGCGGGATTTCGTCGCGGCGGTGTGTATTCTGAAATTGGAATCGTGGGGCATTTGATCGCCCACGAGTCGTGTCGCTTGGAGGAATCGTATGCGTATCTCGCTCTGGACCGCAGCTGCCGTCGCGGTGATGGGTCTTGCCTGTCTGACGCAGCGCGTTGTTGGTAACGAAAAGAAGCCCGACACCCCGACGACCGATCCACTCAAAACAGCTCACGAGATGCTCGCGATCCCGTCGCGGCCTGCCCGCCCGGCGTTGCCACCCAGCCGCCTGCCGCTGGAATTCATCGATGGCGAACGGATCGCGGTGCTCGGCAGCTCGACAGCCGAGCGGATGAACCTCTTCGGCCACTTCGAGTCGCTTGTGCACCAGCGGTTTCCTGCCAGGAAACTCATGTTTCGGAATTTTGCGCGGCCGGCCGACGAGGTCGCCAACCGGCAGCGTGCCAACGACTATACGAAGCTTGACGACCCCATCGCGGCCTTCGGGGCCGATACCTATTTGCTGGTTTTTGGCTTCAACGAATCCTTCGCCGGGCCGGCCGGCGTGGCGAAGTTCAAGGCCGACTACGGCAAACTCCTCGACGATCTCACCACGCGGTATCCCCGGGATGACACGAAGGCACCGCCGCGGTTTGTGATCGTCTCGCCGATTGCCGTCGAGCCCACCGACGACCCGCTGCTTCCGGATGCCGCGGCGCAAAACGCAACCTTGGCGGTCTATCGCGATGCCGCGCGTGACGTCGCTGCGGCACGGGGCATCGCCTTTGTCGACCTCTTTGCTGCGACGCGCGAGGCATTCGCCGACCAGCCCGGCATGCAGTACACGATCAATGGCTGCCATGTGAACGAAGCCGGCGATCGCATGGTGGGGGAGGCACTCGACCAGGCCCTCTTCGGATCGTCGTCGCAGCGGCTGGATGAACAGGCCTTCGCCAGGCTCAAGGCGGCGGTGAACGATAAATCGTGGGTGCACCTGCAAGACTATCGAATGGTGAACGGCTGGTATGTCTACGGTGGTCGTCGCACCTGGGATACCGAGACGTTTCCCCGCGAGTACGTGAAGATTCGCAACATGGCGGCGGTGCGGGATGGCCGTGTGTGGGAGCTGGCCGCCGGCAAGCCCGTGCCTCCGCTGGCGGATGACTCGAATACAGGTGATCTGTTTCAGCCGGAGACCCGCTTTGGCGAGCCGCGACAGGCCTACAGCGAAAATCCGGAGGGCGGCCCGGCGATCCTGCCGCCTGCCGAACTGATCAAAACCTGCACCGTGCCGGAGGGCTTCGAAATCAAGCTCTTCGCCGACGAGTCGAAGTTTCCCGAGATTGCCAATCCGGTGCAGTTGGCGTTTGATTCCCGGGGCCGGCTATGGGTCTCCACGATGCCGAGTTATCCCCAGTGGCTGCCGGGCGACCCACCGCCGCAAGACAAGCTCGTGATCCTGGAAGACACCGATGGAGACGGCCAGGCCGACACGAGCACCGTCTTCTACGACAAGCTGCACTGCCCGACGGGGTTCCAGTTTTTCAATGGTGGCGTACTCGTGATGGACCAGCCGCGGATGCTGTGGCTCAAGGACAGCGACGGCGACGACAAGGCCGATGTCTTCGTGCACGTGCTCGACGGGTTTGCCACGGAAGACACGCACCATACAGCCGGGGCCTTTGAAGCGAGCCCGGGTGGACTCCTCCACATGCTCGAGGGCGTGGCGATGAGCACGGCGCTGGAGACCCCGTGGGGGCCGTTTCGCAATTTTGGCGCTTCTGGTGCCTACGTGCTCGATCCGCGGACCTGGAAGATTCGCCACTTCAAGACGCCGGGCTACGGCAACGGCTGGTGTTATGTCTTCAATGAATGGGGGCAGGGCATCAGTGGTGATGGCACCGGTGCCAGCCAGCACTGGGACACGCCCCTCTCCGGCGCCCAATACGGTGGTCGCAAGGGGATGAACCCGGTCTTCGACACCGAGCGGATGCGGCCGGTCGTGGGCAGCGAATACCTGCGGACGCGGCAGTTTCCCGACGAGGTGCAGGATGAATTCATCTACGCCTGCGTGATCAACACCAACGGAATCCCCCGGTGGAAAATTTCCGACGACGGTGCCGGCTACACGGGGGTGCGGGTGCGGCATGATCCGGCCGACAAAAACACCCCCTTCGACCTGATCAAGAGCAGCGACAAGCATTTCCGGCCGGTCGATCCGCAGATCGGCCCCGACGGGGCTCTCTGGTTTGGGGACTGGGCCAATCCGCTGATCGGCCATATGCAATACAGCCAGCGGGATCCCAATCGCGACAAGAAGCATGGCCGGATCTACCGGCTTGTGTACACCAAGAAGCCGCTGCTCGAGCCGCAGGCGCAGGCCGGCAAAGCAACGGCCGAGGTGCTCGAGCAACTGAAGGCACCTGAGTGGCGGACCCGCTACCGCGCCCGCGCCGATCTGCAGGCCCGGCCGCAGGCGGAGGTGTTGGCTGCCGCGAAGGCCTGGGTGGCAGGCAACGCATCAGACCCCGCAATCGACCGGCTGAAGCTCGAACAGCTCTGGCTGCAGCAGGTATTCCATGCCGTCGATGAAGCCTTGCTCGTCGAGGTGCTCGCCGCCCCGACGCCCGACGCCCGGGCCGCCGCCACCCGCGTGCTGGCCGACGAGCGGGAGCGGATCACCGGCGCCGAGCAGAAGCTCATTGCGCAGGCGCAGGATTCGCATCCGCGGGTTCGCACCGAGGCGGTTCGGGGCCTGAGCTTCTTTGGCACACCGGAGTCGATGGCCGCCGTGGTGGCGGCGGCCAACATCGAACCGGGGGATCGCTACGTGGCCTACACGTGCGACGCCGCGCTCGGAGCCCATATCCCCGTCTGGAAGGCGGCCTACGAGGCTGGCACGTTCGTCGCCAAGGGGTCGCCAGCGGCCAAGATCCTCGAAAGCGTGTTGGGCCTCGACAAGAGGGCGGCTGAGATCCAGCCGCACTTGGCGGTGCTCATCAGCAAGGATCCCCGTACCGACGAAGAGCGAAACAAGGCGATGACGGCGCTGGCCGACGTCAAAGGCGGCAACGTGGAGAGCGGCCGGCAGGTGTTTCGCCGGGTCTGCATCAATTGCCACAAGGTAGGCAGCGAGGGGGCCGATTTTGGGCCCGACATGACCGCCGTCGGCAAGCGGCTCACCCCTTACAAGATCATTGAGTCGATCATCGATCCCAACGCCGAGGTCGACGAGAAGTATCTCTCGACGGTCGTCATCACCGACGACGGTCGCAGCATCACGGGGCTGCTCGTGAAGGAGACGCCAGAGGAGGTGGTGATCTTCGACGGCAAGGCCGCCAAGGTGATTCCGAGGGACGAGATTGAAGAGCAGGCCAAACTACGGCAAAGCAGCATGCCGGAGGGCCTGGCGGCAACGCTCTCGCCCAACGAATTTCTCGACGTGGTCACGTACCTCAGGCAACTCAAGCCCGCGCAATAACATCGCGGTTTCGGGCCCGTCGGGCGTATTTCGATCCCCCTCCTTGAGTGATACGAGGGTGCGCCGCATACTGGAGGAATTCCCGTTTCCTCCAGCCGAGATCGATGAAAGATCCCCGCTTCGCTCACCTGCCGCTGGCCGCGGTGATTGCGATCCTGATCATGGTCGGCATGCCGCTTTTGGCCCGCCTCCAGCCGAAGAAGGAAGTCGATTACTGGCAGCTGGTGCGGCCCGAAACCTACCCCGCCAGTGGGCGGGTGCTTTACGAGGGGCAGCCCGTGGTCGACGCGGCCGTGGTTTTCCATACGACAGTCGAAGCGACCGGCTACTCCTATTTGGCGGTCGCCAATACCGACAAGGAAGGCCGCTTCTGGCTTCGGACTTTCAATGATGGGTATGGAGCGGCGGCCGGTCGTCACCAGATCACGGTGCAAAAGATGGTGCCGACCGGCCGAATCATCGAGGGCACGGCCTACGATGGAGGGCCAGACTTTCCCGGCTTCCCGGGTGACCCGGAAATGGTGAGTGCCCTGCCGGAGCGATTTGCCGACACGGCCACCTCAGGGCTCTTTACGACCGTGACGGAAGAAGGGCCCAACGAGTTTGTGATCCGGCTTACGGAGGAGCTGCCACCGGAGGCGTTGGCGGCCATCGCGGAGCGGGAGCGGGCGGCCGCCGAGCAGCAGGCAGACGGAGTCGAACCGGTCTCCGAGGCCGATGACGGATCGAGTTCGGCGGAGTTGTGAGTTGAACCACCTGTTACTGGCGATTAAACGGCTCGAACTGCGGTCGACCGGAAAGTGGTTTCTGCTCTCGGCGGTGATTGGGCTGGTCGCGGGGATCGGAGCGATCGGCTTTCACCTGGTCGGCCAGTGCGTGCAGCACGTCGCGCTGGGCAGGATCGCCCGCTTTCATGCCGGGGAGGCGGTGGCTGAGGGAAGCGTGTTTCCGGAGCCGGAAGGGGCGTTTCAGCCGTGGCTCCTCGTGGCCGTGATGGCGGCTGGCGGTCTGGCATCGGGCTTACTCGTCTACACGTTTGCGCCGGAAGCGGAGGGGCATGGCACCGACGCGGCGATCGACGCCTTCCACAACAAACGGGGGGAGATCCGCGGCCGCATTCCGATCATCAAGACGATCGCGTCGGCCATCACGCTCGGCACCGGCGGCTCGGCCGGCCGGGAGGGACCGATCGCCCAGATCGGCGCCGGCTTTGGCTCGTTTCTTGGCGGACTTTTGCAGCTGCCGGCCCGCGACCGCCGTATCATGCTGGCGGCCGGCATGGGGGCGGGCGTGGGGGCGATCTTTCGGGCACCGTTGGCAGGCGCGGTCTTTGCCGGGGAGATTCTCTATCGCGATGCCGACATCGAAAGTGATGCCCTCGTACCGGCGGCGATGTCGTCGGCGATCGCCTATTCGGTCTTCTGCCTGTGGCTACCCCGCGAGCTGCGATTCATGCCACTCTTCGGGCCCCACATGGCGTTTGAGGTGGAGTCGCCGCTGGAACTCCTCCCCTACACCGCGATGGCGGTCGTTCTTGTGCTCGCCGGCGTGCTCTACATTCAGACCTTTTACGGTGTGCACCGGCTTTTCAAGCGGCTCCCGATCGTGCCGCACGTGAAGCCGATGATCGGGGCGACGCTCGCGGGTCTCACCGGGCTTGGCCTGTGGTGGGCCTTCGGGCACGACCGCGATGCCCTCGCGGTGCTCGGCAGCGGCTATGGGCTGCTGCAGAAGCTGTTTGGCCGGGAAATGACCGTGGCCCCTCTCCTGCTGGTCGTGGTGGCGTTGGTCAAGATCCTCACCACGTCGTTCACGATCAGCTCAGGCGGATCGGGGGGCGTGTTTGGTCCGTCGATGGTGATCGGGGGCTGCGTCGGCGGGGCGGTGGGGCAGGTATTCCACCAATGGATGCCCGGGCTCGTGCCCCATCCGCAAGCGTTTGCGATCGTGGGCATGGCCGGCTTCTTCTCCGGCTGCGCCCGGGCACCGCTCTCGACGGTGCTGATGGTGAGCGAGATGACCGGCGGGTATGGGCTTCTCCTGCCGACGCTCTGGGTGTCGACGCTCACCTTTCTGCTGGGGCGGCGGTGGACGCTCTATCTCAAGCAGGTGCCGACACGGCTCGATTCCCCGGCCCATCGCGGCGACTTTTTTGTCGACGTGCTCGAGGGAATCCGGGTGGAAAATGTCTATCAGCGGGGCTCCCGGCTGAAGCTGATCCACGAGGGCACGACACTCGACGAGATCGTGCATGCCCTTGCGGAGTCGACACAGCGATATTTTCCCGTTGTTGACGCGACCGGGAAGATGCTGGGAATTTTTTCAGCGGAGGATGTGCGGGGCTATCTCTACGACGACACGATCTGGCAGATCGCCAATGCCCGCGACGTGATGAAGAGCGACGTTGTGACGGTGACGCCCGACGAGGATCTCAATTCGGCGCTCGGGAAATTTACGGCGATCAACGTGGATGAGCTGCCGGTGGTCGACACGGCCGACCGGCAGAAGATTCTCGGGATCCTCCGCCGCAAGGAGGTGATCGCCGCCTACAACGTGCGGCGGCTGGAGCACAACCGCCTCCGCCGCACCACCGAAAGCGAAGTGGGCGGGTAAGCCACGTCTTGATGACTTGGTGGGGAGCAGGTCGACAAAGACTCTCGCTCACGGTCTGTCGGCTGCTGCCGCCATACGTTGTGCTCACGTCATGCCTGATGCTGGAGGACCCGCGGGAACCAGAGTCGCACCTCAGCCCCGCCGAGCGGAGAACCACGAAAAGCAATTTTTCCGCGGTGGTTTCGGGTCACCACTGTCCGAACAACATACAGACCGAGGCCACTGCCGGTGGGCTTCGTCGTGGACAGCAGCGCACCATCCCGTTCGGTGCCCAACCAGCCGGGACCACTGTCGCCGATGGTCAGAACCGTGCCACGCCGCCTGCGCCGAAGAGTGACTTCAATCCTGGCCGTTTGCGCGGTGCTGTTCACCGCGTCGAGAGCCTCGACTGCATTCCGCATGACATTCGCGATGGCAATCCGCAACTGGCCGTAATCACCGTCGATCAGACACGGCCTGTCGAGGCCATGGTCGGTGACGACGACGCCTTGCTGGTGGAGTCGCTCCTTGAACTCGACAAGACACGTGCGGACAACCTCGGTCAGGTCGACCCGGACATGCTCTGTTTGCACACTGCGGAGCAAAACATTCATTTTTTCAATGGTGCGCACGACCTCTTGGGCGTCACTCGCCACGGCTACAAGCGTGTCGCTCCCCGCTTCCCCGGAGTCGAGGGCGAGCCTGGTCCGTAGCAAAATCGTGCTGAGTGGGAGCTTGATTTCGTGTGCCACGGCGGAAGCCATGAGGCTGCTCTCCAGTTTGAGCTTCAGCATCCGGCGCTGGCGCGCCGCGCTCGCCTGCTCGCGTCGGTGAGCGGCCGCCACCTCCCCCTGCTGGGCCCGCAGGTCGGCCTCAGCCTGCTTCGTGAGCCTCACCTGGGTTTCCAGTTGATCGGCGCGCATCCGCTCCGTGTGCGAGAAGGCATTGATCAGCAATTTGCCGATGACGAGAAAGACGAGCACATGCAGGAAGGCGAAGAACGCCGTGAGTCCGAATTCAAAGGGTCTCCCCAGACGGTCGAGAGGCGATTCTGTCACGGGCCCGAGCAGCACGAGCAGCGAACGAATTCCCCCCACGGTCACCTGAACGATGAGTGCCACAGCAAGTGGTCTCAAGGGGATTGGCGTAGGCTCCCGGCTGATGCGCAGGATTTCCGCCAGTGCCCAGGCTGCGAGGATGCCATCGAACAGCGCAATCAAGGGATACTGTGACGGATACATGCCGTGGGCGACGAGCAATTCAAACACGTTGCGGACGAGAAACAGCAGGAGCGACAGCAGCCCAGCCCACTGCAGGGCCACCGACACGGCATCGGTGGCAGTCGGCATGGGGGAGGACTCGGCGGCCACGGTGCTGCGTAAAACGCGCAACGACTCAAACATTATCATGGCCCCGGTTCTCCGTGCGGCGTGATGAGGGGTGGAGTCGCTGCCGGCAAATCAATGACCGGGGCGACGTGCTCACGCCATTCGGTGATCGCGTTGGGGTGCACGGCCTCACATCGCTCCACCCAGCGGGGAAACGAGACCGCGAGGCAAACATCCCGCATCCGGTGAAGATCCCCCGCCGAGGGCTCGAAGATCAAGAGATCGGAAGACTCGCCGCGCTTGGAGACGAGGCCGTGTCCGCCGTCGAGGGCCCGCGTATGGATATCCTCCGAGAACTGCCAGAGGTCGGCGATATAGCTGTCGAAGGCCTGCTGGAGAATCGCTTGCTGAGGACGCGACAGGGAGTTCCATTTCGTAAGTGATATCACGTAGCCATTGAGACCAAAATGCATGCTGACGGGCAGGTAGTGGGGCGCGGCCTTGGTCCATCCGGCATACGTGGCCGACGCGGCACTCGTCACGGCACAGTCGATCAGTCCGATTGCCAGGGCCTGCCCGGTTTCGTCGAAGGGGATAACCGCCGGAATCCCTCCCAGGGCGGTGATGATGGGGGCAAGGGAGTCGTCGCCAATCCGCACCGTGCGGCCCTTGATATCGTCGAGTCCACGAAGGGGCAGGCGACTAAACAACTCCTGAGGACCGAACGTCCAGACCCCGAGCAGTTTCACCGCGAATCGCCGCTGGAGCGTGCGATCGAGCGTGGGGGCGTAGGCGTCGACGACCTGGCGAGCCGTCTGAAAGTCGTGGATCATTCCGGCCGGGTCGATTCCCTCCAGAAGTGGCTCCAGTTGACGATTCTGCGGGAACCGGAGCGAGACGAGATCGAACACCCCATCTTCGAGCATCTGCAACTGATGGGTATCCTTGAATCCGGCCATCTCCACAGGACGGTAGCTGACGCGCACCGGCAGCCCGGTTTGTTCGTGGAGGGTTGTGAAAAACGGGGCCTCCTTCGCGGTTTGCAACGCTCCGCTCGTAGAAGGCTGGCCGATGATGACGAGCGGAATCTCGTCGAATGACCGCCATGCAGTGATGAATACGGCGGTGATGAGCAGGAGCAGACCAACTCGCCTCATGCGTCGATCTCAGTCTGAGAGCGGGATTGGGTGAATCCCTCGTTGAGCAATGCCGGAGGTGGGACTTGAACCCACACGCCCTTGCGGGCAACGGATTTTGAGTCCGTCGCGTCTGCCATTCCGCCACTCCGGCTCGTGAGAAAGGCTCTGCCCTCGCAGAGATTACGCCTCCCGGAGACGTTTTGCCAGCACTGGCCTCTACGCCGGGTAATCAGTCATGCTAAGGTTTGGCCCACCGCCTTCGGCGAGGACTTTTTCCATGCAGGTAATCGTTTTTGAAGATGCCGGCGTCGACCGGCTCTGGCCCCTCACCACCCTCCGCCCCGCCTGCGACATCACGATCGGGGCCCAGACACTCTGCCAGACGCTCGCGATCATCGGCAGCGTGCATCGCGTGGTGCGGCCCCCGCTCGCCCGCCATCTGGCCGCCATCGCCGATAGCCGCATCACGCTCTGGGGCGCGCTGGCCGCGCCCCCCGCCGCCGAGCCGCTCATGTCGCGGCACGGGGCGCTCACCGTCATCGTCAATGCCCGCGTGGTGCCAAGCCGCGCCACGGTCGTGACCATCCGCAGCCTCGTCGAAGCGGGCCACCGCGGAATCGTGCTCGATGGCGACTCGATCGCCGCTGCCATCGTTCACCGGACGGTCGATGGAGCTGGCGCCGACGATCTTGCGCTGCGGCAGCTGATCGACACCGGATCCACCGCCGCCCTCCTGGCACTCGGGCTCGACCCACTCGATTGTGGGCTGGAGCTGATCCGCGAACCGCACGACCTGGTCACCGCCCACGAATGGGCCATGCCCGGCCTGCTCGCGCTGCTGATCGACAGCGGCCGCTACGAGGAGCGGCAACCAGGCCTGTTTGTCGCTGAGGATGTCACGATCTTTGAGCCGATCGTCGTTCGCCGTGGCCCGGTGGTGGTGGACTCGGGCGCCTCGGTCGGTCCCTTTGCCTGTCTCGATGGCCCCGCCTTCATCGGCCACGGTGCCCGCGTCAATCCCCATGCCTGGATCCGCGAGGCGACCGCCATCGGCGCCGGCTGCCGCGTCGGCGGAGAGATCGAGGCGAGCGTGATGGAGCCGTTCTCCAACAAGCCTCACGATGGCTACCTCGGCCACAGCCACCTTGGCAGCTGGGCCAACCTCGCGGCCGGCACGATCACCGGCAACCTGAAGGTGAGCTACGGTACGATCCGGCTCAAGCACCCGACGGGCACGGTCGACACCGGCCGGCAGTTTCTCGGCGGACTCCTCGGCGATCTCGCCAAGACGGCAATCCACGCGTCGCTGCCGTGCGGAGCCCGCATCGGGGCGGCGGCCACGGTCGGTGGCACTGTGCCCGATGTCGTGCCGGCGTTTCACAACCAGCTCGTGGGCGGACCGGAGGGAAGTACGACCACCGCGGCCCAGGCGGCGGCCGCGCTCGAACGGATGATGGCCCGCCGGGGCATCACCATGCTGCCGGCCGACCGCGACCTGATCGAGGCCGTGAGGCCGGCATGATTGGTCGTGACAGGCTGACCACCTCGCCTACAATACACTTATGTCCATTTTAGACGCGTATCACCCCGGCCGCTTCGGCCTGTCATTCGAACTCTTTCCGCCGAAGACTGCTGAGTCGGAAGCGAGCATGTGGCGGACGGTCGATGACCTGATGGCCTTCGAGCCCGCCCTCGTCACCTGCACCTACGGCGCCGGCGGCTCCACGCGGGGCACCACGCTCGACGTGCTCACGGGGCTGCGGGCTCGCCATGCCACGCCCGTGGCCAGCCATCTCACCTGCGTGGGCAGTTCTGTCGCTGAACTTCGCGAGTATCTCCGTGATGCGGCTCGCCTCGGCGTGGCGGCGATTGTCGCCCTTCGGGGCGATCCCCCCAAGGGCGAGACGGCGTTTACGCCCGTGGCCGGCGGCCTGCGGTATGCGTCTGAACTGGTCACGCTCATTCGCGATGAGTTTCCCGAGTTTGGCGTTCTCGTGGCGGGCTATCCCGAAACCCACCAGGAGGCGATGAGCCCTCAGACTGATCTGGAAAACCTGAAGCGGAAATGCGACGCGGGGGGCGAGGTGATCGTCACGCAACTCTTCTACGACAACGACGACCTCTTCCGCTTTCGCGACCGCTGCGCCGCCGTTGGCATCACGGCGCCGATCGTGCCGGGCGTGATGCCGGTCACCAACTACGCGCAGATTCGGCGGATTGCCAGCCTCTGCAAGGCGCGATTGCCAGACACCTTCACGCGGGCCTTCGAGGCGGCCGGTGACGATGAGGCAGCTCAATTCGAGGCGGGCGTCGACTTCGCGGCCCGGCAGGTGGAGGAGCTGATCGCCGGCGGCGTGCCCGGCATCCATCTCTATGTGCTCAACAAGTCGCCGGCCACGGTGCGGGTGCTGGAGCACGTGGGCCTGCGCAACAAGTAGGACAGGCTTCAGCCTGTCGTGCAGCAGCGGGTTTTAGACAGGCTGAAGCCTGTCCTACTGGGGATGAGGCCTGCGCAAGGAGCACTAGCTTCAGCCTGTCATTGCCACGCGCTCCAGCCGCCCGCTACCGCGGTGGCTGGTCGTCGTCCATCGTGCTGATGTAACTCCGCAGCCGCTGAAGCTCGTCGCTGACATGCCGCAGCTTGAGCATGTTTTCCACTCGCTTCACCAACTCCACGCGGTTGACCGGCTTGGAAAGAAAGTCGTCGGTGCCGGCCTCCACCGCCCGCTCGATGTCGCCGAGCTCCCCGAGGGCCGTCACCATCAGGATCATGATCGGGCTGGTGGTCGTATCGCTTTTGAGTCGCTGGCAGACCTCGAAACCCGACAGCTTCGGCATCATCACATCGAGCAGGATCACGTCGGGCTGAAACGAGGCCACTTTCTCGAGCGTGTCGGCTCCGTCCATTGCCGTGGCGATCTCGCAGTCGAGATCGGCGAGATAGGCTTCGAGCAGTTCACGATTGGGCTCGTTGTCGTCGGCAATCAGCACGCGGCTCGGCCGGGTGGCGGAGGGCGTGGCGGCGGCGGGCTGTGGCGTGGGCATGGGCGGCATCCTCTGTAGCAAAAGCGGGGGCGTCGGAGGGGTGTGGTCGGCGACTCTCAGGCCGCCTCGTTCGACGCGGGGCATTCAAAGAGCGACTGGGTCTTCACCACCGACAGGTCGTCGGGAAACGTGTGGAAGCATTGTACGAGCAGGCTCCGGGCCCGTGTCTCGAGCGTGATCAGGCTCACCGCGCCCAGGGTCATGCGGCCGCCCGACTCAAACCGGTGGAGCAGACCCTGCTTCGCACCCTCCACGACGAGCTCCTGCTGGAATCCCCAAAACACGTCGGGATCGATCGATTCGAGCTGGAAGCACGTCTGGTAGGCGATGCCGCCGCGGCACTCCATCCGATCGGAATGGTCGCCAGCGAGGCGATGGGAGATGAGCCGCCGCTTCTGCGGCAAGGGCGCGCTGGCAGCGGTGGCGATTTCGGTGAGTGTGAGGCCGTCTTTCCGCCACGTGATGACGTGGCCTGTGGTCGTGATCGAAACGATCGCCGAGTAGCCACCGCGATCGATGCTCCGGGTGGCATGAATCTCAAACAGCTCCGGATGGAGCGGCCGCCCATAGAGCTGAAAAACCAGATCGGTAACTTTGGGTCGAACCGAGAGCACGCAAAACACTCCACGCCGGTGGGTGGACGGCGTCCACGCGATCCACGTCGGCCCCCAGTATAAAAATCTTCGCGCCGGCAGACAAAAGCCCTGGCGTCTTCCGCCCGTTCTACGCGAGTCCCACGAGCAGGTCGTAGGCGGCGTGGGCCCCGGCGGCGATGCCAAATCCGCGCGCCAGGAAGACCAGTGAAAAAAATACGCCTGCCAGCGTGCGGAAGGTGAAGCTGTAGAACGCAAATGTGTCGCCCAGTGGGCCGATGTAGTGGGCGCCGCTAAACAGCAAGCTGGTGAGCATGACGCCCCACAGAGAAGCCGAAAATCGCGTTTGGCCCCACCGCTCCAACAGCCAGATCACGGCGGGCAGCAGAAGCAGCCGGAACAGCACCTCCTCGTAGAGCCCGGCCCCACAAAAACCGACGAAACGGGCCAGCAGCCCCGCCAGCGGCCCCTGGTCGACGGCCAGCGGCCACAGGCTCTCCTGGAAGCGGGCGATCCCAATCAGCAAAAAGGCCCACAGCAGGCTTTCCGCCGCCATTCCGAGGAGCACGCCGGCCCGGAAATGCCAGCGATCATGGGCGATATGGTGCCAGGCCAGCAGGCCGACCAGCATGAGGATCGGCAGCAAAAAATAGGCCCCAAACCCGAGCAGATCGAGGAGTTGTCGCAGCCACACGTCGGCCCCGTTTCGTGGGCTGCCTTGGCCCAGCAGCAACACGCCCCCTTCGTAGGCCAACACCAGCGGCAGCGAAAAAACGAGGCTCGTGAGCGGCGTCCGCGAAAGCTCCCAATACGTGTCGCCAGTCGGTTCCTCAGCGGGGATGTCGACGGGCTCAGGAGACGCTGGCGAGAGCGTCTCTTCTGCAGCGTCAAGCCCCAGCGGAGAATCGACGGGAAAGTCGGGGTCTTCGTCGGCTGCAGGAAAAAATTTGTTCATACCCGAAAGCCGTAAACGCGTTGAAGCGATGCGTGGCCAAGTCGCAGTCTGCTCCGCGAGCAGCGACTGATCCACGGATTTTACAGGTCTTTTCCTCTGTGGTGTGGCCAGTTCCGCGCGCGACTCATCATGGCGGTTTGCCGCGCTGGCTGCATGCACTGCTATCGAAAACATTTTTCGCTGATGCCAGAGGTGGGTTTTGGCGGGAAAGAACCGCTGTCACGCCACGGCGCGGCAGTTCCCCTCGCGCGCGACCTTGACAACGTCGGCGACAATCACAGAATGACGCCACAGCTTTGATGAACCGCGAATGAGTTGTGGGTCGCGATCGCATCCGCGAGCAAATGAGCGGATCACTCGAGCGGGATTCGTCGGCCTGTCTTGCCAAGGAGTGTCTACGGTACAAGTGTGAGTTCGAAACACTGATTTCGAATTGCTGATTTCGAAGATCTTGGGGGGCGACGACTAGAGGGATCGACAGTCGGCGACCTTGGTCGTGGCCTGGATGTCCCCCCCGCCTTCGATTGTTTTCCTGCCGCGCTTGCCGGACCGGCCCTGGGGACCGGTACAATCTGGCATCGGCAATGCTGCCGCGCGGGAATGCTCATGGCACGATGCCTCATCGGATGCGGTTCGAATCTTGGCCACCGGCGGGAACAACTCGATCGCGCGATCGAGTTGATGCGGTTCATGCCGGGCGTCACGCTCCTCGACGTGAGTCGGTTTCGGGAGACGGTGGCGGTCGGTGGACCACCGGGGCAGGAGGCCTTTCTCAACGGGGCCTGCCTCATTGAGACCGACTTGCCGCCACAGGACGTGCTCTCGATGCTCGCGGCGGTGGAAAACACCCTCCATCGCAATCGCGAAGAACGGTGGGGGCCACGGACGGTCGACCTCGATCTTCTGCTCTACGATGACCTTGTGCTCGAGAGCGACTGTCTCACCCTCCCTCACCCGCGGATGTCGACCAGGCGGTTTGTGCTCGAGCCGTGCGCTGAAATTGCCGGCGCGGTGTTCCATCCGCTGGCAGCTTGCACGCTCGACGAAATACTGGCGAGCATCTCGTCACCGCAGCCCCACGTGGCGGTGGTCGGTGTGCCTGCCACGGGGGCCGCGGCAGTGGCTCGCGTCGTGAGTGATTCGTCGCTCGGCTGCCTCGTGGCTGCCCCGCGGCCCCTGCCCGCTGCCGCTGCCCCGGCCCCGGAGTGGTGCGCGACGCTCTCCGCATGGTGTGCGGCGCTGCAGGAAGTCGACTGCGACGAGGGGGCCCACGGGATCGTGACCGATTTCTGGCTGGAAACGCTCGTCGTGGCGGCACGTGAGGCGCTCCCGAGTGAGCCACTCTCCCGGTTCGAGACGGAGTTTGCCCGGCTGGCAGCCACGGCGGCTCCTCCGCACGCCGTGTTGCTGTTGGTGGCCCCGCCCGCCAGCCTTGCCGATGATCCCTGGCAAGCGGAGTTGCAAGAGCGGTTGATCGCCGCGGTCCGTGACCCGGAGTATCGGTCGCCCTTCAAGGCGAAGGCCGTCGTCGTCATCGATGCTGCCGACCCGCGCCGGGCGGCGACCGACGCCGTGGCCGCCGTGGAAGCGATGGTGTGAGCGATGGCCGAACTCGTGCACGACCCGGCCGTGATGCGAGAGCGGGTGCTGGCCGCCCGTGCGGCCGGTCGGCGGGTCGGCTTCGTCCCCACGATGGGTGCCCTCCATGCCGGTCATGTGAGCCTCGTGGAGCAGGCCGCGGCCGACTGCGATGACGTGGCGGTATCGATCTTCGTCAACCCGACGCAATTCGGACCGCAGGAAGATTTTGACCGCTACCCGCGGACGCTCGCTGCCGACTGTCGCCTCCTCGAGCCGCACCGCGTCGGCTGGATCTTCGCACCCGAGGTGGCGGCTGTGTATCCGCCCGACGATGCCACCGAGGTGGTCGTTCATGGCCCGGCCGAACCGTTTGAAGGTGTCGTGCGGCCCGGGCATTTTGCCGGGGTGGCCACCGTCGTGCTCAAACTGGTGCAGATGGTGCCGGCCCAGGCCGCCTACTTCGGCGCGAAGGATTGGCAGCAGACCCGGGTGGTCAGGCAGATGGTCCGCGACCTTGCCGTGCCGATCGAGATCGTGGTCTGCCCGACCATTCGCGAGCCAGACGGGCTGGCGCTGAGTTCTCGCAATGCCTACCTCTCTGCTGCCGATCGATCGCGGGCGGTGGCGTTGGCCGCCGCCCTGTCGCGGGCCGCGGAACTCTGGCAGGCTAGTGCAGCGATCGATGCGATCGAGGCCGTGATGCGGGAGACCATGGAGCACCAGGGGATCGCCGTCGACTACGCCGCGGTGGTCGATGCTGAGTCGCTCGTCCCCGCCGCCGCCGCCCCCGCAGTTGCCCTCGTCGCGGGTCGTCTGGGTACGACACGCCTGATCGACAACCGCCTCCTCCCCGCCCGCACAGTCCGCTGATGCTGACCACACTCTTTCATATTCCGTCGCAGATCACGTGGGGCACAGGGTCGCTGCCACTGTTTGGATTCGGCATCCTGCTGGCGGTGATTGGGGCCGTGGCCGTCGTGCTCTTGGCAACGACGGCGGCCCGTCAGGGCTGGCGGGCGGCCGTGTCGCTGCTCGGCGGACCGCTCCTCGTGGCGGCGGCGGTGGTGGCCTTCGTGCTTCCGGCGCTCGACGACGGAAAGGGCGTGCCGATTCGTGGCTATGGCGTGATGCTGCTTCTGGCCGCCGCAGCGGGTATCTGGCTTTCGGTCGCCCGCGGCCGGCGGATGGGCTTCGATGCCGACACGATCCTCGCTCTGGGCATGGAGATCTTTGTGGCCGGCATCATCGGGGCTCGGCTCTTTTACGTGATCGAATACCACGAGACGTTTTTTCCGCCGGGCCGTCCGCTCCGCGACGGCCTCCTCGACGCGATCAACATCCCCGCGGGCGGACTGGTGGTGTTTGGGTCTCTGCCTGCCGCGGGCCTGGCCGCCTGGTGGTTTGCGAAGCGGCGGAAGCTGCCACTCCTGCGGCTGGCCGATTGCATCGCTCCGGGCATGCTCGTGGGCCTGGCTCTCGGCCGGATCGGCTGCTTTCTCAACGGCTGCTGCTACGGGGGGCCATGCGACCTGCCGTGGGCCGTGCAGTTTCCGCCAGAGAGCCCCCCCTGGGTCGATCAGGTGCAGCGTGGCCTGCTGCCATCCCCGGCCGCCGATCAGCCCGCCTCCCAGCCCGAGGTCTGGAGCCTGCCGGTGCACCCCGCGCAGCTCTATGCCGCCATCGATGCCGCGTTGCTGGCCTGGCTCGCGGTGGTGTTCACGCCGCTGGCCCGTCGGCAGGGAGAAGTGTTTGCCCTGGTGCTCACGCTCCATCCCCTGTCGCGAATCCTGCTCGAGCAGATTCGTGTCGATGAGCCCCCCGCGCTCGGCACGCCGCTCTCGATCTCCCAGCTGATCTCGGTGGGGCTCCTCCTCCTGGCCACGGCCTTGTGGTGGTGGATTGCACGCCACGGCCGATTGTGTTCCGCTGAAGCATCTTTGTGAGGTGTCATGAACGGTTCCGGACCCAGTCAGCAGCCCCCGGATAGCGACCCGGCCCTCGAGGCTGAGTG
>ERZ891134.642-NODE-642-length-27629-cov-7.096141_pt1 | contig 27629 bp, 20 predicted proteins | sample MGYA00520888_ERZ891134 | MGnify/ENA primary metagenome ERZ891134 (study PRJEB32303, sample SAMEA104408692) | aquatic metagenome | biome: Brackish water; feature: Coastal; material: water | place: Baltic Sea | collected 2014-10-23 | depth 10 m ... | reverse complement strand
GCTCTTTAATTTGATCATGAAATACGGAGCGGAGGTGCAGGTTCTAGGTCCACCGTCACTGGTTCATTGGGTTCGTGAGGAACATGAAAAATCGGTACGCCTCTATGACAATAATTGACATAGTCTCCTTAACCACAATTGACATATCGGGTTATCGTATCAAAAAACACCTAAGGACAAGAGGGTAGCAAGGTGTGCATCGTGCTATTGCGCGTGTACCCTTGCCCCATTTTTTCATAAATAACTGACCGATTGATGGCACCTTGGCTCGGTGCTATCATTATTCTTTTGGCATACGAAATTGTATAACCAGTGAGGAAGCAATAGTAAGGATGCCTATGGTGAGTATAGCCACAACTAAGCCGAAAAAATCGGCTAAAATACCTGATAGAATTGCACCAAAGACATAGCCCAGATCACGCCAAAGGCGAAATGTTCCAATGCTTTCGCCTCGTTCAAGAGGAGAGGTGGCGCTTGCTATGGTGGTGAGAAAGGTGGGGTAGACCAGCGCAGTACCCGCGCCAAGTAAGCCAGCCAAAACCGCGAGTTGGATAAACCCAAGGGCGAACGGGATCAATAAGATCGCCAACCCTTGCACAAACATACCCCAGAAGAGCATCTTTTTTTTGGAATAATGATCGGCCATTTTTCCGGTAAAGAGTTGTCCAAATCCCCAAACACTTGGGTATATAGCCGCTAACAATCCGATGGTTTGGGTGGGGTAGTTAAGCCCTAGAAGTAGCATGGGGAAGAGCCCCCAAATCATCCCGTCATTTAGATTATTTACAAGGCCAGCTTGGGTTACAGAGCTCAGGGTTTTATGGCGGAAGGATGTTTGTATGAACACATTATCCAGGGGCTGGTTGCGGTCGGTTTTTTGTTCTTGCTGTACAAATTGGCTGGTGTCTTTAACCCAAATCGCCGTCGTCAATAACCCTGCCAGCACCAGGACAATCCCCAAATAAAAAGGGTATGGCGTAACACCGAACTCACTGGCAATGAAACCGGTCAAAAACGCCATTAATCCGACGGAAAAATACCCGGCAAATTCATTGAGCCCCATGGCTAGGCCTCGATCTTTCTGGCCCACAAGGTCTATTTTCATAATAATGGTCGCACTCCAAGTGAGTCCTTGGCTTAAACCCAGGAGTATGTTGCTGAATATAACCCAGTTCCATGAGGGAGCGTAGATAAGAAGTGAGGGGATGGGTAGCGCAATGATCCAGCCTATGAGTAAAAGTCGTCTTCGGCCCCATTGATTAATGAGCCGGCCCGTGAAGTAATTTGCCATAGCTTTACTAAAGCCAAAGGCGGTTATGAAACTGAGTATGGCGGTGGCGGATTGCACACCAAATTCCTGTTCTGCAAATTCGGGGAAGATACTCCGCTCGAGTCCAACCATGCCACCAACAAAAGCGTTGACGAGGACCAGCAGCGTAAATTGTTGCCAATTTTGACGGAGTCCAAGTTCGGGTGAGGATTTGCTAGACATAATAGCTTGGTCGTGGAGGTCAAACAAAGTTTGGAAACTTGAGCTCATCCTTCATTTCGGTGTGGAAAATAGCCGTGGTGGAACTAGCATTTGGCGGAATGAGCCAGCTCCAATCTCCCGTTACATCCCTGCCAGCTTGGCCTTCCTGACCCATGAATTTCATGAATTGCTCCACCGCACTGTGGCGATCCACAATGGTGGCATGGGCTGCTTCAAATGAAAAATACACAGCTTCACTTAGCACGGTAAGTGCTTTTTCTTTCCAAAACGGACTAGTCAAATCCAAGCCTAATTGTTCTGCAATGGTGGGAAGCATGTTGTAACGCTGCTCATCACCAAAGTTACGCGTAGCAATCTCATCGAGCATGTACCATCCGTTAAACGGCGCGGCTGGGTACACTATACCTCCAATATTCAGGCTCATGAAGGAGATGATGGGAAGCTTGTACCATTTCAAGCCTAAGGCTGCAAACCATGGATACTCTGGATGATGTATGTCCACTTCGGACACGTGATTGCGTGGTATTTCAAACCATTGTTCAGGCCCATCGTTGATCGAATAAACGACGGGAAGCAGGTCAAAATGAGCACCTTCACCTTTCCATCCGAGTGATTCGCAGTGCTTAGTAAACGCTATGTTCTTGGGATCCCCAATAATTTTACTACCCTTTTCGTACCCTGCATACATTAATAGGGTATAATTTTTAATACGAAATTCGCTGCCTTGATTTGAGTTTAGTGGAGCGAAGACGGTTATGGTACTTCTAATTTTTGTGCGAGTTTCGGCGGTTTGAATGTGCTGGATAATTGCTTCTCTGAAATCCGAAGCGGTTGAAACACTTCGTTTATCCAAGGTTTTTAACGTTTTCCAGAATAGCCGGCCAACACAGCGGTTGGAATTTCGCCATGCTAATTTACCACCATAGTCAAGCTCTTCATAGGAGTGGGTGTAGGTGCCTGTTTCTCGGATCTGATGTTCTATTTCGGCCCAACGATGCTCAAACCCTGATTGCTCGGTTTCTTGGTAGTATTGTTGAATGAATGCCTTTGCCTCGGAACGTAACTGTTCGTTTATTTTCATTGGCTTTGTACATGCCCTCTAACATGATGGGTATAACACCACTTTAGATGCGCTTACTGATGTTGATAAATAGTCTAGTAAAGATACGAAAGATACGTTCTAAAATTTCAAATAGAAGGTAGAGGCTTTGTTAGAGAGATGTCTGATTTGCTGAAGGATTCATTTAGGCGATCAGATTTGGAGAAATTTCGTGGAATGCAGGTACCATTATTTGTATGTGTAACATAAGTAACATAAGTGATGCAGTAAATTATATATAATGTAAATAATAGTAAAAGTATAGTGTTGTATGATAGCGATTTTCTGCAGTATATAGTGCCTATATGCTACTTAATCATTATTGCAATGACTAAACTTATCAAATAACTAACCAAATAATGTAGCTATGAAAATGTTAAAAATGATAATGTTCATTGGTATGATAGTAAGCGTTGATGTCCTGTATGGACAAAATGCTGAAGAAATGGTGTTTGAAAAATTAACACTTGATATCCCTATAAATGATATTGGTAGCTTTATAGAAAGCCATAAAAAAATAATGGACATAAGTATGCAATCGGGAACTAGAACGATGGTAGGACAGTATGTAGCCGCGCATCGTTACTCCGGGAAAAATACTATTACACTTTATAATGTGTATGAATCGGTAGAGGATATCTATCAAGATGATCTATGGTCAGGTATACGCGCCCATGCTGATTCTTTAGGCAATATTGATACTATGTTAGTAAATGAATTTAGTTCGATGGTTGGTACCTGGTGGAGCATGTTTTTAGAAGGACATAATGACGAGATTCGGACCTTGAGAACCAATGGATTTGGTAACGGTGATTGGGAAAAACCTATGGTATTAGTAGTTAGTTATTATACACCCAAGTGGGCAGAAATGAACGACTTCGTAGAATTATGGGAACAATTACAGCCAGCATATGAGCAATGTGGTTATGCACAAATGTCTAGAGTATCGACTCATTACAGTGGATCTGGACCGACTGTTGAGTCTATAACTGGGTTTAAGTCATGGGAAGACCTTGCGAAATGGGAGGCTAACTATCAACAATGCTTCGAGGAGCATGTTGAAAATAATACAGAACTCAGTAGAGAGTATTGGGATATGGCAGGTGATCACTGGGATGAAATATTAATTCCAGTTGGTCAAACTAAAGATCAAGAATTTGTTCTGAGTGAATTTTTTAAATGATTATGAATGAATTGTAAATAAACAGTGAATCGAAATATACCTCTCAGGTGAAACTGAGAGGTATTTATAAAACGGTTATGCACTCTCTATCCAATACTATCTGCCCTTCGTTTTCGATTTTTTTCAAAATTCTAGATACGACAACCCGGGTAGTCCCCAATAAGTCCGCGATTTTTTGATGGGTAATTTGAATTTTTGTTTTGCCCTCTGTTTCACACATTTTGTTAAGCAATTTAACAATTCGTGTTTCCACATTATCAAAAGTGAGGGACTCAATTGATTCAATGAGTTCATTGTAGCGGTTCATGAATACATCTAGGGCATAGTTTTTCCATTCGGATTTTGTGTAAATCCATTCATTTAGGACAGTAGCTGGAATAAAAACTAATGTTGAATCAATGCATGTAATCGCATCCACTTTGCTCGGTAGATTACGTAAGGCTGAAATAATCGACATAATGCAAGTTTGGCGGTTAAGTACATGATAAATTAATACCTCCCTTCCGGTAACCTCATCTTCTTTGAACACCCTTATTCGACCCTCGATTACAAAAGGAATCATTGTAATTTCATCACCACAGGTAACTAATTGAGTACGAGCCTTAACCTTAGTAATGCTTCCATATTCAAGAATGGTTTGGAATAATGATTCAGGTATATGACTTGAAGGCTTAGTCGTAGGCTTTTGGGTGATTTTTTTTAGTGTTGCCATACCGCAGTTATGTATTAGTTGATTGTGCAGATTTAATGTTTAAACCAAAAAGTGGTAGCAAGCTTATGTTATCTGAACCAAGATTTTGCCCATCCCAGCATTGAGGGAAGAGGATGCGTATTTCTAGAATATCATCGGTGGTGCAATCTGGCATATAATCCACATGATCTAGTGGGTCACCCGGATCAAACCAGTCCACATCGGATTCCCAACTGTTGCAGCGGAATTTAATGGCCTGTGTTCCTTGGGGTTCACGAGTCATGGCATTTCCTGCAATTATTTTTAACCCTTCTGGCAGGGTTTGAATACTTTGAGCAGGTACATGATATCCAGTTTTGTAGTAGAAAAGGGGGTCAACATATTCTATCCGTTCGCCATGTTGGTCAAATAAGGCAGGAACCCAATAGGCAGATTTGTTGAGTGTTTTACCATCGCAACTGGTTTCAGTAGCCTCTTGAAAGGATTCACTGGTCGTGTTAGCATCCACCAAAGGGTTCCCAAAAAAGATATGATGGTGAGACATATCTGGTTGGCCAGGAAACACCAGTGGATCGTCGTTGGCCTCATGCGACTCTAAGCAGTTGGTTCGAAAGGCCCCTGTTTTATCTTCGCGTTCACCCACTTCTTCATTGGAGTAGACCAGCCCGTCTTCTAGTGTATTTTCTTGTTCATTATTGTTGCCGCTATCAACCGTATTGTTGCAGGCAGTCAATATTGCCATCAAACTCATAGAGCCGTAGATTAAAACCCGATTCCTATGTATGTTCATTAGTTAACACCCGATTTTTTTAATGATATCCTCTGCTAGTTCAAATATATCTTTTTCTACCGAGTAAAATGCGGATCGTTGATCTCCCGAAAAGGCCATTCCAATTCCATTGGTAATAAAACTGATCCTAACCCCACGTTCTGGATCGAAGTAGGCTGAACTTACTAGTCCGTAGGCCAACCCAGAATGTCCAAACATCATACGTGATTCTTCCAACATTACATCTAACCCTGGCTCTGCAGTGAGTATATGAACCCCTAGTCCCCAAGCTCGGAAAAGCCCGCCGTATGCATCACCCCGTTGGGAATCTGCATGCCATTGGATCTCCATCATTTGTGCAATGGTTTCGGCGTTTAGCCAACCTTCAGGTGTGTTTTTTTGGCTTATGGCGCTTTGCATATGTTCCAGTAGGGTCATTAGGTCTCGTGCAGAGATGCGCAGTCCTCCCTGGGGCCCGTATGGGATGGCATTAACCCCAACGAGTACTTCTTCTCTGGGTTGTGGGTATCGCGGACCGTCTGGTGGGCGTGTTTGTAGTTCTTCTTGGCTGGGTCGACGGTCGGCCTGGGGCGTCCACTGGTTGTCGGGTTTTCGGTAAAGGGTAGCTGGGAGTTCTTCGTACCCGCGGGTATAGCTGCTAAAGCCGGCTTGTATTCCGATGGGTTCAAAGACTTCTTTCTTGATAAACACGTCAAAGGCTTCCCCGGACACCTGCTCTATGAGAGTGCCTAGTATTCCAAATCCTAGGTTGGAGTATTGAAACCAGCTACCTGGAGCTTGTTCCCCAAAAAGTTCATCGGAATAGTATTCTCCATTTGGTTGTAATAGTTCGGAGAGGGAGGGCGGGACTTCGGAGGAATAGCTTACATTTAAAAACTGGTTGTATGCGGCGCCATCTCTCAAGGAGGATTGATGGCTTAGGAGTTGCCGGGTGGTGATGGGAAGCTCGGGATGGGTTGGATTGCGTACGGGGAAGCCAAGGTAGTGCTCGATGGGAGTATCTAATTCTAATTCTTGGGTTTCTACCAGTTTTAGCACCCCCAGAGCCGTGACCATTTTAGAGATGCTAGCAATTCGGTAGGGGGTGTCAGGAGTGATAGGATCTTTTGCGTTGTAGTCAGCCAAACCAATGGGAAAAAATTGTGCTGGCTCATTTTTACATGCCAGGCTCAGAATACCCCCCATCATGTCGTAGCGCTCTTGGATGTGTTGTAAGGTATCGGCTATGGAATGTTCGGTGGGATGCGGTTGAGCTTTTATTTGTGAGCTTTGAAAAAGGAATAGACTCATAAGCCAATATAGGCTGATTAAAGATAATTGAGATGTGAGTCGTTTAAGTGATATGATATTGGATAAAAGTACTGAACTCATAAATCGGGAAGGTGGATATGGTTTATTGTTCTTGTAAAATATACAAGTTGAGTTAGTTTTCGTAGTACAAAACTAGTTCAAATTCTTTGTCATCATTTGCTTGAGATTCATTGTAGGAAAGGGTTGATGATTTACTTGGCAAGTGAAAAGGTGTAAAGCCTAATTTTATATAAAATTCTACCAGATTTGAGTCTTCAATGGTTAACCATATGGTACGATGAGTGTGATATTTTTTAATGGCATCCATCCAATATCTTGCTCTTGATTGATTGCGATATTCTGGAAGAGTAAAAAAATAGGCTATGTATAAACCGTTGTTGAAATAACAGCGTGCTTGCTGTTCCAGCCAACTTAGTTTTGGTAGTGTGTGTTCGAATACAATTCCAACGCTTTGGAGTGCTTGGGTTTCATACAAAGCAAATACATTGCATTTATCTCGGAGCCTTGGCCATTGAGGAAATAGTTCTAGCTTCCAATCTATGGGTAAAAAATGAAAAAAAGCCAGTGTGGGGCTATGAATTTTCTTTAATTCTAATGTGGATGTACTAATCACCTTGGAAGAAAATAATGCTGACTTTCGAGAACTATGATTTTTATCCATTTATATATATCCCCAAGAAAGCAGTTTATCAGAATCTTCCGCCCATCGATTCCCTATATCGTTACGGTAGTAGCTATTGTTAATGATTACATTCGAAATTCTGTTGTACATATTCTTTTGAGCATCCTTAATGGTAAGGCCAGAACCTGTGACAAGAACAACTATACCTGAATCGCCAGTAACCAGCCACTGTCCGTTAATTATTTTGACTTGTATTGGATGTACCCCATCACGGTTCGGAGATTTAAATACAACGACAGAATCTTTTGAAAATAATCGAAAACTTTTCGGGTCATGAAATGGAAAGGGTGGTACAACCATGTAAGCGCCCACTTGAAACCCCTTTTTTACTTGAATGGAGACTGTAGATTCATTTGCAATTCTATAAAGTAATACCCCAAAATCTTCAGTAATGGCGTCTTTTTGAATATAAACTTGTGGGTATCCGAATCGAGAGGTGAATTCAAGTGGGTAAATACCGTGGCCATTAACAATTACATTAATATCCAGATGACCCCTGAAATTATGTTCAGCTAATGTTTTTTCCATTTTTAAGAGAGTTTTTTCAGCAAGATTCGATTGAGTTGTCCAATACATGCTGGTACCCATTTCACCGGTAGACACTCCTAATTCATTTGGAAATAATTTTTTGTGTTCAAAATTGATGTTAAATGGTCGTACAAAGTTAGCACCGTTGAAGAAACCAGAGATAGCTACCTCAACCCCCTTTACTTTACGCTGTATTTGAAAAGTTCCGAATTCCGCACCCCAACTTTTTTCGTAGGCTTTAAGCATATGAATGACATCGTTTCCTTGATCATCCTGTCCTACAAATAAGAGTTGTTTTAGTTCCTGTGTTTCTCCGCATGGTTTAATCACATAGGCATCTGGGTTATTTTGGATGTAATGAATGGCATCCGTGAAATTTGAAAATTCTTGAGATGCTAACACCTTTACACCATGTCGCAGTAACTCTTTTTGTCCAAATTCTCTATCTAATTCTAAACGATCGGTATATGCTGATCCCCCAAATACCACTTTGCCTTTGAGCCGCAATGCATCAGCCACGCTACCAAAACCAGTATAATCGAAAACAATCAAGTCAGCCCAATCAACAAAACGCTCCCAATGATTAGTTTTCTGGACAAAACCATAACCAACTTCTTTACTGGCTTTGTCTTGTATGTGCATTTTTACGTTGTGCCCGTCTTTTTTTAGCTGGTAGGCAATATCCAGCGCGTCGCCCCATTTGGAGACCACGAGTATTTTCATAAAAAGTCATTTGTTAAACATCGATTTGAGCGTTTTTTAACGTTGTTTAGTGGGTTCAGAAAGTGAGGCGTTAGAACCAGTCAACACTCGTTTAACCGTCAAATAACTGTTTTAATGCTACGATTTTTTTTAATCTGAAAGTATAGTTTTTTAAAAGAAAGTTGAGTTTATTTGCAAGGTTAACTAATCAACGGAATTGAATAAAAAACAACGCTATTTCACCCTACTAGAGCAGATACATTTCCCTCTTTGGATCATCAAAGATTTTTCATGGTTTATTGCTCTAAATTACGAAGCTTCGGCATCCTACTTTAAGTACGTTTCGATACTATTTGCCATCCCAACCATTAGCATTTCAATTTATTTGATCTTTACTGAAAAACGTAAGTTTTTATTGTTTGGTCATGTATTATTGGCTATATGGTTGCTAGCAAATACACTGTGGATGGTGACGGAGCTTTTTTATCATGAGGCCAAGATCGTTTCACTTTTATTTTTCTCAATGGGAGCTATTCTTGTTCCATTTTTTACCAATATGATTGTGAAAGATTTCAAAAAAACCTCACAACATCCCTAAGAGTAACATTGATGAGTAGGCGACACCTTATTCTAAGATACGTTCCCAATACCCTACGTCGATCCACTGATTAAATTTGAATCCGGTTTCTTTAAAGTGAGCCACTTGGCTGAAACCCATAGACTCGTGAAACTGTATGCTTGTGGGGTTAGGTAGGGTAATCCCCGCTAAAACGGCATGAGTTTGGTTCTTTTTTAACCGTTCCAACAACTCTTGATAGAGTGAACGAGCAATTCCTTTTCTGTGATGATTAGGCTCAACATATACACTGATCTCCATGCTATGTCGGTAGGCCGTCCGATCTTTCCAAGGTTTCGCATATGCGAAGGCCACAATGGTAGATTCGTATTCGAAAACTAACCAGTGATTCGGATCATGAGTTTCGATACGTCGTTTCATTTCTGAACCATCTACAACCACTTCTTCAAAAGTGACGGTACTTTCTAAAATATAATGGTTATAGATGCGAGCAAGGTCCAGGGCATCTTCTAAATGTACGTTCCGAATCATGGCTGTGAAAAACTAAGTGAATACCTTAGGGACCTAAACTATTGTCCTACTAATATGAGTTCCTGTTGAGGTGGTATGAGATATTCAGCTCCTTCTTCGGTTATTACGGCCATCTCCTCAACGCTAATCGTTTTGGTGGTGCTATCAGTTAATTGCCATGCGTGAAAGCCATCGAATGCAAATACCATCCCAGGTTTAAGAAGCAATTGGGCAGATGGCCTTTGTCCAGGTGTGTGAGAGCCTCCTAGGTTTGGTCCGGCATCGTGTGCAACATACCCTACGGGATGTCCGGTACTCCACATTACGTTTTGGCTACCATTCAGAGCCATTAAACTTCGTTGGGCGGCATCAACATCCTCACCTCGAACACCGGGTTTCATCGCATTAAAGGCTGTAAATCCGCTATTCCGGGCCGATTCCCAGTAATACTGAATATCTTCAGGAGCTTCTGATTCACCTGGTTTTAATACATAAGCAAATCGTTGGATATCGCTCACCCATCGATCATATAGTTTAATACCAAAGTCGGTTTGAATGACATCACCGGGCATAATCACTTTTTGTGTGGCGTGAGAATGGCCACGGTCTGGACCGGAATTTACATTAGGATTCTGCGTGGGGCTCCATGCCTCTCCAACACCAAATGCCTCCATTTTGGAATCTAAATAAGCCGCTACTTCTGCATCGGTAGTAACTCCAGGAACAATGGTAGCGTAGGCTTCTAATTGCCAGGCAGCGGTCAATTCAGCTGCTTTTCGCATGATTTCAACCTCGGCAGGTAATTTTTTACTTAACCATTCGTAGATGAGAGTTTCAGATGATACCAATTTGGATACCTTTTCTGAACTTAAGGCATTGGTTAAGGCGATATACTGGGAATGGGAAAGGCCATCAGCAAGCTTGTTATTCTCAGAGGTATTAATAGCAATCCGACGTAGTGCTAATGGTTCTATAAATTTTGCAGCATCATCGATAGCGGATGAACCACGTTGCACGGGGATTACTCGATTATGAATGTCTAATTCATCGAGAGCAGTGGCTTCCCCAACCGGAGAGAATACAACGGATTCAAAGCCCTCTTGCCCAAAATAAAAGAGGAAAACAGCCGTGCCACCTGCATTTTCACCACCCACATGATCGGCCATTGGATCGTTATCATTTTCTCGACATATAACCAGCCAAGCATCAAAATTAACAGTACTCATAGCTGCCGGTAATAAGCTATTTAGTCGTTCTTTACGAATTTCCGGCCATGGATTCTCTCCCCAATCTATGGGTTTTTTCGATGAGGGAGAATCCGATGAGGGGGTAATAGAACATGCGGAGAGAATGACGATGATGACAACAAGATTGCGCATAATTTTTTCTTAAAAGTATAGCCACATCAAATGCCCCAGTCAATGCTTTTAATTATGTTTGATAATGGTTTTATTATGTGTTCAACTGTAAATCTTAGCCTTTGAATCGAGCCAACTATGAAACTTTTGTCGCGACTACTGTTTGTCCTATTGTTATCCTTACCCGCCTCACTTTCTGCCCAAGGCGTCCTGACCTTTGAGGACGTGATGAAATTTGAAGACATTACCAGCTCTGCTATCTCGAGTAGAGGAAATTGGATCATCTATTCCGTAGCTCCTGACCGAGGCGATGGTCATGTAGTTGCTCAATCGATGAGCGGATTCCCTAGCTACACACTTTCCACCGCTTCTCAGCCCATAATTTCTGCCAATGAGCAGTGGGTCGCTGCCCGCAGGGATGTAGCTTTAGCAGTACAACTAAAAGACCCTAAAAAAGCGCCAAAAGCGGGCTTATATCTTCTCTCATTAGCCGATGGTTCGGTTGTAGAATACGATAGTGTTTCGGCTTATGAATTCTCTAATGATGGCAAATGGTTGGCTTTCCGTCAGCTTCAAACCGAAAAGGTGGAAAACCTAAAGTCCAAAAATCGTCTGTTAGGGACCCCGTTACATCTTAATGATTTAAGTACTGGGGTTGTGCATACGATGCCCTTTGTAACCGATTTTGCCTTTGATAGCCTCTCCAATTACGTGGCCTATACCGTGATAGACACCTCAGATTCTGAGAATGGAATCTACGTTATGGACCTAGCAACCAAACAGCTTGAACCCATAGAAAAAAGCGCGCGCGGAGTATTTTCAAACATAACGTGGGAGCCCAAGTCATCGGATTTGGCCTTCACTTCGGCCACCTACGACGAGCAGTATAATCGAAGTGATGCCGATCTGAAGCTTTGGGACTCGAGTCGAGAATCCATACGTACACTCGTGTCGGCCGATGATATTGCCGATGGATATGCCTTGCGAACTCGAAATCGAATGGTGTTTACCCATGATGGACAGCGCCTTTTCTTCGGCCTGCGAGACCGAGATATGGTGAATCTGGAAACCAATGATAATCCCAACGAAGATGCTGTAAAATCCGATACCGATGCACCTGATGATGCCATCGATATCTACGATGTGGACGCTATTGTAGGGGATCGCGGCTTGGATATTTGGCATGGCGAGGATCCATTAATTAAAACACAGGAGATCGTAACGTGGAATCGCCGAAAGAATCACCTATATACCACTGTGGTTCATTTTGGACGCAAGGAAAGCTGGACCCAATTGGCCGACAAAAGTATGCCCAATATCTCCATTTCACATAACCAGGGGCATGTTCTTGGCTCGAATGATCAGCCCTATCAACGCGAAATTACCTGGGATGGAAGCTATAGTGACTGGTATTTGGTTGATCTAAAAACGGCCGAGCGAACCCCGTTGTTGAGCCGATATGGTTCTCGTCCACAGCTTTCGCCTACGGGCTCATTCGTGTTGTGGTATGCCGACAAACATTGGAATTTATTTCGGGTTGAAGGGGGGGCGTCTCAAAATTTAACAGCAGCTTTAGAGGTGCCATTCTATAACGAAGACCATGATTACCCTTCCGATGTTCCAGGTTATGGGATTGCGGGTTGGACCCAAAATGATGCGCATGTTCTTATCTATGACAAGTACGATATCTGGAGTTTTGATACTAAGAGCGGTGCGGCTTCTTCCCTAACCGCAGGGGAAGGTCGGGCGGAAAAGCGAATATTCCGTGTACTCGATTTAGATCGAGAGAATGCTTCTTTTACTACTGGGGCATCGGTAGTGTTGAGTTCGTATCATGACCTGAAGAAGAATTTCGGTTTCTATTCGGCAGCCATTGGCTCACAGGGAGTGCGGGTGTTACGAGAGGAAGACAAGAAATTTACCTTTGTAGCTAAGGCTTCCGACTCGGACGCCATTTTGTATAAACGCGAAGCCTATGATGAGTTCCCAAATCTTTGGGTGGCCGAAGATGCTTCATTCGAATTCGTGAAGCAGCATACCCAGCTCCATATGGATCTCAAAGAGCGATGGAATTGGGGGAGTGCCGAACTGGTCGATTGGCTCAGTACCGATGGCACTTATATGCAGGGTGTGGTCATAAAGCCCGATAACTACGATCCGGAGAAAACCTACCCGATCATGACCTACTACTACCGATTTTTTACCGACCGGTTGCACGATTTTAATGAGCCCAAGACCAACCATCGACCCGTATTTGCACAGTACGTAAGCGACGATTATGTAGTGTTTTTACCTGATGTACGTTTTGAAATTGGTCGCCCAGGTTTTGCGGCGACTAAGAGTGTTGTCCCAGGAATACAAAAATTAGTGGAGTTGGGTATTGCCGACCCCGATAAGTTAGGGCTTCACGGACATTCCTGGAGTGGTTATCAGACGGCGTTTATTGTCACCCAAACCGACATTTTTGATGCAGCCGTATCGGGTGCTCCGGTAAGTAATATGACGAGTGCCTATGGTGGAATTCGCTGGGCTTCTGGAATGGCACGTAGTTTTCAGTATGAGAAAACGCAGTCGCGAATTGGAAAGACTTTAATGGAAGCACCATTGGTCTATCTCGAAAATTCACCGGTATTTTATGCTGATAAAATAACTACCCCCATGCTTATTCAACATGGGGACGATGACGGGGCGGTGCCTTGGTATCAGAGCATTGAAATGTATATTGCTATGCGGCGCTATAACAAAGATGTGATTTTCTTGCAATACCATGGCGAGCCGCATCATCTTCAGCGTTTCGAAAATAAACTGGATTACGCTATACGCATGAAAGAATACTTCGACTATTACCTAAAAGGTGAGGGCGAACCTGAGTGGATCATTAGCGGTGAAGCATACCAAGGAAGGTAGGAGACGCGAACCCTGCTATAATTGAATCACTAGCATGAGGATCAGTAAAATGTTGGGTATCGTAGCTTTGTCAGTACCGGGTTGGTAGAAGCACTAGTGATAATGAATAAGTTGTCATATTCATCATCGTTAATCTTTGCTACTTCATAACCGAGAATTAAGCTTGTTAGGGTAGGGGTTGTATTACTATGTCCAGAAACCAGTACTACCCCCGTTGTTTCTTTTAACATTTCCGCAAATCCTGTTAAATCTCTTGGATCATAAGGGTTCACTGGTAATTCCAATGAGTCCGCTAAGGGTTGGACGGTTTGCATGGTACGCTTATATGAAGTAGAATAAATTGCCGTTATTTCTAGGTCTTTTAGCATATGGAATAGGGTATTGGACCGTTCGAAACCTATTGGTGATAGATCAGGGTCACGACTGGAATCCATTTTTTCGGCATGGCGAAACAGTATGATGGTAGATTCTTGATTTTGCACCGCTACTTGCGTTTGCGCAAACACTGATGTAGTGTAAATGAAAGTGAGAAGAAATAGAAAGGGTAGGGATGCTTTGTGGAGCATGGTAGTAATATTAAATGGTAAGTGGATTAACCAATGGGTAACTCGTGTAGATCAGGTTTATTTTGCGGCAATAACTTTAATCTCAATCTTGGCATCTAATGGGATTCGAGCTGCTTCCAGTACCATTCTGGCTGGGAAATCTTGGGTGAAATAATCGATATAAATGTTGTTGAATTCCGAGTAATTGTCCAAATCGTCCAGAAAAACATCCACGCTAACCACATCTTCTAGTCCATATTCTTCAGCTGATAAAATTGCTTCGATATTATATATCGCTTGACGGACTTGTGTTTCTAGGTCATCACCGGCCATTTCACCTGTTTGTGGATCTAGGCCTAATTGCCCAGATACGTAAATTGTATTACCCACTCGCACCCCTTGTGAATAGACTCCAACAGCAGCAGGTGCTTGATCGGTAACAATTATCGTTTTAGTAGTATTTGAATTGGATTGGGGGGCGCTAGGTGAGCAGGCTGTTATAAGAAATAATGCCAGAGATAAAGAAATTAAATTATGCATCAAAAACCTCCTCCTTCATAGCGTCGGTAAATCTTGCTATTTCTTCGGTGGTAGTGTACACGTTGGGAGTAACACGTATACCGTTGAATTGATGATGTTTTATGGGTGTGACTATTATGTTATGTTTTTTCCAAAGAGAACTACTTAGCTCCGATGGGTCCTTTCCTTTCACCTCAACCGTTGCTATTCCACAGGCAAATGATGGATTGCGTGACGTATGTAAGGTGACTTTTGGATCATCTATTAGTTCGTCGATCCATAAATCATTTAAATATTTTAGTCGGGCTTCTTTCCTCTCACTACCTATTCCCTCATGAAAAGTGACTGCTTCTCCAATGGCAAGGTAATTTGCAGCAGGATGTGTTCCTATTTCTTCGAATTTTCGGATATCGTCAACCTGGTTTTCATGAGCTGCCATTAGAGGCCATAAATCGCCTATTTTATCTTTTTTCACATACAATAGCCCAGTACCATGGGGTGCAAAAAGCCATTTATGCAGACTGGTGGTGTAATAATCGCAATCTAGGTCTTTCTGAGTGAATTGAAAGTGAGCAAAGGCATGAGCTCCATCAACTAGAACAGGAATTCCTTTTTTTCGTGCCATTGCAACTACTTTCTTAACCGGAAGTATTTGCCCGGTAAGATTTACAATGTGGCACATGAGTATCATTTTGGTTTTTGGGCCAATGTTGCGTTCAAAGAGATCTACAATTTCATTTTCATCCTCAGCAGGTACCGGAAGGTCAAATTGTTTGAGTATAATCCCTTCTCTGCGCTCTCTTTGTTTGAAGGTGTTAATCATTCGTGGGTAATCATGCGTTGTGGTCAGGACCTGGTCACCTGGTTGTAGATCCATACCTAATTGGCATATTTGTAAACTTTCTGATGCATTTCTAGTAAGGGCGATTTCTTCGGAATCTACGCCAAACATACGGGCTAGCTGCTGTCGAACCCCCTCACGTCGGGGTTCTAAAATTCGCCACATATTGTATACAGGAGCTTGGTTGGAGAAATCCAGATGCTTTTTCATAGCCTCTTGGACAAAATCGGGAGATGGACTAACACCTCCATTATTCAAATTAATTAAACTTCGATCCACGGTGAAAGCTTGTTGAACGCGGTACCAAAAGGATTCATTGGTCACCAACTCTGTGGGAGAACCGTTGAATTTACCTAGCTCGTCTACTACATGTTTTGAGTTTTGTGGATTAAAAAAAGTACCCAGCGTTAAAGCTGCAGCTCCACCACCTATTTTATTTAGAAACTCTTTACGTGAAGTCATACTCAAGGGATTAGTTTGTTTAACTATTTACCAATCAAAATGAACATATGCAAGAGTTACTCTGCCGATGAAGGATGAAAAAGACTGCATGTTTTCTACAGTAAATTCAAATTTGGTCGCATCTGATGTAATGAGTAGATTTTACTATGATCAATAGACTATTTTTAAGCAATTAGTTAAATGTATGAAGAAATATATGAGATTATATCCTGCTGTAGGATTAATGTGTATCATTTGGGTTTTTAGTTCACCAATCTCAGCCCAAGATCTGACCAGTGAAGACAAATACACTTATTTGAAGCAATTAGACCATTTTTTATCTATCCCAAATAATGGGTTATATAATGAGCATATTGAACCCAATATCGAGTGGCTTATTGAAGCGTTTAGCCAACTTGACTTCGATGCAAAACGATTGGAAACAAATGGGCAGCCATTATTTTTCGCACAAAAAATACGCAGAGAAGATCTACCCACTGTTCTTTTTTATATGCACTTAGATGGGCAATCTGTTGACTCAACAGTATGGAATCAACCAAATCCATATGAACCTGTTTATAAAAGTAGGACAGAAATGGGGGATTGGCAGATCATGAGCGAAGAGGTGCCTGAGCCTCCTTATGACCAAGAGTGGCGTATTTTTGCACGTTCCGCGTCTGATGATAAGGGTCCAATTATTATGTTACTTGCTGCTCTCCAAGAACTTCAAAAAGAGAAACAAGAACTGGCTTACAACGTTAAGATAATTTTGGATTCTGAGGAAGAGCGAGGCTCGCCTCACCTATTATCTTCGGTGCAACGATACTCAGATTTGCTTTCCTCCGATTATTTGGTGGTCTCAGACGGCCCTATGCACGATTCCGGGCTACCTACACTCACTTATGGAGTGCGGGGGATTACCCGAATGACTCTTGAAATATATGGTCCTTCTAAGCCTCAACATAGTGGTCATTTTGGGAATTATGCTCCTAATCCAGTTTTCAGAGCAGCACATTTGTTAGCTTCGATGAAGGACGAGCAAGGACGCGTGGTCATTCCTGGATACTATGATGGTGTTAGTTTTGATTCATTGGCTCTTCAAGTCATGGCAGCCGTTCCTGACAATGAGGAAGCCATACAAAAACGGGCTGGATTTAAGGAACCTGAAAAAGTTGGTATTACCTATCAGGAAGCTATGCAGTTTCCATCATTGAACGTACGCGGTATTCGTTCGGCATGGGTGGGAAATGAAGCTAGAACAATAGTTCCTGATAAAGTTATTGTTGAAATTGATATTAGAACCGTACCAAATACCGATGGAAACCGACTAGCAGGATTGGTAAAAGAGCATATAAAACAACAAGGATATACCATTTTAGATGCCGTGCCAACTCAAGAGGAAATGCTTAGTATAGAAAAGCCCATTTTTGTTGAACATACTGTATCTATGTATCCGTTTCGAACACCTTTAGACTCAGAACTAGGAGCTTGGTTAAAGGATGCTCTGGAGCAAGCACATGGTAAGGAGGTAGTTCAAATACGGATCTTAGGTGGAAGTTTACCTCTCTCCTTCTTCCTGAATGAACTTGATATACCAGCTGTACTCGCACCATTAGTCAATGCAGATAATAATCAGCATAGCCCAAATGAGAACCTTAGACTAGGTAATTTTTTTGACGGCATTCACTCCTTTCGGTCTATTTTAATTAATCCAATTCCGCAATAAAATGATGAATAAGATGATTTCAAATACCATATTCTCTTTCTTACTAGCCATTTTTTTTTTGGGATGGGTGGCCTGTTCAACGCCCCCAACTCTGCAGGAAAAGTCCGAACAAGCAGATTCTTTAGTTACGACAACCCTTGATGAAAATGAACTCCCAGGGATTTCTGTTACTATTTTAAAAGGAGGTGAACAAGTCTATTCCAAAGGCTTTGGCTTTGCTGACTTAGAGGCTGAAATAATGATAGATCCATCCACTACTCGGTTTCGAGTTGGAAGCGTCTCTAAAACATTTGCAGCTTCTGCGCTCATGACCTTGGTAGAAGACAACAAGGTGCACTTAGATAGTAGTGTATATAGTTATGTGCCCAATTTCCCTAAAAAAGAATGGATTATTACACCCAGACAAGTAGCCGGTCACCTCTCTGGTATTCGTCATTATAGAGGCGATGAAATGAATATAAATCATTTTTATCCCTCAGTGAATGAGGCTCTTTCTATCTTTAAGAAGGATACACTTCTTCATGAACCCGGTTCGAAATACCTTTACTCCACACATGCTTGGACCCTTCTTAGTGCGGTGATTGAACAAGCAGCAGGGACTCCCTATTTAGATTATATGCAGCAGTACGTATTTGATCCACTGAGTATGACCAGTACCCACCCCGAATTAAGTGACTTGGAAGAGGTTGAAAAAGTAAGCTATTATTTGCGTGATCCTGCCGGTGGACTAACCCCTGCTCCTGAGGTAGATAACAGTTGGAAATGGGCTGGAGGCGGCTTTATATCAACTACCGAGGATGTGGCTCGTTTTTTATGGCAACATGCTGAAGCATCGTATTTAACTGCTGAATCCCTCTCAGTACTAACAACTCCACAACAAACAACTAGTGGTGAATCCACCAACTATGGATTGGGTTGGTCTAACCGCAAAGATGCTCAAGGTAATCGATTAATAGGGCATACAGGTGGCTCCGTGGGTGGTACCACTTTTGCTTTTATGCAACCCAATAGCAGGGTTGTAGTGGTTATGACAACGAATGTATCAAGTGCTAGTTTTGGAAACTTAGCCAATGACCTCTTTGCCTTGTACCGGTAAAAACTATTTTAGCCTTAGTAATCGATGGTTTCAGTATTAAAGGGATATAACTGATCAATGGGGCCGAATTCGTATTCTAACGCATTAATTCGAATAGTACCAAACCAATCTCCGGGAGCATCCACTACTTGGATGGTTTTGGCGTAGCCTGTTTCATCGAAGCCGCGGCGAAAGTGTACTCTCGATTTAACTACAAATACGTCAAAATCGTCAGGATTTATAGGGCCAAACCGTAATGATTCTGGCCGGATAATTTGTTCATAAGTTGGGGTAATAATGAGCACATTATCGTTTCCAAAACCAATTGCGGCTACATGGTCATAACCCCATTGCGGACCAAAAAATAGTACCTCACCATCGATTTGAACCGCTGGCCCGGCTTGTTCACCTGTAATACCGCCCACTTTACTGCTAAAAAGGTCCCCTGGCTGGGCATTTTGTGACTTTAATGCTTCTAACGCAAATTCGTCTCGAAGTGCTGCATACAAAACTTTTTCAACTTCTTCATCTATTAATTCACTTAGTATCCATGTGGCATCTCCGGGCCGGTCTGAATAATCGCCCAGTGCAACCGGTGTTTGTTGATTGGCAATAGCTTTTTTAGTGATTTGAACCGCCTCTTTGGGCATTGGAAATTGTTGATCTACATATTCTTCCCGCACACGCCAAATATATTCGGCCATATCGTCGGCAATAGAATCGGCTAGTGCTTTGTTATCATTGGTAGTCACATGTACGGTCGTACCAATGTCGGGTACATCGGACCAAGGAAATCCGTAAAAAACACTCACATAAACGTCTTTATTTCTAGCTTCCCAGCGTCTGGCACGCTCCATAATGTCCATTGCTGGGGATGCTCCAGTCCATTGTAAAACAGTGGCGGTTATAACTGGCGGTTTTCTACTGGCAGATGTAGGAGCATACATCCCTTTTGAAGCCTTATACAAAAACTCAGCCGAACGCTCGCCCTGTAAAAATGCGTCATAATGAGGAAAGCGTTTGGTTACAAATGCCGCATCGGCCCAATCTAAAAACTCTTCGTCTTCGTTTCCATGAAGATCAAAAGAAGCGGCAATCGGAACCTCAGGCCCAACAAGTGCACGAATGCGTTTTGCTATTTCGGCTTCGGGCTTTGGAATATCGCGAACCGCCATAGCACCGTGAAGCGCTAGATAAACCCCATCTACTGGGAGCTTAGATTCTAAGTCACTTAAAATGATATCCATAAAATATTCGAAGCTTTCAAGAGTATTCCAACTTCGAGAAGATCCGCCAAATACAAAATCTGGAGAATTAATCCCTACCACTTCAACATTTCCTAAAACATTTGCTTTATGGACAAAACCTCCTACATATCCGCCAAGATTTGTACGGCCTTTTCCAATGAGTTCGTCGCCAGGTAAATAAGGCCCGTTGGTAGTCCAGTCTTCAATGCCTGCGTCTCCACCTGGACAAAATGTACAAGTCTCTTGTTGATATTTAATGACTGCAAATTTCTTTGGTTGGCTTTGTTGGGAGCATGTGTTAATACCTAGGAAGGTTAGCATGAAACCGGTTATGATTATTATAAAATAATTCATATGTGTATGTAGTTATAATATAAAGTGGCATTATACAGAATTTGCATAATGAGTTTTCAAAGAGTATGACTAGAATTTTGAGCCTCTAAGCCAAGTATCGGATCGGGCCCAACTAAGGTTGAAAGCTTCTTGGACTTGATTGTCTTGTTTGCCCTGTCCCTCTAAGGCTCGTAGCAAGCCATAATAAGACCAACCATTATTTGGATGATCTTGAAGAGCTTCTCGATATACTCGTTCAGCCTCAGGAAAATTATCCGTTGCAAAGTAAGCAGCACCTAACCAGTGCCGTGCCGCAAAGGGTAGAGGTTCCGGTTCATCGTAGGTTAGTTGATCCTCAAATGAGATAGCTATGTTGAAAGATTCAATAGACTTATCTAGATTGCCTTGAGTCCAATGTATTTCTCCCTCAAGTATATGAGCTAAAGTACCTAGCAATAGATTAGCTGGGTGAAAGCGAAAGCGGGCTTCAGATGATTCTGATAATTCTTTGATCTCGGTAACCATAGAGGTGGCAGTCGCTTCATCTCCAGATTTAAGTGAAGCATATCCAATTGAGAAATTCCACACCCCCAACTGTATGTCATTGGTGGGCTTTTCACGAATTTTAGCTATGTCGAGTACGTCCTCAAAACGTCCAAACCGAATTAAGGTGAGTAGTTCAAACATTGGATTTCCAGTTAGCCTGCTATAATCCCGCCCTGCCTGAGTTGCTATTCCACTTTGGCCGTCCATGGACGCAGCAAATGCAAGCATATGCAAATTATGGCTGGGATAGATGGCAAATCCTTCACCCGTTGCAGCTTTTTGATCCGAGTGCCAAGCCATTATGTTTGCTTGAACCGATTTACCCCACATACCTACTTCACTCCATGTATGAGAAGGCATATGGTTAATGTGACTGGCGCCAGGTATAGAACTACCTATAAATTCAGAACATTCTAGTGCTTTCTCTGGTCTTGTTGTAGATTCAGTGGCATGAATGTAAAGATGACATGCCCCAGTGTGGGTAATGTCAAGAGACAATACCCGTTCAAGTTCACGATGTATACGCTTTACATCTGGATCATCGATGTCTCTATATCCTCTTCGAGGTTCAAGCAAGAATAGAGCTTCAGCGTAGAAAGTGCCGATATCTAAGTCATTAGGGTATTTTTGTGCAATTTGCTCCATAGCTTTGGCATAGGCCGTATCACGTACTGCTTGTGTTTGGGGATCATAGGTTTCATGATATCTGAATGCCATTGCAGCAATCAGATCTGCTTCTTTTTCGGTAACGAAGCCTTCTTGAGCTAATTCTTGAGCAGCCTGAATGGATGCATAGGCTCTAGGTGCTTCCGCTTCTAGCATTTTTCCATTTAAATAGGGTCCCCAGGCCCAAGCTTCCCCCCAGAAACACATACTACAGGTAGGATCTAGCTTTTGCGCTTCCTTGAATGATCGGGCAGCGTCTACTTTTGTGAAGGCATACATCATCTGAAAGCCTTGATTAAAATATTCTTGCACCCCATCAACCGATGAAGAGACAGGTCGGTCAAAATCACCAAGAGCCTTTTCAAATAGTGGAAATGGCTCAGAAAAAGAAGCAGGATAGGAGGTGGTTTGCGCAAAAAGACCCGATGATAGGATGCTTAAAAATAGTAGTATAGAAGCTGGTTTAGTCATTCAATGGTTGGGTATGTTGGTTAAAAAAGTGGGTATCTGACTAGAACTGTGAATATCAGTAGAGGCAGTATATAATTTTTGAGTAAAAATCTTATCGCAATAATAGTTTAGCTATAGTACTTAGTTGCATATTGGTAGTACCTTCATAAATTTTACCGATTTTAGCATCGCGGTAATATTTCTCTACAGGATATTCTTTTACGTACCCATTACCTCCGAATAAATCTATGGCCATTGAACTAACCTGTTCAGCTACTTCGGATGAGTAGAATTTAGCCATAGCGGCTTCTTTAAGAAAATTTTTACCAGCCATTTTTAATCGGGCTGAATTGTATACGAGTAAGCGGGCGGTTTCAATATCGGTGGCCATGCGGGCCAACTGAAATTGTACCCCTTGATTGTCGGAAACCGCATGGCCAAATTGTTTTCTTTCTTTCACATAGGCTAAGGTTGCCTCGAAGGCACCTTGGGCAAGGCCAATCATCTGAGCGCCAATGCCAATTCGTCCCTCATTTAGGGTTTCTATAGCGACCTTGTACCCTTTACCGAGCTCACCTAAAATATTTTCTTTAGGTACCCGGCAATCTTCCAGCAAAATTTCACAGGTTGAACTAGCTCTGATGCCTAATTTATCCTCCTTTTTACCCACAGAGAACCCTTCGAAACTACGCTCCACCACGAAGGCCGTGATTCCTTTATATCCAGCCTCAGGGTTGACCGTAGCAAATACAATAAAAATGTCCGCTTCGTTGGCATTGGTAATCCATAGTTTTGCCCCGTTGAGTATGTAGTGATTTCCGTCAAGTTTTGCGGTGGCTTTGAGGGCAAAGGCGTCACTACCCGAACTGGCTTCTGAAAGGCAGTATGCTCCTACTTTCTTGGTGGCTAATTGAGCTAAGTACTTATCCTTAATGTCTTCAGAACCAAAATTTAGGAAGGCATTGTTGACCAAAGTATTCTGTACATCCATAAAGACGCCCACGGATGCGTCAACCCGGGAGAGCTGCTCAATAGAGACAATAGACATCATGAAGGTTCCGCCAGCGCCGTCGTATTTTTCAGGAATTTCAACACCCATTAACCCCATTTCAAAGCATTCATCGATCACACTTTGGTCAAGTTTAGCCTGTTCATCCATTTTTTGCACAAGCGGAGCAATGGAGCTTTGGGCAAAATCAGCTGTAGCTTCTTTGAGCATCTGTTCGTCTTCGGTTAATTGGGTAAGTGGTAACATGGTTAGTTGAGAATTTATAGATTTGACTTTAATTTGTGTGTAATCAATTTACACATGTAAGCGCTTTTTAAGTTAATAAATTAACTTTTTGTCATAAAATCATTTAAAATTTGATCTAAAATTGTTGACGGTTGGAATTTAATGAGATGTAGATTCGATAATCTAATGATGTCTCTAAAAAGGCCATCAATTGATACTTGAAATTATATTCAGAATAGTAGGAATCTAATAGCCTGCAGCTTGCCCATCTACTCTTGACTCAGAAGCGCCATAATAAACTCCCGTATCCGAATCTTTCATAATAGCTTGGAATCTGCCGAAGAAGCCATTCCCAACAATAATTTTATGTCCCATCTCTTCTAATTTCCTTAATACTGATGGGTCAATTGATGTCTCAATGCCAACAATACCAACACTTATTGGGTTAGAATTTAAATTATCTGTGGGCTGGGTTGATCCTGTATGATTCCACCTTAGAGCGTCACCGGATTCTTGAAGATTCATGCCAAAATCAATAATATTGGTAATCAATGAAACATGACCCAAAGGTTGATAGGCACCCCCCATATTACCTAGTGTCATAAATGGCATACCATCTTTCATAATAAATCCTGGAATAATGGTATGAAAGGGTCGTTTTCCAGGTTCGTAAACATTCGGATGCATTGGATCAAGTGAAAACAACTCACCTCTGTTTTGAAAGCTGAATCCTGTTCCTGGCACAACAAAACCAGTACCCATACCTCTAAAATTACTTTGGATCAATGAAACCATATTACCGTATTGATCCGCTGTAGTTAAGTAAATAGTATCGCCATCTTCAAGAACATCAACTCCTGTAGAAATGTCGAATCTTGCTGTATCCGAGATCAATGCTCTGCGAATTTTTCCATATTCCTTAGATAACAATTTTTCATATGGTACATCATAAAAAGCAGGATCGGCATAGTGTTTAGCTCTATCTTCGAATACAATTTTCTTTGTTTCGATTAAAAGATGAAGGGTTTCAGCACTGGAAAAACCAAGCTCTTTTAGATTAAAACCTTCAAGTATATTTAGCATTTGAAGTACAGCTGTGCCTTGTACATTTCCACCTACTTGAAATACATCATAACCTCTGTAATTTACTGTTTGAGGTGTGACCCATTCCGATTCATGATTAACGAAATCCTCATATCGCAGATAACCTCCATTTTCTTTCATCCAAGTATCAATTTTTGTGGCTATTTCACCTTTATAGAATGCGTCTTTTCCCTCTCTAGCTAATAATCTAAATGTATTAGCTAAATCTTTGTTTTTAAATATCTGTCCTTTTTTTGGCCCTTCACCATTTATAGTGAATGTTTCTAAAAAAGCACCTGGTTGGTTTTTCAATCTACGAGCACTTGAATACCAACTATTGGATATCGCCTCACTTACTGGAAAGCCATTTTCTGCATACCAAATGGGTTCTTCTAATATTTCATTAAAAGGTAGTAAGCCGAATTTTTCATGCATACTGAACCAACCATCTACAGCGCCTGGAACAGAAATGGACAATAAGTCATAGGGCGGTATTCTAGTTTCTTCTTTTGAATCTAGAATTTTAATAAGGTCGTCATAACCCAGTCCTAATGGGGTTCGACCACTTGCATTCAGGGCATACAATTTGTTTGTCTCCTGGTGCCAAATGATAGCAAATAAGTCTCCGCCAATACCATTTCCAGTTGGTTCCATCAGACCTATTGCTGCATTTGCAGCAATAGCGGCATCAATAGCATTTCCCCCATTTTTTAGAATTTGTAACCCAACCTGGGTTGCTAGAGGTTGGCTTGTAGCAACCATTCCTCTTGGCGCAATTATTTCTGAACGAGTAGAAATTGAGGGTCCAGACTCTCTATCTATCTGAGCTTTTAAATGAGTAATGGAAGTGAAATGAAATAAGAGTAAAGCGATTAAAAAAGCGCTAAAGTAATTAGTATGGTGATTCATAATCTTAGAATGATGTATTCAAGTTTTGGCTACAAGAGATTACTTTATTAAAATCATTTTCTTTGTTTCGCTAAATGATGGTGTTGTCAATTTATAAAAGTATGTCCCACTTGACATATTCGATCCATCAAAATTAATAACATATTTACCTGCTGATTGCTGGGTAGAAACTAACTGTTCGATTCTTTGGCCAAGGCTATTAAAAATTTCAAGTGTTACAAACGAATCTTTTGGTAGTATATAACTTATACTCGTAGAAGGATTGAAAGGGTTAGGGTAGTTTTGAAGTAATTCAAAACCTTTAATTGTATTGTTAACATTTTCAGTATTGGTTAATTGCTTGATATCAATCTGATAAGCACCATTACCATGAGTAGCCAATCGTAATTTGCTGTTAGATCTTGAAATAATTAGATCTATAGCAAATACTGCGTCCGGTAAATTACTATTTATATTTTGCCAATTTTTTCCACTGTCTACAGATTGATATACTCCGATTTCATTTCCAACAAATAAGTGTGAACTGTTATTGGGATTGACAGTGATAGACCAAGTTGGTACATCAGGTAAATTTTGTCCAATATCTTCCCATGATTCACCCCCATTTTCTGTTCTGTAGACATGGGAGGTTTCAAATCCACCAAATGTGACATATGCTACTAAATCGTTATTTGGGTCAACAGCTAAATCTGTTGGGAATCTGTCTGGTAAATCCCGAGTAATTTGACGCCATGTGTCACCACCGTTTGCTGTTCTGTAAATATGAGGACGCTGTAATTTTGGGCTAGAAGCAGCATATACTACATTTGGGTCTTGTTCAGACCCAGCAAGTGCTGACATTGCATTTCCATCTAGTCTATATCCATTATTAGTAGTGGTCCAATTTTGACTTAACGCATTATATTTATAAATACGCTCACCACCCATATACATAGTTTGGTTATCAGCTGGACTCAAAATGTAGGGAGTAATGAAATTTGCTTCATCTCGTGGAAATATTTCATTCCCTTGACTATCTGTTCCTCTAGGCATTGCCCAATATAGCTGCCCACCATTAAATAAATCATAACTAACAACAGCTTGGCCAAATTGCGCTGATAGATACGCAATATTGTTATCGTCTTGATTTAAAGCAGTCCAAGCTCCGTCACCACCCCATTCTCTTCTCCAATTCAAATTCCCTTCATAAATTATACTTGAATTGTCTTGCAATCCGCCTAAAAATAAATTTTTCTTAGTGTTTGAGTTAGAAACACCATTGTAAAATTGAACTGTTTGATAACCAGAATTGCAATTTTCGATGGTTACACCACCATCAGTTGTTTTAAAAATTCCACCATCATTGATAAAATAGATAGTATCATGCATGGTTGGGTGAAATATAATGTCATGGTGATCGGCCCAGTCACTCAAATATGGAAACACATCATTTTCTCTATCATCTGTAGTACCTGCAGTATTTACCATATCAGCTTCGAAGAAATCTATACCACCGTCTGTTGATTTGTATAGAGAAAATGGTTGACCAGCAGCCCAAACTATATTTTCGTTAATCGGGTGAACTGCAATAGCATGTGCATACCAACCTTGAACACGTGCATAAATATCATTACTGCTAAAGACCAAGTTCCAAGTTTCGCCGAAATCCTCGGTTTTCATAACCCATGTTTTGATATCTTCATCTTCATAATTTAGGCTACCGTCTGAGTTACCTATGCTTGCATAAATAATATTTGGTTTTTCAGATGACATAGATAAGACGGCTTTTCCTTTGTATTCAAATGGTCCTCCGCCAACCAATAAATTAGCTTTTGTAAATGTTTTCCCTCCATCTTTTGTCCTATAAATACCGTGCCCATCTGATCCCATGCCACCATGAGCTACAAATACCATATTTGTATCGAGTGGATTGATTATTATATCTGTAGCCATTGTGACTGAGTGGATATTTGACCACGAATCTCCACCATCAGTTGACTTATATACCCCATCAGTTGTAGCAGCCCAAATTGATTCTGATCTTAAAGGATTGATTTGTATTTTTTGTACAGCTTTTTTTTGATTTAGAGACCAATCTAAACTTTTAGTCCAACTCAGCCCTCCATCAGTAGATTTCAGAATCCCAATGCCATAACTACCTCTTGTTGTCCTTACCGGTCCAATACCAGGATAATTTTCAGATGA
>ERZ891134.641-NODE-641-length-27650-cov-6.686103_pt1 | contig 27650 bp, 27 predicted proteins | sample MGYA00520888_ERZ891134 | MGnify/ENA primary metagenome ERZ891134 (study PRJEB32303, sample SAMEA104408692) | aquatic metagenome | biome: Brackish water; feature: Coastal; material: water | place: Baltic Sea | collected 2014-10-23 | depth 10 m ... | reverse complement strand
GCCGGGGATCGGGTCACCTACGGCGGTGCGAACTACCAGGCCGTGCAATCCCACAGCGGAATCGGCGATCCGAACTGGATCACCGCGCCGTCGCTTTGGGCGGTCGTGACCGATGCGCCGGCACCCGAGCCGGCACCCGAGCCCGAGCCAGCTCCGGCCGAGACCGCGTGGAACCCGACCGGTTCCTACAGCGCAGGTGATCGCGTCACCTTCAACGGTTCGACCTTCGAGGCCGTGCAATCGCACACCGGGAACGGCGATCCGAATTGGATCTACGCACCATCGTTGTGGAAGCAGGTTTAGCGGCGCGAACGGCATGATTGCAGCGGACGGCACGGGCGGGAGCCCGTGCCGTCCGCTGTTACGAGGAATGGCTCAGGGCATGAACGTGCTCGACCGGATTCGGTGGTGAAGTGCGGCCGTCTGCCTCACCGAGGTTCTTACTGGTCTTCTCGGCGTTTACGAACGGCATCGGTGGCTTGGGCAGCCACGGCTGCGATTGTTATCGGAATGCCGAATCCCAAGAATGCATACAAGACCAGCGTGCTGTAGACGGGGTTCTCGATGAACCCACGACCGAGGAAAGCGAGCCACAAGATAGCCGCGGTGAGCCACATATTCCGTAGCCATTGCCGACTCATCACGTGAATGTAGCAACACCGCGATGGAGGAATGATTCTGGGCGATTGGTCCAGGGCGTCGGGAGAACGTGAGGGAGACAAGAAGATCCGGGGTGTCGATGTGTGTGTTTAGATCACGTGTGTTCACACCGAAGGGGCTGAGAAACCTCGCCCTGTGGGCCGTGGTGGTCGTTGGTGTCTACTACGGGCTGGGCGCCTGCGATGTGGGCCTGTCGTGGGGCTAGGTGACGCCAAGCAGCCATACGGTTAGGGCGAATAGCGCAAGGAGGCTCAGTCCGGCCACGAGCCATGAGGACAATTGTTGGAGCCCTTGGTTGCGGGGCGCCGGTGGTGTGGTCGAGGGAGGCTGTGAGTCGGAGCACAGTGATCCACAAGCGAAACAGATGCTCGACCCAATCGTCTCAGCGCCGCACTCACTACAAATCATGGCGTCTTCAGTATGCCCTGTTGGGTTGTTAGCAACTACGTGGCGTACCGACTGCGTTAGAGCACAACCACGGACGGTCGCGACTTGCCTTGTGCCTCCTACATTTGCTGCAATGCGTCTATGTCGCTTATGTGGGAATCGCGAGTGCCGCGCGTTCGCCTGATGGACGCTTTGGCGGTTTCTTGGCTGAGATCTCGACATGCGGACCATGCCGGTGAGTCGCAGGGGGAGCCGAAGAAAAAGGAGACGGCCAGTGTTAAACCACCTGCAATCCCGGGTCTGACGCTCGAATAGACCTGTGGGTACGCCGGTTGTTGGGCTGCCTGCGACGTTGCGACTAACGGAGTGTTTCAGTCGAACTCGCGCTCAGATTCGATCTTCTCGTTGCAGTAGTGGGTTCGAAGTTCCGACTCACTTTGGAGTTCGGTCCCGCAATAGATGCAGGTCCACGTTGCCATGCTCAAAGTTTAGGCGGTCTTGAAGAAATTTCCACCGCTTAGGGTAGGTGTGAACGAAATATATCGCGAAGCGTTGACCTGCTGTTAGTCTGAGTCGTCCTAGACCGCCGTGGCCGCTGGCACCGCCGACAAAGCCTCGCGGCGCTCTTGTGCGGCCTGTTGCTTTCGAAGCTTGTCCAAGGTGGTGTGCAACTTCGCGTTTTCCTCTTCGAGTTCATCGATCTTGGCTGTCAACTCTTGGATGGTTTCTCGCTTCTTTGCGTCTTCGCTGATGGACTTTTCCTCCATCTCGCTCATCTCGCGCCGTAACTGTTCGGAGGCCAACAGGTGCTTGAGCTCGAGCTTCTCCGTCTCATTCTTGGTGTAGCCGAGCATGCCAAGGACGCCGAGGGACGAGATTAGGAAAACGATTAGCAATGCCCACATCTCCATGGGAAAACAATACCTCAGGAGTTGTCATTCACCTAGTCGTTTGATCGTGCCGGCAGATTACGATGACCTGCACTCGGCCTTGTGGCTCTGGTTTCCTGGCCTGCTGCCGATGAGCGGGCGAGGAGGCCCTGATTTCCTGGGAGGGTCGGTCTCATGCGCGGTCGGGTCAGCGGGTTGCCCGTGGAGAGGTACATAGGACTCGATCCGTCCATGGGCCTCCCCCTGATGGTGTGCAGGGACAGGGGAGGCCGACATTGGGTGACCGACGGGACCCGTTCGGCCGTTATTTTCCCTTCGGAGCGGAATGCCGCGGAGTTCGGCCCCGAGAACTTCGTATACGACTACTCAGTGGATCGAGCGCGAGAACTCCTCTCAACCGTTGAACCCATAATTCGCCAGGATTTTCCCTACGACGCCTTGGTCTATGCCAATTGGCTGGTGCTGGCGACGCACAGCCTTCTCTTGGAGTACCCGCGGGGCACGCTTGCGATCGATCGGATCTCACTCGCGCACGATTCTCCGGACTCTGCTGATCAACTTGCTATCGAGGTTCAAGGCGTCGAGAAGAGTTACCGGATGCACAGAATGCGTCCGCGACGCAGGGGACGCATGCTGTGCGAAGTCACTGTTCGTGCGGATGGCGCAGTCACGGTCGTGGGCCAGCACACAGTGCTTGACCTTCGCGCCCGCCAGACCTACATCGTGAATGTGGACGATATTCGAGCGCAGTCTCGTGAAATCGTCGAATACATCGTGGAGTTCGTTTGGGAGTGTCTAGCCCGAGAGTAGTTTGTGAGTTTTGTGCGCTCATGGCACCACCATGAACGATCGCACCAGTTCGACGATCCACCAAGCCAAAAAGGCGAGTAGCAGCCCTTTGGCCACAATGATCGCTAGGCGAGCGATCAGAAGTCTGCGGCCAGCGGCAGTACGGGGCCACCGTTCTCGGTCGGCGGAGTTGGCGCGGTTCTGACGGCCCGATCTCCTGCGATCGACCGGTCGGGTGCGTGTTACGTGCAAAAGCTTGTCAGCGGGAATGGCGAGAACAACAATGCCTGCTCCGATCGCGACGAGGCTCACGACAATCTGGACGGACACTCGGTGATTGTGCAACTGCCGCAAGGAGCTTGCTTCGCCCGGGTGACTTGGCCGCACGCTCGGATGAGCGAAAACGCTCACGATGGTCGCACATCAGTCGATACATCGAGTGCGGAGGAATGCACCCGACGAGTAGTCTGGCACCAAGAGAGCAGGAGGCAGAGCCCGTGTTGAGCCCGGTTCCCGATGGCGTAACCGTTGTGGCCTCGCACGAAAAGGCCGAGCGGCTCAAGGAACGCAAGAAGCCTGAACCCCTCCTGATACTCGAACCCTTGCAGGAGTACCTCGATGAACATGGCTTCGGCGAGGGGCAACTTTTGTGGGGACGGCTGGGACTGCAGTCGACTTCTGGGACCTTCCTGCTTCAGCGGGATGAGGGATTTGAGGTAGTACTCAAGCGCCGCCTCGCGGGACCGCAGCCCGCTGATGTGATGGATCTGACGAGTGAGGTTGAGTTGCTCCAGGTCTTGCGCGGCCACGGACTGCACTCTCCGGAGATACTCCACCAGTGCGTCGACCCGTCGATCATCGGCGCCCCGTTCTACCTCAGCGCTGTGCTACCCGGCGAGGCGGCTGTGAAGACCGTTCCTAAGGGCTTGGACTCGATTGAGGAGAAGGTCGGAATGTCCCGGCGAGCCATTGACGACCTGGCACGTATTCAGGTCGAAGTCACCGCCGATGAGGTTGCCCGTTTCGACCAGGGTTCTGGCGATTTGCGCAAGATCGTGTTGGAGACCAAGCGGATGGCGCGGCAACTCAAGATGCGCCGGATCCCCGGTTTCGAGATTCTCGGTGACTACTTGCTCGAGAATTCTCCTCAGCCTCGACCGCCAGTAATCTGCCACGGTCGTTATGCGATGCAAAACCTGCTGTTCGCGCCACATGCCCCCGCCACGATTACCGGAATTTTTGGGTGGGAACGTGCAACCGCTGGTGACCCACTCATGGATCTCGGGTACTTCACAGCTACGTACGCTGCCAACGACCTCCCCGAGACACCCTTGGACACAGCGGTCGTTACCAGAGAAGAGGACGGCTTCTTGTCAAGGAACGAGTTAAGCAATGTCTTTCGCATCGCCACCCACTTAGACACCAATGATCTGCCGTGGTTCCAGACCTTGACTCTGTGGAAGGAATCAGTTCGTCTTGAAGAGATGTACGAACGTCTGATGAACAAGGAGTCGGTACCAAACAAAGCCTTCGCGCTTTCCCTTCGAGACGGTGTTCCTCAAATTCTGGCCAATGCTGCGCACTTTTCGAAGGTGGAGGGTGTGGAGGCGATGGCTCACCAGCGCTGATTTCCGCCCCCTTTGTTCTCAGGTCCGCGCCGGGACAGCCGAAAGGCACGTTGTCGGCGAAGGATTGGGAGCGTACGTGAGCATCAACGAGGTTCTCGCGCGTGTTGGGGAGATCAGGGCCCGCATGGAACTCGCGCCGATGCGCGCGACTGCTCCAATTCCCTCGGCGGTTCCGATGGCCAGGACTGGGCAGGTGCCCGGTACCGACTTTGCTACCACGCTGGAGAGCGTGCAGTCCCAGGCTCTCGCCAACGTCAACAAATCCGGACAGGCACAATCTTTGGGATTCTTTCCCGGCGCCGGGTTCCTAGCGCAGGATGCCGACCTGGGGTCACGAATGGCCGCCCAGGCCGTTCAGTACGTCGGCACGCCGTATGTGGCCGGGGGGAACTCACCCGATACTGGATGGGACTGCGCGGCCTTCACAGAGTGGGTCGCTAAGCAGCAGGGATTAGACATTCCCCCGGTTTCCTGGGAACAGATCAAGGTGGGGGAGCCGGTTGGCACGCTGAGTGAGGCGCGGGTAGGAGATTTGGTGTTCTTCCATGAGCCTTCCGGGCACCGGCGTGACCCGTCGCCACTGAAGGTGAACCATGTGGGCATGTACCTGGGAGACGGAAAGATGGTCGAAGCCGCTAATCCGAGTGCCGGAACCCGTATCAGCGACGTAGACGTGAACAAATTGGTGGGTATTCGGCGCCTGGCCGGCCCGTCAGTGGCGTAACGGCCGCACCAACTCAGTAGGTGCCGAGAACTCCCTCCGCAAAAGTTGGAATGTTTTCCCTTAACCCGGCGATCGGGTTGCCGATCTAGCCTTTGAGCAGGAGGCTCGCCAGAGTTGCCATGGATTTGGCCCGGATACCTAGACGGTAGGTGGGGTTCCCATGGACCTGGGTCTTGTCAATCCAGCAGTCCGCATCGCCCTCGATGGGTTGATGGCTCGCCAGCAGGCAATTGCGAACAATGTGGCGAATTTAACGACGCCGAACTATACGGCGACGAATATCGAGTTTGAGAGCGAGCTGAAGTCAGCGCTCGAGACACCCCATGCCACTGGCGTGATGAGCACCACCGATTTCATGACCACAGAAGCCTCGAGCGCGCCCCGGGACCAAATTGGCAATAACGTCAGCCTCGAGGAGCAGACTTTGCTGGGCACGGAGACCAACTTGAGGTTGGAATTGGCCCTGCGGGCAGCTGAAGGACGCTTCAATGCAATCAAGAACGTTCTGGGAGGTCAGTGAAAATGCTCTCGATTTTTGGAGTCGCTAGCACCGGTGTGAACTTCTATCGCACCTCCCTGGATGCAATCGCCAACAACGTTGCGAATCTGAACACGGTCCGACCACCGAATGAGGTCGCGGTGCAGCGTCAGGTCGTTGTCGGGTCGGCTAACCCTTCCCCTGCCCCGGCATTCGTGGGAACGGGAGGCGTTGTTGGCGCGGGAGTTTCCTTCCGAGTGGAGTATGGATCCAGCCCCGAGGGTCGCCTCGTTTTCGAGCCGGATCACCCCCTGGCGGACGAGTCCGGCTATGTGCGCTACCCAGGCATTGATTTGTCGCAGGAAATGACCGACATGGTTATCGCGCAGCGTGGGTATCAAGCCAATCTCGCCGTCGTTCAACGGGCAACCGAGGCCTACCAGGCCGCTCTCCAGTTGGGTAGGTAGTGGGTCGTGTCCTTTAGCATCCCCGGAGTCTCGGTTTCTGCTCCACTGCCTCCGCTACCTCCTGCTCCACCGTCGCCCACGGTTGACCCAGTCGGCGCGCCCGGTGTTGCCGGTGGCGTCGCCGCTCCCGATACCGGCCTGAATTTTGGGGACAGCCTGACCAGTGCCATGGAACAACTAGGAGCGTTGCACAAGAACGCCGACGCACTGGCGACCAAAGTTGCCACGGGAGAGCTGAAGAACCCCCACGAGTATCTGATGGCTGCCCAGGAAGCATCAATCACCACTCAGACGGCGGTTGCTGTTCGAAACAAAGCGTTGGAAGCCTTCAATGAAATTATGAGGATGCCCCTGTGATTGAGACTCTCACAATCTTCGGGCGACGATCCCTTGCCGCTCTTCGTGGTTTCACGCCCGGTCAGATTTCAGCGATAGTTATTGGCTTTCTCGCCCTGATCGCTGCCGTTGTCCTGTTGTTCCGACTTTCGGCTGCACCGATGACGCCGCTGTATTCGAATCTCACGAGTGAAGACGCCGTCGCGATTTCCCAGGAACTCGAGGTGCTGGGTACACCGTATGAGTTGAGTGCTGGGGGAACTCAAATTCTAGTGGCGCCGGACGACGTGTCTCAAGCACGCCTTGCGGTCAGCGCGGCTGGTCTGCCAGCTGATGCAAATAGTGGGTACTCGCTCCTAGACGAGCAAGGTATGACCACCTCGGAGTTCATGCAAAACGTCACCTACCAAAGGGCCTTGGAGGGAGAACTCGCCTCAACGATCGAGGGTATTGAGGGTGTTCGTTCAGCTACCGTGCTACTCGCGATTCCGGCCGACTCGGTGTTCACCCGATCCTCGGACAAGCCGTCCGCAGCGGTCATGGTCGTCATGGGCGGCGGCCAAATGCTTGATGGTGAGCAGGTGCAGGCGGTCGCCAATTTGGTGGCATCTTCAGTGCCAGGTTTGATGGCCGACGCGGTAACAGTCACTGACTCAAGCGGCGTGCTGCTTTCCGGGGGTGGAGCCACGGGGGCGGCATCGGTCGAGCAGGGACGACGCCTTGAGGCGGGTTTGATCGAGTCTGCGCAATCGATGCTCGACAGGGTTCTGGGCCCAGGTCTGTCTACGGTAAGTGTCAACGCCGATCTCGACTTCGATCAACGGTCGACGAAGACGCAGCAATACGAGTACCCCGAAGACATACCGGCGCTTACGGGTCAAACGACCACGGAGACTTACACGTCGACAGACAACAGTGCGGCCGATGGCCCAGTTGTGGGTGATCCCCCGGTAGTCATTGGGGAAGGCACCACCTCGGATGCTCAGTCCGACTACGAAAAGACGACGGCGACACAAACCAATCCGATCGATAGCTTGGTTACCGAACGGGTTGGAGCACCAGGGGCTGTGCGCCGACTGACTGTCGCTGTGCTCGTTGACACTGCAGTCCCCGCTGAGACCTACGCTGAAGTTGAGGCGCTCGTCTCGAACGCTGTGGGACTCGATGTTGGCCGTGGGGATGCCATTCAAGTAGCTCAAGTTGCCTTCGACGCGACGGCTGCTGATGCTGCCGCGGAAGCCGCGGCGGCCGCAGAAGCTGCTCAGCAGAGCGCGATGCTTTGGAACATCGGGCGACAGGCTGGAATCGCTCTCCTCGTCATCGGCATCATGGTCCTTGGCGCATTGTCGCTACGCCGTCAGCGCCGCACTCTGCTGGACATGGAGGCGCTGGAGGCGCGAGCACAGGGCGAAACGATCTTGCTCGAGCGTCTAGATGAGAACGGGCAGCCGATGTACGCGTCGGTGGAAGCCGGCTCACAGCAAGCGCAGCGAGATGAAGAGGAAGAGCTGCCTACTTACATCTCGAGTCCAGGGTCTGCTACCTACGATTCGTTGAGAGACTTTGCGACTAAGGAGCCTGAGCAGGTTGCTCGCGTGCTCAAGACCTGGATGTCGAGCTAGGTACGTAGCACATGGCACCCATCCGGCCGGAGGAAATCACCGCGCGCTACAAGGCCGCGGTGATCGTCGCGCAGCTCGGTCCTGACGTTGCAAAACCGGTTTTTGCCCAAATGCAATCTGAGGAAATTCAGGAATTGGCCAGTGAAGTGGCCCGCCTGAGGGAGGTCGATCCGGCTCTCGCCCTGGAGATCATCAGGGAGTTCGTGACCTTTGCTGCCAGCACGAGGCTCGCAGGAACCGGTGGCCTTGACGTCGCGCGAGAACTCCTTGAACAAGTATTTGATGAGGCAGAAGCCGCTGACATGTTCGAGCAGCTGGAGAGCTCGATTGCCGAGGCGCCATTTCACTTCATGCGAAAGATGGACCCTTCGCAGATTATTTCTTTCATCAAAGATGAACACCCTCAGATCATCGCGGTGGTCTTGGCGTATCTGCCACCTGATCTTTCTTCCAGCGTTCTCGCGTCGTTGCAGGACGAAGTTCAGGGCATAGTAGCCGAGCGCATCGGCATGATGGGCCGGGTTAACCCCGATGCTGTGCGCCTGGTGGAAAATATCTTGCAGCGAAAAATGTCGAATGTCCTCGTTGCGACGGAGAGTTCCTATATCGGCGGCATTGAGCCGTTGATCGGCATCATTCAGCGAACGGATCGCCAGACGGAAAAGGTTTTGCTGGAAGCGATTGAGGAACGCGATCCGAAACTTGCCGAAACGATCAGGGCCAACCTCTTCCTCTTCGAAGATATCGCGCAAATGGATGATCGATCTGTGCAGGTGATCCTTCGTGAGGTAAGTCCCATGGATCTTGCGATGTCGCTGAAGGGTGTCAGCGAGGACGTCCACGAAAAGGTGCTTCGCAATCTGTCTCGCCGAGCAGCGGACATGTTGCAGGAGGAACTCGAGTTGATGGGACGAGTACGTCGGAGCTCCGTTGATGAAGCCCAGGGCAAGGTTGTGTCCATTATTCGACGGCTAGAGGATCGGGGCGACATCGAGCTCAGTGTGGGTGGTGCAGATGACTTCGTCGCCTAGGGCAACCCGGTTGAGTCCTGACCAAACCCATGCGCTCACGCTCGCCCGTCTGGACTACTCCCTGTCGGAAGGTCCACTCGCGCAGGGAACGCGGATGGACCCTCGAATCGTGGACCCACACTTGGACGAACTTGTCCGTGAACGCGCGGAGCGGGCGGAGAGTGAAGCCCGCGAGCTCGGGTACGCGGCCGGATACCGCGAGGCGAGACACGAAATCGCTGAGACCATCCGCGAGGAACTGGGTCGAGAGAACGATGTCCTGAGGGCCGAGCACGAGGCACTCATCGCAAACCAGACTGAACTTCAAAACCAACTTGACGATGCATTGCGAATTGTTCGTGGCCTCGCTGTTGCGATGGATGACGCGGCGGCTCCCGTCTACGAGGCCGTGGGTCATGACCTCGCGAGCGTTGTGGTTGCTCTTGTGGAGGATCTGCTGGGTCGGAGTCTGGAAGCCGATGGCGCCCATGTTGTGGGGGCCATTACCCGGGCCGTTGCCGAGATACCCAAAGGCGCAGAGATAACGGTGCGACTGCATCCGGATGATGCCGCTTTGTTGAATCGCTTTGACGTGGACCTCGAGGCTGCCGTGGGGCGGATTGTGCACCCGGAGTTAGATGCGTCGATTGAGCGACACGGTGTCGTCGTGGTCAGTGGAAGCACCAGCGTGGATGCCCAAATCAAGACCCGACTCGATCGGCTTCGTGAGGTGTTGGGCGAATGAGGCTCGCTGAGGTGTTGGAAAGAGGCCAGGAGGCGATTCGTCTCCCGATTTCCGGTGAAGTCGTGGGCGTGAATGGACTCACGGTGTGGGTCGAGGGAGCACGCGCGGCCATCGGAGACATCGTGGAGATTGCCGCGAAGGGTCAGCGCTTGCCCGCACAGGTTGTCGGAGTGTCCGGCGATCGGCTGGCGTGCATGCCGTTGGGTGACACCACGGGCATTGCCCCCGGTGTTTCTGCCCTCGCCACGAACTCTCCCCTTAGGGTCCCGGTCGGGCATGGACTTCTTGGTCGAGTTGTCGATGCTCTTGGCAATCCGATCGATGGTGTAGGTCCATTGCCGGTAATGCCCAAGAAGTCAACGGATAACACAGCACCAGATCCGTTGACACGGAAGCGCATCGACGAACAGTTGCACCTGGGAATTCGGGCCCTCGACACGCTTGTCCCGATCGGGAAGGGGCAGCGCGTTGGAATTTTCGCAGGATCGGGTGTCGGCAAGTCAACTCTGATGTCCATGATGGCGCGAAACACGTCCGCAGACGTCGTGGTTGTCGGCTTGGTTGGAGAGCGCGGTCGGGAGGTACGGGAGTTCATCGAAAACGATCTGGGCAAGGAAGGTCTAGCCAAATCGGTTGTCGTTGTTGCCACTTCGGACATGCCACCCATGGTGCGGCTGCAAGCCACGTTCACAGCCACCCGGATTGCCGAGCATTTTCGGGATCGAGGATCGGACGTACTGTTATTCGTAGACAGCATCACGCGCACAATGACGGCTCAGCGGGAAGTGGGGCTCTCCGCGGGCGAACCACCTGCTGCTCGGGCTTTCCCACCCTCTGCCTTCGCGATGCTTCCCCGGTTACTCGAGCGGGCGGGAGCATCTGACACTGGATCGATAACTGGGATCTACACCGTCTTGGTAGAAGGCGATGACATGCAAGATCCGGTTGCAGACAGCGCGCGGTCCATCCTGGACGGACATATCGTTTTAGACCGCGACCTCGCGACATCGAATCATTACCCGGCGATTGACGTGCTTGGCTCGGTCTCCCGCGTTGCACCCGCCATCTCCAGTCCTGACCAGGACGTGCACGTTGCGACGATTAAGCGACTTCTCGCGGCCTACCGCGATGCGAAGGTTCTGATCGAAGTTGGTGCGTATGTGCCCGGGACCAACGCTGATGTGGATACTGCAGTGCGACTGATGTCAAGGATCAACGACTTCCTGAGGCAGGTGACCAAAGACGCTCCCTCGCTGGAGGAGTCCCAGCGTCAATTGGCCGAGATTGCGAGCGCGGCATGAGGCGTCAAAGTGTCGATGTTCTCCTCAAAGTGCGGAGTGCACGTGAGTCCACGGCGCTCGCGGAACTCGGAGTTCAGCGCCACGAAGTCAATGGCCTGCAGATACAGCTTGAGGAAGCGACCTCCAACCTGGCGCACCTGGTCATGTCGGGAGCTCGCAACGTGAACCATGCGAAAAACCTGGCGACATTGCGGTCGAGTTCGGCCGCGTGCCTGCGCCAAATTACTGACTCTCTCCTACTCGCCCAACTCCGCGAACGCGAAGCCCGTGAGCGGTGGATCGTGGCCAATAGGGAGAAAGAGATTGGCCAAGAGCTCGTTGACCGTCAGGCGAAAGCGGATCGTGACGAGGCAACCCGAGTTGCGCAAAAAGAGACAGAGGATCTGTCTCGTGGCCGCTTAATTGTTCGTAGCAGCACTTCAGACGGAGGAGAATCGTCATGACGGTAGTTTCACCAGTTTCCTTCCTTCCATCGCCGGTGTCGAATTCGGATGTGTCAGCCCCTGGGGAGTCCAACGGCGAGTTCGCTGCTGAACTGAATCGCACTAACGAACGGGTGAGAAATGATGAGCTTGCGGACCAATCCGCGTCCGATATTTCGTCGCGGGCCACGTCTGGAGAGTCTGGCGACTCTGAGGCGTCCGTGGCTGGGTCTTCTGCTGCGCGCGGTGCACAATCGACCGACGGTCTAACCGAGGGCCCTGATGAGGACTCCGTTGAGCAAGCAGATTCACTCGAGGACTCCAGCGAGCGTCACCTGCTGCTAGCAAGTGACAGTGCCATCACGGCGAATGAGGTCAATTCAAGTCAGGAGACACCCGTTGATGGTTCGTTGACGGGAGACAGTGGCATCGCCGATATACCCGCGGTGGCCGCGCAGACCACCGTCGCAGCAGGCCATGTCCCGACCGCAGCAGAATCGGTGCGCTCGCCCCAAGACGTGAATGCGCTCGGGACGAAACTCGCGACCGACTCTTCGGGTGGGGTCGTGGGGCAAAATCCTGGAGTACCTGCAGCCCACACGACTTCTCAATCTGCGAACCAGTCGACAACGCAGCCAACAACGCAGCCAACAACGCAGCCAACGATTCCAGCGGGAAGCACTGCGTCGTCAGCTCCTGCTGGGGCCGAATCCAACGGGGCCAGCGCGGGGGTGGAGTCGGCAGTTGCCAATCAGCGGAGCGCCGCGGCCCAACCACCGGCAGCGACCACGACGGCGGCATCGTCCAGCGTCGACCTCCCTGGACTCGCGGGCCAGGCGGCCGGACAGGGAGGCGCCCCGTCCTCGAGCCAGTCGGCAGCCCAATCCTCGGTGTCGCCGCCGGTCTTACCGGGTGCGCCAGTCTCCGGGCCGGTCGGCACCCCATCTGGCGGCGCGGCCGCTACTGCGACGCCGGCCGGAATCCAGTCAACCGAAGGGGCAGCAGGACCGTCAGCCGCCGGTGGGGCGTCATCGAGTTCAACCACCTCAGCGGAAGCATCTCCGGCACTGACCCCCGAGGCCTCATCCGAGCGCGCACCGGGGGAGAGGCACGGGAATGTTAGGGGGGCATCCGAGCCTGATCCCCGTATTGCTGGGGAAAGTCGCGGGACCGGAACACCTGGCGGGGCTCAGACCGTAGGGGCTCCCGGGCTAGCTGGAGTGGCGAGTCCAGTGCTACCGGCGCAGATGCAATCGGCGACACCGCTGGTCGATCCTCGTGGTTCTGAACAACCCGTCGCGCAGCAACTCGCAGCCCATGTATCGGCCTTTCGGGGTCGATCCGATGGCTCCTACGAAACGACGTTGAATCTTCGACCAGCGGACCTCGGTTCCGTGACGGTCAAGCTTCAGGTGAGCGGTGGGGCTGTGTCGCTTCAGGCGTTCGGAATGAGTGCGGTTGCCGTCGATGTACTGCGAGAAGCCATGCCAGAACTTCGTGAGGACCTGCTTCAGTCGGGTCTGGATTTGGTGGACAGTCAGGTTGATCGAGATCCATCCTCGTTTGGTGATGATGAGCGGGAGGTGACTCGAGAAGTCGGCGTCGACTCGGTCGACAGAGGGCCGACCGAACCCTCTACTGGGCGTTTCGGAAGTGCAGGTGATCCGACGGTTGGCGACGGAGTGATCTCGGGGGGTCGTGTCGATGTCCGCGTGTAAGCCCGTTGTCCGGAAGTACCTCTATGCAAGGAGTCTCCGCCATGACCACTAACCCCGTGAGTTCTCTACCGGCACCCTTGAGTCAGATGGGTACCCGGGAAGTTCCCGGGTCCAAGGATTCCAACAATGAACTCGGGCAGGATGCCTTTCTGAAATTGCTCGTTGCGCAACTGAAGTATCAGGATCCGCTCAATCCTGCTGACGGTGCTGAGTTCCTGGCACAGACGGCGCAGTTCACCATGGTGGAAAAGTTGGCGGACCTGACAAGTCAGGGCGAAAGTTCCATGACGAGTCAGATGCAGATGCAAGCCGCCCAACTGGTGGGTAAGCAGGTCACCTATGTCGACGCGTCGGGGATTCCGGTGCAAGGTGTGGTGGAGTCTGCTGAGTACACGCCCGACAGCCAGACGTTGATCATCAATGGTGAACAGGTCGCCCTGGAGAACGTAACCACGGTGTTTGGTAGTTCGTCCGAACTTGGCGTCTCTGAAGCGGTGAGTGCTCTGGGGCCATCGCTGGCCTCTTCTCTCGCGCCCGCTTTGATCGAAGCTTTACGGGAGAGTTCGACGTCCACCAGCGATTCCGATGCATCTGTTGCCGGCGTTGATGCCACCCCCGATGAATCGCCCGTGCAAGACGACTCCACCTTGACGGAATCCGTTGAACCACTCAGCGATTCCAGTCCTGATGCTTCCGATGTGGGTGCTGTTCCGGATGAGCCCACCGAAGAAGTGGGGTGAGGCAGAAACAACTTCTAGGTGGCTCACGGATCGGGATGAGCCGCTACCCCTTCACAATTGAATAGCCTGAGCGACATGGACACGTTCGCTCAATGACTAACTGCCACGGATGGCGTTATCAACCCAAGGGTCGGGTCGCGCGGCTTGACCGAACGCCAAACGGAGGTACACAGTGCTTCGCTCAATATTTTCCGGGATCACCGGACTGCGTGCTCATCAGCAGATGATGGACGTAGTGGGCAACAACATTGCCAACGTCAATACAGCCGGCTTCAAGGCACAAAATGCAGTCTTTGAGTCGGTTATCTCTCAGGCTGTTAAATCCCCTGCTGCCCCCGTTGCAGCTGGAGTGGCTGTCGAGAATCAAGGTGGCCAGAACGGGGTTCAGATTGGACTCGGCGTAGCCCTCGCCGGAGTTTCCACTAACTTCAATCAAGGTTCAGCGCAATTGACCGGTGTCGCAACGGACTTCATGATCCAAGGTGATGGTTTCTTCGTTGCCAATAACGGCACGGAGAACCTGTTCACCCGTGGTGGTGCTTTCACGACAGATGCGGATGGGCAACTCGTTACCCCAGATGGCAGCATCCTTCAAGGTTGGACAGCCGATGCAACGGGCGCGATCGATGCCAATGGCGTTATTGGCGATATTTCTTTGCCAGTGTCGACGTACATTGCCCCTGTTGCCTCCGACGCCATGACTGTGTCAGGCAACATTCCTTCGACGCTTGCTGTCGCAGGTACTGTCACGAGTGCCATCACCGTCTACGACGCGATTGGGGTACCGGCCACGGCCACGGCAACGATCACGAAGACCGGTGATAACGCATACACGATGTCGATCAATGGTGGTGCTGCTATCGCTATCGCCTTCGACGCGGCAACGGGCGCCCTAGCGGACGCTCAAGCGAACCCGATTACGGTCACTGGTGGAAACGTTCCTGCCGGCAATATTGCTAACGGGCAAGCTTTTGTCGTCGACATCACAGGACTGACCGAGTACGCGTCACCGAGTTCATTTGCGGTGACGGCTCAGGATGGGCAGGGCGTGGGCGCCCTGTCGACCTTCACGACCACCAGCGACGGCCAGTTGATCGGTGTTTACAGCAATGGCGTGAAGCAGGCGATCGCCCAGTTGGCCCTGGCAACCTTCAATAACCCCAACGCTCTTGAGAAGGTGGGCGATACGACGTACCGCAACACCGTGAACTCAGGGGTGCCGTTGATTGGTGAACCGATGTCCGATGGCCGCGGCTCGATTCAGGGCGGCACGTTAGAAATGTCCAATGTTGACCTCGCCGGCGAGTTCACGAACTTGATCGTGGCGCAGAGAGGGTTCGCCGCGAATTCGCGGACCTTGACGGCAGCCGACGAAATGCTTCAGGAGCTCATGAATATCAAGCGCTAGCAGTAGACGAACTCGGGGCGGTCGACGCATGGAGACCGCCCCGAGTCATGCGCGCTTTGCCCGATGTACTACTTTTGTGCTGCCTGAAAGTCGGTATTGCTCAACTTCATGTGCGGTGTGACGATAGTCCCATTGACGCGGGTTGCCGCGACGAGATGATAGGGAAGGAGATGCGCCATTATTATTTTGACAAGGATTAACGGAGAAGCTTTTGCTCTGAATCCGGATCTGATTGAACGTGTCGAAGAGTCTCCGGATACCCATATCACGCTGGTCGACGGCAAACATCTCATGGTGAGCGAGACGCTCGGTGAAGTCATCGATGCCATTCGACGCGACCGCGCTACCGTCCTTGCGCTGGCCAGTGAGGTCGCCGACTCTGTGATCGCTGCGGACAATCCGGACGATCCCAACGTCGTTCCGCTCACTACTCGGCGGTAACTATGGATCCCATCACCCTCATCGGAATCGTCGTCGCCTTCATCATCGTGATGGTGGTGCTGACGCTCGAGGGTGGATCTGCGGCCTCGATCCTTCTCATTCCACCGATGTTGCTCGTTTTTGGCGGCACACTTTTCATTGGCGCTGCAGGTATGTCCTTCAGCCTGTGGCTTGCGTCGTTCAAGGCTGCAGGTAAAGCGTTGGTCACCGGCCCACCGAAGTACAACCAGCTAATGGAGACGCTCGTCAATTGTGCCAACATCGCTCGGCGCGACGGCCTGTTGTCTTTGGAAGCGACCGTTAATGATCTAGAAAATCCACTGCTCAGGCGAGGCCTTGAGTTGGCGATCGACGGCACCGACCCCCAGGATCTCTCGAGAATCCTAGAAGCGGAATTACACGGTGAAACTGTTTATGGCGGCAGGCACGCCAAATTGTTCACCGACATGGGGGGATACGCCCCCACCATCGGAATTATCGGAACGATTCTTGGCCTCGTCACGGTCCTCGGAAACTTGGACAATCCCGACGAACTCGGCTATTTGATTGCAGCTGCTTTCGTGGCCGCCATGTGGGGAGTGTTGTCAGCCAACATTTTTTGGCTCCCCCTCGCCGCCAAGATCAAACTCCTGAACGAACTCCGCACCACTCAGGGCGAAGTCATCATCGAGGGCATACTCGCAATCCAGTCCGGAGCTAATCCCCGAATGGTGGAGCGACGCCTACGGGCCCTCCTCCCCACCGACGTGATGCGAGACATCGAAAAGGCGGCCTAGAGATGGCTCGTCGCGAAATCCACGAAGAGCCTGAGAATCACGAACGCTGGCTCATTTCCTACGCCGACATGGTCACCCTCCTTTTTGCCCTCTTCGTCCTGCTATTCGCCATCAGCCAGGTGAATCAAAAGAAGTTCGATGAAGTCTCCCAGTCACTTGCTGTCGCTTTTGGAAATGTGGTGAATGCATCAGACGGCAACATGAGCATCCTGCCGGAGGCGGGAGATAACGTCACCCTCAACCAGGCACCACCAATCGACGCTCCCACCATAGTGTCCCCGAACATCATGCCGCCGTTACGGGACCAGGTAGCGGGGCAAATGACATCCCAGGGCTCCGCCGAGGCAACGGAGGCGGCATTAGCCGTCGCATCGGCTCAGGCTGCTGCTGACGCAGACCAAGCAGCCCTTGATGAGGTGCAAGAGTCGCTGGCTACTGCCGTAAGTGACTCCAGTCTGACCGGAAAAGTGGTTCTCAGCAGAGAAGAGCGTGGACTCGTCGTAACCCTCCTAACAGACGACGTCGTCTTCCCTCCCCACAGCGCCTCCCTGCAGACTGGTGGGTCAGAGATCATCAGGGCCCTGGCGCCGTCCCTCGAGGGGAGGGGAAACAAACTGATCGTTGAGGGCCACACGAACACCGCCCCGGTCGAGCCCATCAACTTTCCGAGCGAGTGGGAGTTGTCGAGCGCCCGAGCAGGGGCCGTGGCTCGGTTCCTGAGCGAGCAAGTAGGCATCCCCGAAGAGCAGATGCACGTTGCCGGCTACGGGGATACCGCGCCGTTGGTGCCGGAGACGAACCCCGATCACCTGCGCCTCAATCGACGGGTGGCTATCGTTGTCGCCAGCAGCCTGACGGATGAGCAAAAGGCCCTTTTGTCGGGGTCTCGAATGAATACTTCCGAGACCGACCTCGAGGTGGGTTGATGATGGGATCCCCGGTGGTTTTTCTCATAGCCGCCCCGCGGCTGCCGATTGCTACGAATGAGGTGACAGATGGCAACTGAACAGTCGGCAGCGGAGCCGAAGGGCAAAAGTAAAAGAGGACTGTCTCGGTCGACGATCTTGATCGTCGTCCTCCTGCTCGTGGTTGCCGGAGGGGGAGTTTACTTCTTCCTCGGCAGTGACTCGGGAACCGCAGAATCGGGTGCCCAGGCCGAACCTGAGCCGATTGTCATGGGAGAGGTCGTCACCCTCGAGCCGATCTTCATCAACCTCAAAGACGGTCGATTCCTGAAGCTGGGAATGGCGCTGCAAACCACTCACCATGGTGGCGGCGGAGGCCACGGAGGCGGAGACACCGAGATGAACGGGGCCATGGCATTGGACTCTGCGATTGAAGTCTTCAGCGACCAGGACATGGAGATGATCGCCACCACCAGTGGTCGACAGCAGCTCAAAGACGAGCTCGTGGCCCGCGTTATTGATGGCTACGGTCCCGAAGTAACCAACATCTACTTCACGGAGTTTGTTATGCAGTAAGGCTGATGCCGGGTCGCCACGGATGAGAAGCGATCTATAACTATCGGGCTGCTCTCTCAGGGCTCGAGGGTCAGAAGGAACTGACCTGAAATTTACTGGCGTGAAAGCCTCAAGACCTCTGGGCACCTGCCGATGCTGCGGACATGGGTCCCGAGTCGGAGTATGCGTCGCCACGTGGAGCGACCGCAGAACTATACGATTTCCGTAACCCCTCGAAATTTACCCGAGACCACGGTCGAATCCTCGATCAATTGCTCGAAACGTTCGCTGACCAGTCGGCGACCCAACTGACCTCGCGACTTCGTATTCCGACCAGTCAAGATCTGGAGTCCTTGCAACAGGCCACGTATGGGGCCTTCATTGCGACCCTGCCGGAAGAGACCGTCCTCCTCGTTGCCTCGCTGTCCCCGATCGAGGTTGGAGGGCTGCTGCACATTCCCCGCGAGTTGGCCATGCTCATTGTCGAGCTCCAACTTGGCGGTCCCGGTGACGACGAACAACCCGAGCGCGGTCTGACAGAAATTGAAGCTGCGATGGTTGATGACACGGGTCAACAACTAATCGGTGCCCTGAAGTACAGCTTCGAAGGCGTTATCGCGTGGAATCCCTCCTTGGCGTCTCTCGTCGCATCACCGGAACTTGCCCATGCGGCAGCCGTCGGGGATCAGGTCTTGGTTGCCACATTCAAGCTGGAATTTCGCGAAATGGTCTTTCGTCCGTCGCTGGTCCTACCACTCGCCCCCATCCTGCCGTTCTTGGACCAAGCACTCGCTGCGAAGAGAGCAGCGCGAAGTTCCCAAGAGCAGGCTCGATTCAAGCAAGCTCTCGAGGGGCGTGTGCGCAAAGCACCGGTGGACGTCTCGGTGCGCTTGCGTCCCACGGGAGGACGGTTGCTTGATTTCATGGGGATCAATGTGGGAGATGTATTCCAGCTTTCCCATCCCGTAAACGCACCCTGGGAGATCACAAGTTCCGGTCGGGTCTTCGCACATGGAGTTCCCGGAAGTGAGGGCGGTCGAGTGGCCATCCGTGTAGTGGAAAGCGGCAGGGAGTAACGATGTCGAGTACATATGAAGAGTCGCTGATGGCAACCATCGTCGAGCAAATGCGCATGTCTATGCCGGCTCTGTGCGATGCGCTCTCCGTGACCACTGTGGTGACGCATGGCGAGCCGGTCACCTCGACGCTGGATCTAGATCTCAGCGCCGTTTCGGCAATGGCTGTCCTTGGTGTGAGCGGATCGATTAATGCCAGCATGATGGTCACCCTGCTTGAGGGTGCCTCTCCGGATATCACCGATTCGGAGACTTTGGTCGCGCACCTTGATGACGCCATCGACGCCATGAGTCAGGTGCTTGATTCCGACATAGGCACCCCAGCGGCCGCCTCGGGGCATCCGACGATCCAGGCAGACATCAGTGTTCCCCTCGTCACCGAAAGTGGGATCGTCGGTTGTGTTCTCGTGTTCTTGGCTCCGCGCGAAGAACAAGCAGACGCCACCGTGAACGAACCTTCCGCCGCTCACGAAGCGGCAGCAGCACCGATGCCGGCAGCAGCACCGACACCCACCGCATCACCGGCACCCGCCGCCGCGTCTGGCGCCACGGCCGTCCAGCCGAAGCAGATCGACGCCCTAGCCGGAGTGCAAATGGAGGTGACCATTGAAATCGGGCGCACCAAGTTGCCTGTCGGTGATCTGCTGCAACTTCAGCCAGGTCAGGTTCTTGAGTTGGATCGCGAGGTTGGGGCCCCCCTGGACATGTACATCAACGGAACTCTGCTCGCCCGCGGCGAAATTGTCGTTCTCGAAGATCACTTCGGCTTCCGCGTAACAGCTGTTGTTTCTCAGGACTAAGCGGAACTGACACCGAATCTCGTGGACACGTTCTGGTTGGCGCTCAGGGTTGTACTTTCGCTCGCCATCGTCCTTGGTTTGATCTGGGCCCTGGCCCGTGTACGCAAGCGTGTGAGCCCTGCCGGCGCTGGCGCAGTCACGATTATGTCCAAGATTCCTGTCACGAAGAAGGGTGCGGTCCTCCTCGTACAAGCAGGTGACAAGACACTTTTGATCGGTGCGACGGATACTCAGGTATCACTGCTATCTGTCGTGGATCTGCCGGTCGAAAATGACGATCCAAAGCAGGAACGCACCCTTATCGATATCGATCCGTTAGTCAGTCAACGACAGCTCAATGAGTACGCGGCCGAGATAGCTCCGAGCGCTGTGGTCGGTCAGCACTCGGTATCCAGATCTGGATCATCGAATCAGAGCGCGCTGGCGGGATCGGTTCTATCGCCAGCAACGTGGCGTCAACTCGCTGACCTGGTCAAAGACAAGACCGCGCGGTCATGAGCGCCGTTAGGCGAATCGCTGCAGCCGGTGGTGTCGGCATAGGCTTCGGCGCAGTCTCCCTGATCGCTGCTACCCCCGCGCAAGCCGTTTCCATCAATCTTCCTGATCTGACCAGCGGAGAAGGGCCCGCCAGCGCCATTGTTTTGTTGCTGTCTTTGACCGTTCTGGCGGTTGCCCCGGCTATCTTGCTGATGACGACCAGTTTCACCAAGATCATTGTGGTCTTGTCGATCACCAGAAACGCGTTGGGGCTTCAAGGAGTTCCGCCCAATCAGGTGCTGACCGGGCTGGCCATCTTCCTTAGCTTCTTCGTTATGTCTCCGGTTCTCGGGGTGATGAACACCGACGCACTTCAGCCATACCTCGACGGATCTTTGGATTTCGGTCAAGCCTTCGATCTGGCGCGAGTTCCGCTTGAGCAGTTCATGCTCGCGAACACACGCCCAGAGGAACTTGCCCTGATGGTGAATATCTCCAACGAGGTACCGCCGGCCACCCCAGCCGACGTCTCTTTGACCACCCTCGTCCCTGCCTTCATCCTCTCCGAGCTTCGGGCGGCCTTCATCATCGGTTTTGTGATCTTCCTGCCCTTCTTGATCATCGACATGGTGGTCAGCTCGGGCTTGATGTCGGTCGGCATGATCATGCTTCCGCCGGTCCTCGTTTCATTGCCGTTCAAGTTGCTGCTTTTCGTCCTGGTCGACGGCTGGGCTCTTATTGTGTCGTCTCTTGTGAATAGTTACGCGTAGGTGAACTATGAGTGAAGCGTATGTAGTCGAGCTTGCAACACAACTGATGTGGACTGCTGCGATGCTAGCCGCCCCCATATTGATCACGGCCCTTGTTGTTGGCCTGGCTGTATCCCTGTTTCAAGGTCTCACAAGCCTGCAAGATCAGACGTTGTCGTTCGTCCCCAAAATCATCGGGGTCGGTATTGCGCTGGTGATCGCGGCAAGTTGGATGGTGCAAACCCTGGTGAATTTCACGCGCAACTCATTTGAACTACTTCCCGGCATGCTCGGCTAGGAATTTCCTTGTTCGAACTAGGAATCACCACCGAGCAAGTCGTCGGCTACCTACTGGTCTTCGCGCGGGTGGGAGCGTGGGTGTGGTTGACCCCTCCGTTCGGTGGAGCCTTCCTGCCACCCCTCGTTCGAGTGATCACCGGTCTGGCGTTCGCGCTTCCCATGACACCCTCGGCGATTGCGGCTTCGGGAGGTATCTCGTTGGCGCCTGTCGATCTGCTGCTTCAGTTCGCCCTGCAAGTCGCAATCGGAGTAGCTCTCGGATTGGTCTGTTTGACACTACTGTCCGCCATCCAATCCGCAGGTGCTGTGATCGACGTCACCGGTGGCTTCGCGCTTGCTTCCGCCTACGACCCGCTCATGCAACAGCAAGCATCTGTGATTTCGCGTGTGTATCGGCTCTTGGCCGGTGTGTTGATTTTGGTCTCAGGCGCCTACTTGATCATCATGGCTGGCTTTTCATTGACATTTGAAGCATTACCGATCGGCGCAGGCTTAAGCGTTGAGTTGACCGCGATGACCTTGACCGAAGCGTTGAGCATGTCCTTTCTGGCAACACTTCAAATCGCTGGACCAATCATCGCGATTCTGCTGATTGTGGATATTGGTCTCGGTCTGCTGACTCGTGTTGCGCCGACGATCAACCTTTTCGTTCTCAGCTTCCCGGTCAAGATTGGGCTGACGCTCCTCTTGGTCGGGGTGGCGATTCCCCAAATCAGTCCGATGCTCGCAGGTTTGACGGATGCGTCCGTCGATGCGATGCGAGGAATAGCGGGGGGGTGACATGGCCGAAAACGATTCCGCTAACAAGACTGAGCAGCCGACCCCGAAGAAACTTAAGGAAGGTGCGAAGCAGGGGCAGGTGCCACGGTCTACTGACATTGCGGCCTGGACGGGGCTGCTTGCCCTCAGTTTCCTGCTCCCCTTCTACATTGGGCTCGTCTCGGATGAGTTGCAGCAACTGCTGGAGATGATTCCGGACGTGGCTAGTGAGCCGAGCATCAATCGCTTGACCGGCATCGTCTGGCCCGGGCTCATCGCAGTTTCGGTCATCACGGTTCCTCTGCTGCTCGCCATCCTGCTCGTCACCCAGGTTTCTGGCTGGGCGCAAGGGGGTGCGCGACCCCACCTCGCGCGAATTGCGCCGAAAACCAGCAAGATCAGTCCTCAGCAAAACGGTAAGAGAATCTTTGGTACTCAAGGCCTTTGGGAGTTGGTCAAGCAGATTCTCAAAGTTACGGTCATTGGCTTGGTGCTGTGGATTGTCATCACCAGGACCGTGGAAATCGTGTTCGGATCTGGGTTGCTTTCGCTTTCCACGCTTGCTGAGACTGCCGCTGCTGAAGGAACCCGTCTCGTACAGGTGGTCATCGCAGCAGGCCTCGCCATTGCAATCGCCGACTACTTCGTGAGCCAACGACGAGTTCGTAAGCAATTAATGATGTCCAAGCGCGAAGTCAAGGAAGAAATGAAGCAGTCCGAGGGCGATCCGCTGCTTCGGGCGGCCCTACGCCAACGCGCTCTTGAGGCATCCCGCAACAGAATGATGGTGGACGTGGCCATGGCGGACGTCGTGCTCGTCAACCCAACCCACGTCTCCGTGGCCCTGAAATACAACCAGGCCATGGGGGCACCGAGGGTTGTCGCCAAGGGAGCCGGGGTCATGGCCGCCCGAATCCGAGAAATAGCCACCGAGAATCGGGTGCCGCTCGTCGAGGATGTGCCGCTGGCGAGGGCCCTGTACCGCAGTTGCGAAATCGGTACCGAGATCCCGGCCGACCTCTACACGGCGGTTGCCAGGGTTTTGGCTTTCATCATGACCTTGAAGAAGCGCGGGGTCCATGTCGGATTGCACAGCGCCCGGGATGTAGATCGGACAGTTTTTATCTGATTTTCCCTAAACCCCGAGCCAGGGCTGCCGATGGAGGCATTGCCAGGAAGGCATGCAATCCCACGGATGGAACTCCCGACACAAGGGGCCTCTGTGCGGAATCTTCGCTTGACCCAATTCGCGGTGCCATTCGCCGTGATTCTGGTCATCGTCATGCTCATCATCCCCCTGCCGCCCTTTGTTCTAGACATTCTCATCGCCTTCAATATCGCGGCGGCCCTCACGATGTTGCTGGCCGCGATGTACGTCAAGAAACCCCTTGACTTCGCGACCTTCCCGGCGCTCCTGCTCGTTGCTACCTTGTTCCGTCTCGGACTTAACGTCAGCGTCACCCGTCAGGTGCTGCTCAACGGCTACGCGGGCGAGATCGTGGAGGCTTTCGGAAATTTCGTCATCGGTGGATCCATCATCGTCGGGCTCGTCATCTTCCTCATCCTGGTCGTCATCCAGTTCATCGTGGTGACGAAGGGTGCAGAACGCGTCGCTGAAGTGGGTGCGCGATTTACCCTCGATGCGATGCCGGGCAAGCAGATGGCTATCGACGCGGACCTCAACGCGGGACTGATTGATGATGCCGAAGCTCGCCGGCGACGCGCTGAAGTCGGGGCTGAAGCTGATTTCTACGGAGCCATGGATGGTGGCTCGAAGTTTGTGAAAGGCGACGCCATCGCCGCGATCTTTATCACCATCATCAACTTGGTTGGCGGCATCGCTATCGGTGTAGCCCAGCGTGGACTGAGTTTCAATGAGGCAATCGAAACGTACAGCTTGCTTACCGTTGGTGACGGGCTGACTGCACAGATCCCGGCGTTGATGCTGTCGGTTGCCACCGGCTTGATGGTCACCCGGGCAACAACGGAAGGCGATATGTCTTCCGATGTTGTGAAACAGTTCTCTGGCCAACGCCGCACCTTGATCCTGGCGGGCAGTGGCATGGCTGGTCTGGCCCTCATCCCGGGCATACCGATTTTGCCGTTCCTGCTGATCGGCGGTGGATTGATTTTCCTAGGTCAACGGCTTCCTCGCGCGAAGTCCGAGTCCGCAGCAGCCATTGAAGGCGGCGACACGCCTGCCGCCCTGCCGGCCGGCAAAGCGGCACCCGATACGCCAGAGGGCATCGTTCAGGATCTTCGGGTGGATGCCCTCGAGCTCGGACTTAGCTACGACATCGTCGATCTGGTTGACGCTAACTCCGGGGGCGACCTTCTCGTGCGGGTCAAGGCACTCCGCCGCAAACTCGCCATGGAGTTGGGCCTTGTGCTCCCCACGGTTCGCACACGGGATGACACGGAGCTACCTCTATCGACCTACCGCATTCGGTTGCATGGTGTTGAGGTTGCTCGGGGCCAGGCTCCGCCCGGACACGTGTTGGTAATTGGTGATGACTTGAGTTCGCTGCCGGGTGAGCAAACCAAGGAACCGGTCTTTGGGCTTGATGCCCGCTGGGTTCCGGTGGCGTTCCAACACCAGGCTGAATTGATGGGCGCCACGGTCGTCGACCGCGCCTCCATCCTGACAACGCATCTCGCGGAGACAGTGCGCAAGCACGCCGCCGAACTTTTGTCGCGCGAAGACGTGAAGATGCTCGTCGATTCTTTGAAAAAAACACAACCGACGGTTGTGGAGGAACTAACACCAGCCCAGGCAACCCTGGGAGAAATCCAGCAAGTTCTCCAAGGATTGTTGCGCGAACGAGTCGCCATTCGAGATCTTGCACGGATTTTCGAAGCAATGTCCGCATCAATTCGAGTTGGCAACCAAACCACTGAGGGAATGGTGGAGGCTGCGCGCGAAGTGCTGGGATCCGCGATCACCACAAGTGTGGCGATGGACGGTGTTTTGCACGTCATCACCCTGGAGCCCACGTTCGAGCAGAGCCTGTTGGCTGCCACACGCTCAGGGCAAGATGGTCAAACACTTGCTATCGATGCATCAGTCCTCATCCGGATGAGCGCGGACATCGGAGCGTTCGTTACCAGCGCTGAAGAATCAGGTGTGTCGCCGGTCTTGGTGTGCGCAAGTCAGTTGCGGGCCGCACTGCACCGACAGTTGCGACATGAATTTCCGCGACTTTCAGTCGTGTCGTACGCCGAACTTGGTGGATCAGTCGACATTCAAACAGTAGGGACGGTGGGCAATGAGCCTGCAAATGTTGCTTGAGGGTCCGGATCTTGACGCAATTCTCCGTGAGGTGGAAGCCAATTACGGGCGTGAGTTTCGGGTCATCCAGGCCGAGCAGGTCCGCTCCGGTGGTATGGGTGGATTCTTCGCTAAGCAGCATTACGAAGTCACTATCGAAATCAGCGACCCCGAAATCATCGCAGGGATTAACGCGCAGAAGAAGAAGACGGATGTCTCACTGACCGAGTTGGCCACCCGCAGCCAAAACGACCAAGCTGCTGCATCCACCCAAGAGTGGGCCCGCGAACTCCTGCGTCAAGCTCGTGATCTCAACAGCGACCAAGTACAGCGTGAGGACGAAGCGCCTCAACAGTCAGGGACGGGATTCGCCGGACTCGTAGGCGAAGATGAGTTGCCCACCGAGGAATCCAGTCGCTGGACTCGCACTCTGGGCCGATTGGCTGGCAAGAAGTCCGACCAACGCCTACCTTCCGATCGCATGCTTGCTGCGACCCGTGATCAGCAACTGCGGCTCCGAGACCTTCTCGCCTCGCCTGATGAACTCGAAGATGACACTGCTGTGCGTCCGATGTCTCCCGCGGCCGCTTCTGTGGACCAAGCGCCGCTGACATCCCTACCAGAGGATGACTCGCGCGAGGAGGAGCTGCCGCCGGCCGCGCGGGTAGTAGCAGAAATGGATCCGCTGACCATCCCCGGCGTGCGCACATCAGCGGGGGCACGTCCGATCAGCAATGCTGAGAAGCCTGGACCCACAAGTCAGGGGGCAGGTGAAATCGCGGTCTCGGGTTCAACGAGTTCGCAAACTCATGGAGAGCTCGACAACGCTCTTGCTGCACTGGAGGTCGATCGGGCGAACCTTCGGCGGGAACGAGATGAACTCGCTGTCTACCGTGCGCAACTCGAGACGTTGCGCAACCAGCTCGAAGCGGCTCGCACTCAGATGCAAACTGAAGCGCGGGAACTCCATGATGCCCAGAACCGGCTCATCAGCGACCAAGCAGCGCAAGAAGAGAACATCGATGAGACCAACGCGCATAAGCAGCAGGTTGATGAGCTGATGGCCTCCCTAACCGAGCAGCAGCGTCACTTGGCCGCGCTCGAAAGCGACCTTCACACCCGCTCGACCGAAATCGGACAACGAGAAGCCGAACTCGAATCTCGGGAGCGGTCGTTCGCCGATCTGGAGAACGACCGAGGTTCATACGAAAGCGAGCTTCAGGAGAAACTAGCCGATGTTGTCGCGACAGCCGCAAAACTGGAACGCGATCGCGAGGCACTTGAGCTCGTCCAGGGTGAGATCGCCGATCGGCAAGACTCATTGCAGCAGATGGAGAAGGATCTCAGCGAGCGCGAGGACGCAACCCTCCAGCGTGAGGCCGCGATTGCGAAAGAATCTGGGTCTCTGAGTGAACGCGACAATCGAATTACTGAGCAGCTCGACCACCTCGAGGCGGCCAAGCAGGAGTTGGAAAAGTCGGAAAGTGAGTTGAAGTCTCGCCAGCAAGAATGGACGAATGAGCGCGCTCAGGCGGAAATCGAACTGAAAGACGCCGAAGGCCAGGTAGAACGACTTCTTGCGAATATCTCTGCTCAGCAGGATCAACTTGCTGCGCACGATCGTGAACTCCAGCGACGGGCAGAGGAAATTGAAAAGCAAACCTCGGACCTCGCATTCCGGGAGCAGGTGCTAGCGGAACGCGCATCGGAAGTTGCGAGTCTCCAAAATGAGCTAGAAAATCAAGCAAGTGAACTCTCCGGCTTCGTCACTGAACTCCAGGTTGATCGGGACGAACTTGCCTCGATGCGAGAAGAGCTTGCTGGTCGTGATGAGCGGGTGCGGGTGTTGGAGTCGCAGGTTGCTGAGCAGCAGGCGGCGGTGGAGGTGGCTCGCGTTGAGCTTGCCCGGGCGCAGGATCAGTGGGCGGTCCAGGTGGAGCAGTTCGAGCGTGAGCAGGCGGTTCGCTGTGCTGATGCGGATGCTCGTGATGAGGAGTTGGTGGAGCGGGCGTCGGGGCTGGATGCTCAGGAGTCCGCTGTGCGGGTGCAAGGTGAGCAGGTAGCTGAGGCGGCGGCGAAGTTGAGCGCTGATCAGCGGGCCCTGGAGATGGCTCGTGCGGAGATTGCTCAGCAACACACGCAGGCGCGAGAGTTGCAGGAGTCCCTTGCTGGTCGTGATGAGCGGGTGCGGGTGTTGGAGTCGCAGGTTGCTGAGCAGC
>ERZ891134.638-NODE-638-length-27733-cov-12.664318_pt1 | contig 27733 bp, 26 predicted proteins | sample MGYA00520888_ERZ891134 | MGnify/ENA primary metagenome ERZ891134 (study PRJEB32303, sample SAMEA104408692) | aquatic metagenome | biome: Brackish water; feature: Coastal; material: water | place: Baltic Sea | collected 2014-10-23 | depth 10 m ... | reverse complement strand
AGATGAAGATGAAGATGAAGATGAAGATGAAGATGAAGATGAAGATGAAGATGAGGATGAAGACAGCTATTTATATGACGATAGCGAGTAAGTATATTTTAGTACCGAATATTTATCACTTTGTGATAAATATCTAAAGCAGCCATATCTTAAATAAATAAAAGTTTTTTTCTAAGATGGTGTATATCGGGGCTTCATAGTGGCTATCCTTACCAGTTCAACTTTGCTGTTAATTTCAACAACTCCCGTTGTTGAAATTAACAGCGATTGGTGTAGGAAGAGTTGGTCTCAACATTTTTTTAAAGATGTTGAGATTGGTAAATATTACGACCTTAATACTTATGTTAGCACGTGGAAGAATAAATATGACAATGAATGTTATCTCATGTTTGATGCTAGTGTGTAAATCCAAATCTAAACAAAAAGTCAGAAAAAATAAAATAGAAATTATGGAATTAGAAAAAATCAAATACCAAATTATGTCTGCAAAGATAAAAGAAACTGGAATTAAACTATCGGGTAAACAACAAGAAGCCTACAATGCCATGGTTGCAGGGAAAAGTGTCTTTGTGACAGGATCGGCCGGCGTGGGTAAATGTCTTGGTGTTGACACACCTGTTATTATGTATAATGGAACAGTCAAAAAGATTCAGAATATTAAAACTGGTGAACTAGTTATGGGTGATGATTCGACACCTCGTAAAGTTTTATCAACAGCGACAGGAAAGGATATTATGTATCAGATATTAACAGCGACAGGGGATAGTTATATTGTTAATAGTGCTCATATACTCACATTTAAAGCAAGTAAAACTATCAGGTATAAAAAAAGTAAGCGAAAATATGTTCTGACGTGGGGGGATAAATCAGGGAATGTAAAGAGTAAACATTTCGAAAAGAGTGAATCTGCTCATTCCTTCATGAAAACATTACCTGATTTGATTGACATTCCCATCATGGAATGCATGGAAAAGAATAAATATCGACATTGGAGAGAGTATTTTCAGGGGGTATATAAAGAACTGTATTTTCCTGAGCAAAAAGTTAATTTAGATCCTTACATATTAGGATTATGGCTCGGGGATGGTGCGACAAACAAACCAGTGATTACAGCCACAGATGATGAAATTATATTTTATTTGGAAAAGTTTGCAGAAAAAAATATGTACAGACTTGAACAATGTAAAAAAGGAACAAAAGATGGAATTAATTATAGGATTAACGATGATCAATTTTGTAAAAACTCTCGTTTTATTAAGATTTTACGAGAGTATAACGTTTGGGATAATAAACATATACCACATGTGTATAAGGTAAATTCTCGAGCGAATCGGTTATCACTACTTGCCGGGCTACTTGACAGTGATGGTTATTTATGTGAAAGTGGGTCTACTTTCGAAATAACTCAAAAAAGGGAAACACTTGCAAGAGATATATATTTTCTCGCTAAATCTCTTGGATATCAAGTATCTGTTAAATCATGTGAAAAATCATGTGTATATAAAGGAGAAAAAAGAGTAGGAACCTATTGGCGGTTATTCATATCCGGTAACACAGACGAAATACCTGTACTAATTAAACGAAAAAAAGCCCAACCACGAAAGCAAATAAAAAACCATATGGTTTCTCGAATTAAAATAAAAGAACTTGGGGAGGGTGATTATTACGGATTTGAACTTGACGGAAATCACAGATTTTTGCTAGGTAATTTTTTGGTTACACATAACACTGCGCTTATTAAGACGTTTATTGAAGTATACGGGCAAAATAAAATTATCGGTGTTACAAGTATGACTGGAATTTCGGCGGTGTTATTTGGTGGAACAACATTGCACTCATTTCTAGGTATCGGTCTAGGGACGGCATCTGTTGAAGATCTAGTGTCAAAGATTTTTAAACGCTCTTATTTGAGGAAGAGATGGTGTGAATTAGAAACACTGATAATTGATGAAATTTCTATGCTTTCTCCTGTTTTGTTCGACAAACTCGAAGAAATTTCCCGAACTGTTCGTCACGATGACAGATCATTCGGTGGGATTCAGTTGATTCTTTCTGGCGATTTTTGTTTCTCCGAAGATACTCCCATATTAATGTCTAGTGGTTCTATAAAAATGTCTCAGAATATTTCAATCGGAGATAGTATTATGGGAGATGATAGTAAACCCAGAAAAGTATGTAGATTATATCAAGGTAAAGCTCCGATGTATAAAATATCGTTTCCTCAAAGAGGAGAAGATTTAACAGTTACTGGAAACCATATATTATGTTTAAAACACACAAGAGAAAAGAAATTTCTGTGGTTAAGAACAAAAAATTCTTGGATAGTCTATTATTGGGATAATAGAACAAAAATAAAAACTTTTACTGCTAAAAAATACAAAACGAAAGAACGAGCTAAAGAACACGCCAAAATATTTTTAGAATCATTGCCCGATATAGGCGTGATTGAAATGACTGTTAATGACTATCTTAAGTTACCCAAAAATATTCAGGAAAATTTAGCTTGTTATAGGACAGGAATCGATGAATGGCCGGAATATAAAAATTGTGAATTGTCCATCAATCCATGGTTATTGGGAGCATGGTTAGGGAATGGAAACAGTGATGGGAAAAGTTTTACGAATACCGATGATGAGTGCATTAGATTCTTTAGTCAATATTTAGAACAAATGGAATGCCGACTCGAAAAGAAAGAAAAACCTAAATTTCGATATGTAATCAAAAACAAAATAGACCGTAAAAGAAGTCCTTTTAAACATGAATTGTTTCTATATAACCTAATAAACAATAAGCATATACCAGATGAATACATGTTCTCGGATAGAAGTTCTCGTTTGGATCTGCTTGCAGGATTGATTGATACTGTTGGCTCATTGCAAACAAACAGGAATACCTTTCAAATTAGTCAATCTAGAGAGCAATTAGCCAAGCAAATATGTTTTTTGGCACGGTCACTTGGGTTTAGCTGTTCCATTAAATACTATAGTCAAACTAAATTGTTACATGCGAATAAAGATTATAAACCATACAAACACACATCAAAAATGTGGAGATGTCACATTGGGGGAAATATAGAAGACATTCCATGTCGAATATTAAGAAAAAGAGCTAATGCCATCGTAGATCGTCAATACGATCCTCTATTAATGAAAATGAAAATTACACCTGTTGGGGAAAAAGATTTTTACGGTTTTGAGCTAACTGGAAATAGACGTTTTCTTTTAGGAGATTTTACTGTCACTCATAATTGCCAACTCCCATGTATTGGATCGGACGAGTTTTGTTTCGAGTCCAAAAAATGGGATATTTGTATCGATAAAACTATATATTTGACCGAAATTATGCGTCAAAAGAATAAAGAGTTTCAAGAATGCTTGGATAACATTCGTTTAGGACTGATAACAGATGAAACGCGTAAATTACTAGAAAGTAGGATAAATGTGGAGATCAAGAATGAACATGGTATTAGACCCACTAAATTGTATTGTACTAATTATTCGGTTGATTATATTAATAATGAAGAACTCGATAAGCTGGCTGTAGATGATCCTGATTTCTACGAATATAATATGGAAACACATGTGTTTCCAGGGGTTAAAAACAGGGCCTTTGCAATCGAAAAGTATAAGAAAAATTGCAATGCACCAGAAACTATTCAGCTATGCACAGGAGCACAGGTTATGCTCCTGTGCAATCTCGATTTGGACGGTGGTTTGGTCAATGGATCAAGGGGTGTGATTAAGGGATTTGTTGGGGATGTTCCAATTGTCAAGTTTATGAACGGGAGCGAACTTGTTATTGATCATCACACATGGGAAATCGAAGAGAATGGGAAGAAAGTCATGAGAGTGATACAAATTCCTCTTAAATTGGCATATGCATTGACTGCCCACAAATCACAGGGATGTACTCTGGACTGTGTTGAAATTGATATGACTAATGTATTTGATTACGGGCAGGCTTACGTGATGTTATCGAGAGTGAAGAATATTGAGAATTTGAATATATTGGGTATTGATTTCGATAAGATTAAAGCTCATCCAAAGGCTGTTAATTTTTACCAATCATTGTAAGAAAAAATATTTATATTTGTAAAATATAAATGTCAAAGACTGTAACACAATGCAAGAAAGTGCGATTTAAAATTCCCGATAAGCAAATGACTATATTGGCTAATACTATTGTTAATGGTCAAAAAGTGAGAGTGCAAATCGCCAAAAAATTAGCAAAATTGTCTGTTAAATTCAAATTTGGAATGAAAAGTAAAACCAAATATGGTTCGAAAGCTCTGACAAATTTTCTCAGAAGCGCACGGGATAGTATAGCTCCTTATTTAACCCGTAATACGTGTAGAGCAGTTGCAGTTGCTGGTGTCGCAACCGCTGCAACACTTTGCACAGATACAATATTCGATATGTTAAGCCAATATAGCGATCCGAGAGAAATATTCCCATTTATCGATTTGGGTTTCCGTACCACTAGTTATGGAGGGTTTGAATTTGCCTTAGGAGAACCTCCTTCTCCTGATGATGGGAGGTTTACCGAAGTATTTGCAGTGAATCTAGCATTGTTCGGAGCAACTCTTGTTGCAGATTGGACGGCATATCTTGTTACCCCATTGGGTAGCAAGATAATAACAGCGCTAATCAATCGTAACCCGGTTGGATTAATGAAGATGCTTACTCATGCGTCAATCTTTGGAACACGTACATCAGATGTGGTGCATTTCTTTTGGAAGTTTCATAACCCTCCATGTACGCCAGAGTCGTTCGGACCGGCTCTTAATAGACTAGAGGGATTGGAAAATGCTGTTATATCATTTATTATTAATAGGGCTATATATGAAGCTATTGGTTTTGGATCAGGAGCATTTTATGCGTACATCGCAAATTACGATTTTTCAATGTAGTTAAAAAACAAATTTCCACCAATCAACATGACAGCAAAAGGGTCACATTGGTACCACCATATTCTGAAAATATTATAGAAGAAAATCGAAACCATACTGGGGTAATAAATCGTCGTTCGGCAAAATATGACAGAGTATATCAGAGAGGAAAAGAGTGAATATATAATTCCATATATGTCGATATTGAATCTCCTATCCCACCATTCATAGTGATGGACTCTCATGTCTCGCTGTCTCATATCTGACCATACCATGACTAAGAAAAATGGAATGATGCTAATTGGTGGTACAAAAAAATAACGGTGGTTATATATTCCCAGAAATAGTATAGAATCCAAGTAGAAAAATCCACAGAAAATCAGCGAGTTTAATATACTGTTTTTTAGCGTTGAAAACATTTGAAAAATCATATATCTTCAATATGATATTTCATTTTTGTAAAATAGAATGTTTGATATTTGAAATAATCGTTAGGGGGTGTTTTTCCTCCATTATATAATTACTATTATATCTTTTACTTTAAGTAGTTTAACGCAACTAATAAAACAAGTATTCTGCCTTGAATCCAAAATCATCCCATATATAACCATCTTCTACATCGAGTTCTAAATATTCTTGAACCTTTTCTAATAAGATTTCTCTATTACTTTCTTTGCTATCAGGATTATATCGTATAAATATACAAGGTAATCCTAATTTAGCGATAATATTATACATCCGTTGTTCATCACATTTATAATCTGCTCCACGATGTTTATGTTCATCTACTTCAACAATTAAATGGTAAAAATCACAATCAAACCGAATATCTGGAAATAAGTGTCCATTAGAATTTTCTTTCTCATCTTTGGTACAATGAGACCCAACAGATTTATTATGGATAAAGTCATAATCTGGTAATTTTTCTCTTAAATATTTAACAACTGTGTATTCTTTTGTTTTTTGATATAATTTATTTTTGTTTTTTGGGATACAATATTTGCATATTTTACCAAATGTTCTCCATAATTGACAAGATGGGCATAATAGACATATAGGACAATATAAATTATGTTGTCTCATTGTATGAAAACTTCTATCAAATTTATGATTTTTATTACACCTCCACTTCATTAATATATTTGAATTTATATATTTATCTGATAAACATACACCACTATTATTTTTTGCATAATTTTGGCAATCATACAATGTTAATTTAATATGCCCACTACATATAGAACACCAGTGTTTCCTATATTTCATTTGACCAAAAGTAGTTTCCCACGTATGACCTTCTTTACATTCCCATTTCATTTTAGTATTGGTGTTAACATATTCTTTTGATAAACACTTCCCTCCTCTTTCTTTTGCTATATTATGACATTCTTCTATACTACTTTTTAATTTATCAGCTATTATTTTTCTACAACAAATTGGACACCAACTCCCAAATTTTATACTTCCAAGAGAAGTTGTCCATATATGACCTTCTTTACATTCCCATTTCATTTTAGAATTTGCATTTGTATAAGTATTACTTAAACACTTCCCTTCTTTTTCTTTTGCTATATTATGACATTCTTCAATGTCACCTCTCATTTTATCAGAATTTATTTTATAAGAACAAGTAGGACACCAACTTTTGCTATTTTTAATATGTCCAAAAGAAGCCTTCCATTTATGACCTTCTTTACATTCCCATTTCATTTTAGTATTGGTGTTAACATATTTTTCAGATAAACACTTCCCACCTCTTTTTTTTGCTATATTATAACATTCTTCAATGTTACATCTCCTTTTATTAGCAGAACTTATTTTCCCACATTCAGGACACCATGAATTACCTTTTCTAATATTATTGTATGCTACTTCCCATACATGACCTTCTTTACATTCCCATTTCATTTTAGTTTCTCTATTAATATATTCTTTAGATAAACACTTGCCATCCTTTTCTTTTGCGGATAATTTACAATCTTCTAATGATAATTTTTTACTATTTGAAATAGATATATTGGCACATTTTCGACACCCATATCCTTGTATATGACCAAATGGTGTTTGTTCAAATTCACCATGTTCTTTACAAATTATAATTACCTTAGTTTTTGAATTAATATACTCAACTTTAGAATAATCATATTTATCACCATGAACTTTAATAGCATCTTCGATAAATTCTTCTGTAGTTTTTTTTGTAGGCATTTTTTAGTAAGTCTTACTATACACATATTTATATTCAATTTTTTGAGAATGTATATAAAATAGTCCTAATAATACCTCCATCGTCTTGATATATTCTGTGATATTTTTTATGTAATGTATATTGTTCTTTTGTTAATTGTTTTATAATAGATAACCAAGGTCTTTTTATTCTAACGGTTCTCCAACTGCTTTCAGATTATTAAAAGAAAAATACTTTCTAATATCAGGAATTAAGTCCATTATTTCTTTTTGTTTTTTATATCATTATCCATTTCATATACAGTAATTTGTGTATTATCTTCTATTCCAATTATTGATATTATTTTATGAATAATATCATCTTGTTCTTTTTTATAAACTTCTTTTTTAGCCCTCATTATTAAGTTTATAAAATTAACTTTTATGTTTCCTTACTAAAGTAGAAACTCCTCTTTTTATTCACAATAGATGTAAACCTCCTTTTATTCACAGTTAAAACCGCTTTGGACAAGATTGTAAGGAAATATTTTAGATTTTTTGAAATAAATCTAAAAAAATAATCGTGAAAACAGTTTAAAAATATATGTTTCGATATACAGACTTAAAAACAAGTACTCAAAAAGAAAAACTATATGCCACGCAAAGCAACTGCACCCAAATCGACCAAAAAAGTCGAAAAGAAACCTAAGACTGAATCAGATCTCTCTAAGACTACAAAGCCAAAGAGTAGCAAGAAAAAGACTGTTGAGGTAGTCGAGCCCGTTGAAGAGCCCGAGGTATCTAATGTTGAATCCTCTAGCGTTGAGGAAGCCTCTAAAGAAAAGAAAAAGCGTCGAGTTCCGACAAAGGAATCTTTACCCGCCGAGTTTGATGAATTGGTAGCCGTTGTTCAGGAAGAGATTGAACGTCTTCGTAAATCTACTGGTAAGCAGAAGGGAGTTAAGTTTCTTCGTTCTCTGAACAAGCGCATTAAGACTCTTCGAAGTCATTCTGTTCGCGTTATGAAGCAAAAACATAAGACCAACCGCACGAATAACACCAATTCCGGATTCCTCAAGCCTGTCCAGCTCTCCAAGGAGATGGCCAAATTTACCGGGTGGGATCACAACGAGCCCCGTTCTCGTGTTGATGTTACCAAGTACATCTGCAACTACATTCGCGAGAATAACCTGCAGAATCCCGAAGATCGTCGCCAGATTCTTGCGGATAAGAAGCTTGCCAATCTCTTGGGATATGACTCCAAGAGTGATGACAAGCCTCTCACGTACTACAGAATTCAAACTTATATGAAGAAGCATTTCAGTAATCCTGGAAGTGATTAATTCTGCCAAGTCTAAGTAAATTGTTTTTTATTGCTCTTTGTGTAATAAAAACTAAAATAACCTGCTAATAACATCTCTTATTTCTTTCGGTAGATATACTTTATGACTTTTCTATTTCTTTGTAAAAATTTTAAAAAAGTATTTCGAGAGAATTCATGATAAAAATAGAAACATGCATCCATTTTTATTTATGTTATAAGATAAATAAAAATGGATATCGACACAATACTTGAAAAATGGGAATTGGCCAAACAAAAAAAGGCCAACACAGAAAAAGAATGTGAAAAATACAAAGGAGCAGTTGAAAGATATATGAATAAGAAAGGAACAGATTCAGTATCAAGTAAATACTACACCGTAACAAGAAGATCAAATACCAGACAGCAATTATCCAAACAAAGAGTACCTCCAGATATCTGGGAAAGGTATGCTAATAGAATTACATACACTTCTTATCACATAAAGAAAAAATAATTACACATTTATATTGTTCTAATATAAATGCCATTAATATCAGGCTTAAGAAGCACAAGCGTATGGAAAGCCTTTTTTCTTAACTCTATCGCGTCAACACTAGTTATTTTTATTGCCATCAACGTGAAAAGTCGCTTTGATAAATTTACATACAAGAAAGATCCTGACAAAGAAATAGTAAGAACGACAAACTGGCAAAGTGTTGTTCTTACTTTAATCTCAACTTTTACCGCGTCAATGATAGCGTTCTCTGTCATGTACTTTGTATTTGGGTTCGGTGGTGGAATGATCGTAAACCCAGGCGACTAATCATCTTATTGGTCAAGCACTGGATTTGTCATTATTGGGATAAGTGTTTCATGATCAATAGAATCATAGCGACACCGATCAGTAAATTTATTCTTGCGCTCTTTGTGAGTTTTGTTTCTCATACACTTCACATATTCATAGAATGAGTCGCGGTATTCTCTCGTCATATCATTAGGAAATTTTAGACAAGGAGTATATTCAAACTGTTTTTGAGAGTTTCCATCTTTATATTTCGTTCTTTATTTGTTTAGGTTGTCCATTTTCTAATTTCATCCAATTTATGAATTGACGGCATATTTCTTGTCTAAATCGTCCATCTTTCATAATATTATCTAAGATAGATAATTTTTGATACCCATTTAGTTCCACAGGAGATGCCTTACCAATCTCATCATACAATTTCATAAACATAACAACTGTGTGGATATTATCCCACGTGTCGAAATGTTTGTCGAATAATTTCCGAAACTCTGGGTGTTCCAAGCAGTTTGCGATCACACGATAGTTATCGTTCTGTTTATATAAGGATTTCCCATGTTGCTCCGAACTCTCTAAGCATGTAGTTAGTTTATCTGAAGGTATGTAGATAGTTACAAGATTAGACATTTATTATAAATATTATTTTTCTAAATAATATTTATCCGCTACTTTAGTCAACCTACAAATCTGAACATGTAAGTTACCTTTAACCCATGTGTGATCCTACGGGCAATAAAAAAACGGCAACATGCGTTTGCAGGTCGTTCATTTATTCTTATCTTTTTTTAAAATGTTTCGACAAATAAATGTCCGAATCAAAACATTTAGTCCAACCTACAGATACCGCCGTCCATTTACCTGCGTCTGACGTGATTGATAGAGTCTACACAAGTCTTTCTGAACTTGTCAAAGGTAAAAAACTAACATTAGAAAATGCCATGCAAATAGCAGTCAGTTTGATGAAAATTGTCGAGACATATCCCGAACTACACGGCAGTCAGAAAAAAGCACTTGTTCTCCATGTATTAAAACGCTTTGTTAAAGATAACATGGATGGAGAAGAAGAACAAGCACTACTGATATTTATAGATCTTTTTTTACCGACAGCAATTGACGCTCTTATTTCTGTGGATAAGAAGGAAATTGTTATTAAAATCAAGAAAGGGTTCAAAGTTTGTTTTCAATGTTGCTAAAAAAATTCTGTTGCTAAAAAAATTCTGTTCCTAAATAAATATGTCGTTAGGATTTCCAAATCTCAGATATACAACAGATTACTATAAATCTCGAACACCAGTAGAATTACCACCTCTTGATCAAGAACATAAAACATGCGAAACATTAAATAAAGAGTGGAAGGGTGAACTTCAAAGAGAATGGCATAATTGCATAACCGATAATCCACTCAAAAAAGAGCCATCATGGGAAAATTTGAAAGATGATGAAAAACAAGCTAAAATAAATGCAATGTGCTGTGAAGAAGTACTACAATGCAATAATCCAAACCAATGGCTCAAAAAACATAATTACAATGTTACCTGTGCTAATTTAGGAAACCCACCACCTTTTCCGCATTTTGCTGATATTCGCCCTGTTAAACATTCTTTGTTCGGTGTAAAATAAAGTTTTATAATTAAACAATTATAAAATAGTATCATTTTTATGTTGTGTGGGCATTCGCTAGGTTACTAAATAATGTATTTAACGGGGTTTTAAGAAAGTAATTTTTCTCATATCTGATGACAAAAATTTTAACATATTTTCAGATATGTAACTACAACAAGTTAAAAATTTATCTTCTTTTCATACAATAAAATGCCTAAGATTATAATAATTGGTGCTGGTATATCTGGATTATCATGTGCGTACGATTTAATATCTAGAGGATACGAAGTTGAAATATACGAAAGAGGTGATACTTTTGGTGGTCAAGCAAAAAGTTTAAGGACAAATAAATGTTTTGTTCCATATGCCTGGAGAATTTGGACCAATTATTACTATAATTTTCTTGATATCACCGGTAATATACCTTTTGAAAACGGAAAAACCGTAAGAGATAATATAGTACCAATCCCAAAATACACGCATGAGTTACAGAATAAAAATGGGAGACAAGTTTCGGGTGGAACTACTTTGGATCCTAAAAATTTCAATAGTCGTAGTGATTATTATAGAGTGTGGAACAAACTTCTTAATATGTTTCTTTTTTCGGATAAAAGACTAAGAGAAAATGATATAACGTTTTATGATTATATTGATCCAAAAGATAAACCGACAGAAGATTTTGCAATGGAGTTTGTCGGACCTATCATTGGAATGGAAGCGAAAAAAGCGACATTGTTTTGCATAACGAAAGGATGGGAGGTAACTTATTTGTCAAGAAGTATACATACAGGATTATTTGATCAAAGTCAAATATATGTTGCTAACGGTCCCTATTCAGAAGTTATTTTTAACCCATGGGTCAAATATTTAGTAGAACAAGGTGTTACGATACATACTAATGCTGAAATTACGTATATAAATTATGATAAAATAGCTAAAAAAATTGTATCGATCGATACCGTCGACCAGAAAAGTATATCTGCTGACGATTTTATTATTTGTATGGATCAATCTTCTATTTCTAAGCTTATAAATACAAATAAGGATCTGATGGATATCGAAATGTTAAAAAAATCCACTGAACTTTCGACATATGGAAATGAAATGTATTTTGGAATGGTTTTGCACTTTTCAGAAAAATTTGATCCTCCTCTTGGGACGGGATGTGCACAGACACAGCCATGGAAAGTAGTTATAGAAAATTTTTCTGCTAGTTGGGGAAAAAAATATATCGAACATTGCAAGTCTGAAGAAATTATACAGGCGTCATGTTTAGATTTGTACCCAGGACTAAACGGGAAAATGCTTCATGAATGCAGTGTTGAAGAGGCAATCCAGGAAACCATTGAACAACTTCGTCGGAGTAAGTTAATGAAAGATTTGAAAACAACATCTGGTAAATCTATATGGGAAGTTTTTACAGGGTATGATATATGGCCAGAATGGATTAATGGGAAAGATGGGAAAATAACCAATAAAAACAATTTTTACAAGTTTAGTATCAATAAGAATTGCTGGGATTTAATGCCTTCTACTAAAACACCCGTAAAGAATCTATTTTTTGGTTCTGTCATAACTAAGACAGAGGTTCCAATGGTTTCGATGGAAATTGCTTGTTCTAATGGTAGACATGCTGCTAAAGCTATTTGCGAAAAATATCAAACTTCTTCTCCGCATGTGTATAAACATCCAGGGTTTTTACCAAAAATTTTAGCTCCGTATAGAGGGATGGATTGGGTTTTATTTTCGATGGGAATTAGATCTAACATGATAGTTGTATTTATACTGATGAATATACTGTTCATTATTATGTTAATTTTACTTATCAGAGGTATATATCGACAGTTTAAGGGTTAATTATGTTTATTATATCTTTGAAATAAAAATATAATAAATATTATCCATGATAATACCGTTCCGCTACTTTAGTTTAGCATCTGAATGCTAATTTTGTAAGTTCAAAAAATAAAAATGAAATGAAAATTATAATCTAAAAAGTAAAACAAAACTAATAAAAGATGTCTCAAAATACTCAACTAACTTCAGCCTCTGGCTATGATACTAAACGTATGTTATTCTCGGAAGTGCAGTTTGGTTCAATTCCTAACAGCATTCCACAGATTAACTACAAACGAATTAATATTCAGACCCGAAACGAAGATGGCACGACGGGGGATCTCATCCTGCCAACTTCAAAGTTATTTTCATTCGGTGTTAGCGAGAATGCCGACCCTAACACCGGAAAGGTTAATGGTTACGTGATGCCCCTGTGTCTATGGAATCGTGACTCTCCTTCTACAGAAGAGAAGGAATGGTCCGATACCTTCGACGCAATTGTCGAGAGGTGCAAGGAGCATCTTGTCTCAAACAGGGAAGAGATTGAGCAATACGATCTGACCATGTCCGATCTGAAAAAGTTAAATCCTCTTTATTGGAAAAAGGAGAAGGGGAAGATCGTGTCAGGAGTTGGGCCCACTCTTTACGCCAAACTGATCAACTCCAAAAAGCTTAACAAAATCCTCACGATGTATTTCGACTTTGATGGAGAAACGATCGATCCTCTCAGTCTTCTTGGCAAGTACTGCTACGCTAAGTCAGCTGTCAAGATCGAGTCTATTTTCATCGGAACCAGAATTTCTCTACAGGTGAAGCTCTACGAATGCGAGGTAAGCCTTATGGATACTGGAATGAAGCGACTTCTCCAGAGACCTAATGCTCAGAAAAGAGTACTTACGTCTACTTCTTCGAAACCTCTTGAAGAGAACGTTAATACCAAAGAAGATGAGGACGAAGATGGAAGTGTTCATGATTCCGATTCTGATGCCGGTGAGATTCCTCAACCCAAGAAGAGTAGCAAAAAGAAGTCTCCAAACAAGAAAGTTGTCATTCGTCGGGTGAAGAAGGTGGCGCCTAAGGCAGTGAATGCTGAATAAACAGGAATAAATAATTATTTGTATAATAACACCTTGTGTGTTATTATACAGTTTAAAAAGCAATATGATTTAGATAAATGACACAAGAAGAAAAAACTTTCAAATTTGATTTTTATCTTAAATGTTGACTACCGTAGCGGACAGGTATGCAACAATAAATTCTTTGTGCTGGTAATATAGACATCATACAGATGCATTCCGATCACCATTTCCCCCATCACCTCCATGCCTATAATCGATCTTTTCAGCTAGGCAGTGTAGGATAATTTTATCAGCAAGGATTGTAAAGACCTTTCCGGGTACAGTTTTTTCAACACCAATCTTTTCCAGAGGTTTTATTCTTGTTTACAAATGTGAGTTTAGACATTCTTATTATAATTTAAGAAATAAATTATAATTTTTTCCCGATTATTTTCTTTCAAAGTAAACCAAGCAAAGTAGGTTTCGCCATAAAAGCAGGGTAAAGAGAATTTATCTTTTCTGATACTAAACTCAAGTCATCCTTTGCAATCTGATCAATAGTTTTATTTTCAAGTTCGACAAGATACTTTTTAACTTCCTCGATTCTGTCATTGTACTCGTTCACATAGTATTCCGTGTCATATGTGAGATATGAGGATACATCATATTCCTTCTTCTCGTTAAGTTGCGTCTTCAACTCATCGGCTTTATCTTGGTAATACTTCTTGTACTTGGCAACCGCGCTATCTAATATTGCCGTCTCATCACTGCTTTTGTTCCATATACTATTCGTAGATGGTTTAGGTTTCACTGCATCGAAATGGGTACATCTTAGTTTTTGTACAAAGATCTGTTGAAATAGATGATCAACCAGTTGCTGATCGTTATTGCTCATTTTATTAATAACAAGATTTTCTTATTTTAATTATTTTGTGGATGGTGCTTTTTAATATAATCTTGCATCGCATCCCCTAATGTTTGTCTTACTACACTAGGATCAACAGACCAATATTCTCTCGTAACAACAAGCAAAAACGTCAGCTCTGTCATCGCAACGAAGAAAACAACTATTAAAGCCTCTTTTATATGCATATGGAACTGCAAACAATGCCCTGATAAATAAAGAGATAGAGCAAACACTAGTAGCACTCCAGATGAGATCCCTACCCACAAAAAAGCCTTTTTCATGATTTTATTATTTTGTTCCTTAATTCTTTCGTCATCTTCCGATGTAGATTTCATAGCTTTCTTTTTCGCTAAATCTAACGCACCGGAGATAAGAATAGTTGCAATATCCTCCTGTCCTTTAGGAACAAGTGGTTTAACATTTATATCAAGGGATAAATCATCCACTACGATGTTCATCTGAGTTTTAAATGCTGCTTTCTCAGTATAATGGACATAAGTAAAGAAAAATATGGTTAAAAATACAAATATAAATAACACCTGTAATAAAACATAAAAAATTTTATTAACTATCGGATTATCCGGCTTACAACGCATCATTTATCTATAAGCAATTTACATTTACAAAGTTAAAAAAAATAAAAATGAATATGTGCTTTCAAAAACTGTCTATAGCAACAATGGAACTCAATCGTGACAAACTAAATATCTTTCAAAAACAACTCGACGAGGATGAAGAGACCAAGAGCAGTTTCGTTGATGCATCCAACGATGAATCTGACTCTGAAACGGAAGGATGTAAAATCGTTTTTCCAAAGCATAAACGAAAGAGAAACGATACAATCCAAGAGCTTTTACACCAACTTCTTCAACAGAATAAAGAACTCGTCAAGATCCAAAAAAAACAGTATGAACTGCAATCAGAGCTTGATCAGGAAGAGATCAGAGGACGTTACGTAAAGCTAGACCTAAATAACGCTCAGGTCGCTGCAGACGATGCCAAAGACAAACTAAAAACTACCAAAAAGAGACTATTCAAGTCTCAGGTAGAAAACTGGGTGTGGAGATCAATCATGATACTCTTTTTCCTGTATCAACTATATTGTCTATTCAAGCCTCAGGTAGAAAACTGGGAGTGGATATCAATCATACTACTCTTCTTCATGTATCAACTATATTGTTTTGGACAGTATGTATACAGATCTTACTCCGCTATTTTAACAGATCTTTGTACAAAAACTAAGATGTACCCATTTCGATGCAGTGAAACCTAAGCCATCTACGAACAGTATATGGAACAAACGATCATTCTAACTTTAATAAGGGTTGTAACACATTCCATATCTGTCTTTTAAATAGTAACGGGGATGTATTAAAAATTTTCAGTATAAACCCCTTCTCAACTGTCAATTTTGGGGTTAAAGAAGGTTTATTACATTTTTTCTGACATGAACTATAATTTTCTAAGACATTCACCCCTTTTTCTGCAGTATATCGATTATTTTTTCGAGGATATTTCCACTGCGGATGAGATATATAATTCAATCATTTGAATTATATATATTCGAGTTCTTAAACATTTTTTTAAGAGTTATATCCATAAACAAACATGAAAATTGTAATTGTTAGACCATTCTGTTGCATCAAATCATTCACAGCAACACAAATATCACCTTTCCATGGCTACGAGAAAATATAGCGCTTCCTAACATGCATCAACCGCTTCTCTTCCGTCTGCTTTAACTACAGGAGAACTTATACTGGATACCAATTTACTAGCTGATTCCCCAATATGGAGGAATTTGCTGTGAATACGGGAGTCCACACTGCTGGTAATAAGATCCTCTTACAACGGCTTTAATAGAAAAGGCATCAAAGTATATCTCTCTCTGCATGGAGCTTAACATATTCATCTTTACTTTTAGTTGACAAGATTTTAATCCTTTTGAATTAAAATCAACCTAATCGTGAGGATCACCCCGAGCGATTTGTCCATTTTGATTAAAATGCCACACATGTCCATTTCCGCACTGTTTATCCTTGTATTCGCAATTACACTCATAAAGAGCAACTTGACCGCATTCAGGACATGTCATCCCAATTTTTCTTTGTGTTTTCTCCGAATCTTTGTCAGTAAAAGTTGCATATCCATTATTCGTCTTGGCAGTTCCATAATCCTTCTTTTCCTTTGTTTCGGTGTCAAATGTTTTGTATCTTTTATCCTTTGAAGATACTGCATTTTCTGGGTGTACATATCCAGTGATCTGTAACTGTCTACGTGCATTTTCTATTTCAGACATTTATAACATAATATGTTCTTTTTAGATTTCATACCAAAAACTTATTCTTGGCAACCATAGCAATGATCCACAAAACAATTGCTATTCCTATCACTACATACTTATTAATCTTGCTCCAGACTAGAAGAATGTAAGTTGCGGTGAATATTAAAAACGTTAGTAATAATATCACGCATTGTAATTTAGCATGATCTTTTAATTCGTTTTCATTTAGAAAAAACATGAATGCTATTGGTACAAAACCGAGAAATTTTAAGTATTTTTTCATAATTTATTTATACACTAGATTTTTGTGTTTTGATCATACTTTTTTGATATTTTTCTGATAAAAAAATAAAAGAATCAAACCAATCCCATACAACCCTTTTATCTTCGTCATCCAGCAACGATGATCTCCATAGTTTCTTGAAATGATTAACTTTTCCCTTATTCTGTTGATTCTGGACATCTTCGAACAGAGAACAATGATTCATAAAAAAATCCTCATTCCTTTCTGCTATCATCTCCTTAAGAGGTAGAATTTTAAGCACAAAATAGTTCATTATATTAACTATTGGTACTCTGTCTTTTAAGAATATCCTAAATATAACTAAATCAGCTTCTTTGGGAAATTGGTCAATAAGTTCGTCCAAAAAGGATATTAGCGTTTTCTTGAATTGTTTTAGTATTTCCAGTTCCGACATTTATTTTAGTGGATCCAACGCTTTAAGTATTATCTTATTTGACTAACTCACCGATACTGCTGAAAGATTTCTTCTCATACTTTACCATAGTTATTCTAATATTGACGTTAGAACCCACTTTAATGTTATCTTCGTCTTTATCAGACACGAATGAATCGTTAAAAAAAGTATACCCGTCTAGGGAACTAACCGGAATCAATACATTCAGTTTATTAAGAACATCAACAAAAACCCCGTTAGGAAACACCATACAAATCTCACCATTCAATTCCATGCCTTTTTCAGGTTTAATCGTCTCAGCCTCATACTTAACATCATATACAACCAAAGAATTGGCTGGTGCAATCATGTTTTTACCAAGTTCAACTATTTTATTTACAGTAATTATATATCCATAATCCAGAGTGCATTTACCTTCCATGTTTCTCTTGATTTTTTGCAGGAGATGATAAGCAATATTAGAATCCAAAAACTTTGGTTCAATCGATACTTTTTGGACAATGTTGACTAGCATTTATTTTAACTTTTTATTCAAAGTTAAAATTTCATTTATCTTTTTCCTACAAAACCTCGAAACAAAATGTACAATCCAAGTAAAATAACCGCAACCCCCAATGCGTATCCAATATAAACACTATTACCAGTTCCTGTGGGATTACCCTCTAAATTTAACTCATTATTTAATTGTATAACCCGTTTTTTTAGCGGGTCGGCATCGGGATCCACGAGAAAGCGATAAGAAAAATCACAGTTTTCGGTACAATCAGTTGTTATACCAGGTATACACTCACGTCGACACAAAGATAGAATATCCTCCTTATTTTTTTCCATACATTTAGTATCTATAGTTTTGAAACGTTCGTCTCCGCACCCGTAACGTTTTGTCGCTTTGGATATAGGATTTTTATCTACTCCCCAAAACTCACTGGATAACACACAATTGGCTATACTCATTTTCGATATGTCATGACATGTCCTTGCACAACTCTTTCGCAATTTTCTAGTTCCTAACTCGTGGCACTTTTGGGAGCATTTTTTAACTAATGGAAGATTAGTCCTCATACAACAATCCCATATTTCTGAATCAGTTGCACGTATATATCGGTTCTTTTCTTTATCCCATATTTCTGAACACAACCCAAACGGTCCAATCATAGATCCTTCAGTATCTCGTCTATTCATTTACTATATACAACGTTAAATGAATTTTTTCATAAATTCCTCTTTTGTATACACCGGAATACCCAAAGTATTTGCTTTAGAAACCTTGCCACTCGCTTTCCCTTCTTTACTGGAGACAATAACACCCGATGTCTTTTTAGAAACACTGGTCACTGTTTTGCCACCCCGGTCGATAATATTTTGCTCCAGTTCCTTGCTTCTGAATCCGGAAAAAACAAACTTCTGTCCGACCATAGCATCAGAAACTCTAGTATCTTCGGTGAATGTCACATACCGACTTACGGCGTCGATAAATTCTACCGCGTTATCAATATTTTCATACACCTTTTGTGCCATAATCTCCGAAAATCCTTCAACAGCCAATATTCTCTTCTTTAATCCCTTCTTCTTCGCAGTCAGCAAATCAGGAATATCCGTCATCAACGCAATAACCCTCTTCCTCCCAACACCAAAACCAAACACACTGGATGCCCCCAATAACTCTGGTGCCTTTACTCCTCGCAACCCTTTCTGAATGTTTTCAACTATTCTAGTGGCTGATTTCTCCTTGATTCCATCAATCTGTAATAACTCCTTCTTATCTGTAGCAATAATCTTTATTAGTGTATCCAAACCATGATTGTGCATTTTACGAACCGTTGCCTTGCTTACATGCTTAATACCCATTTTCGCAAAAAACTTTGCAAAAAACTTGATACGCATGTTCGCAATAACTTCTGGCGATGCATCAACCACATTGAGATGTACCTTGTTCTCATCCCAAACATAATCAACATCAGGCCACTTGAATTCTCTGCATGGTTCCGACACACTCACAATAAAAGGAATGACTTCCTTCGATCTAGTCACATTAATGATAGCACCCGGACCAATACCCTTCTCGACCATTAATCCAGCATTGCTCACTGTTACGCGCTCAATTGTATTCCCAGGAAGTTCGACCGGATCAATAACGGCTACAGGTACAATTTGCCCCCACGAAGATATGGACCAATCGATATCAAGCACTGTGGTTGGATAAATACTATCTTCGCTGTTAACCTTTAATGCGAACATATACGACGGGTTTCCAGCGGGATTTCTGTCGTATGATATATTCGATTGAACGATAATCCCATCAATCTCGTACTCAGATTCTTCCTTAAACTGATTGTGGAGTTCCACCCATGATTCCATCAATTGAGTTGACTTGATCTTCTTATGTTTAGCAACAGTAAACCCAAGTTTTTTTAGTTTCTCGAATTGTGCCGAAGGTTTTGGCATAGTTTCATGACCAACAATCTCATATGCAATAAAATCAACATCGACCAGTCCAGGACGTACGGTCTTTGCTCCCACTAAACCAGAGACCATGTTCCTGGCGTTTCTATATAACCGCCCATAACCACACCCCTTCATTTTCTTCTGATGATATTCCTCCTTCTTACCTGTATAGTAATACTTTTTCTCAAATACGCTCTTCTTGATGATCAGTTCACCGCGAACAGCAATATCGTCTTCGATATCGGGGAGTGTTTTAATATACTGGATGAGGTATGAGATATCAGCTCCTTCGACGCCATCACCTCGAGTGTATAATTTCTTTTTCCCATCCTTGTGCACAAAAGTTCCTGATACACCATCGAGTTTGTCAGAAACAAACAAATTTTTGCATGGATTCTTTTCAAACCATCTGGCAAGTTCTTTCTCTTCATCCGGAGTAATCTTGTCAGCACTCCCCATCCAATAAGGAAGAGTTGTTCGGTTGTCATTGTCCCGGATCTTTGCCCCGACTGGAGGGATCCAGTCGGGATCGTTCTTCATAAGCCAGTCCTTGAGGACATCGTATAAAGAATCACTGATTCCAGGAGAATCAGTGTTGTAGTAAAGATCATCGAGTTTAATCTTGAGAGAATGGAGATCTTCCATATCCTCCTGAGTACAATATTCTTTCATTTGTTTGGTAGTATATTCGGAAATTTTCTGTATTGCTTTATCCATGATTTGTTTCTAATTTATTATGTCTGTTTAAATTTTCATTTTGTTTTAATTTTTAACTATATCATATTTCAGTATATTTTAGTTTAATAAAAATACTAAACTATATATAATCTTAAAAATGCTGTTCAAAGAGATGGGAAAAATATTTATCTTAAATTTAGAAACGGAAAATTACACTGGGACCTATTTGTCTCCATCGCCAGGAGTTGTTTGGTTATCTGATATAATTAAAACGGATTGTATACTATCACCCGAAAGTAATTAGAGCATAAATCAAAAAAGGGACAAAAGATTTTAATTAAAATTTATACTATTTAAATATTTGATAATTAAAACCATAAAAAATAGAATTTATGGTTTTAATAAATAAGAGAGATTATACTGTTAATGATAATGAATTCACCAAAAAAAATATATTAGAATTTAAGAATTTAAATATTCTCAATGATGCTGGACTATATGAAAGAATAATTGGATTACTTATGGAACTAAAAGATTGTTATAATTTAAACAAACTTTTATGTATTGATTCAACTCACGGAGGATTTATACCTATAGAATGTTCATACGAATATTCAAATATATTATTATACAAAAATAATAATTTTAGTGATGAATCACATTCAGTTAATATTTTAAAAAATATAGATAAACATCTTATTAAAAATATAAAGTTTTTAGAAGAGGATATATCATCTTTACATGGTTCCATTACTGATTTTATAATTTTCTTTGAGTCAGAAAAATCATTAACACCCGATTTATTTAAATTTTTTGAAAAAAATAAACCTATTATCGTTCTTAATTCAAATATTGCTAATACACACCCATATTATAATTTATTTACTCTATCTAATACAAATGTAAAAGTATATATTCCTAACGAATTGTCTGATAAATTTAAAGAACATTTTAAGTTTTTTTTAAAGGATAATATGGAACTGGATTATGATAATTTAATTCAATTATGTATAATGGTAAAAAATGGTGGAAAACAATTTGAAGATATGCTTATACAAAATTTACCTATAATAGATAGATGGACTATTTTAGATACCGGTAGTACAGACGATACAATTGATACAATAAATAGGATATTAGTTGGGAAAAAAAGAGGTAATCTATATCAAGAACCTTTTATCAACTTCAGAGAAAGTCGTAATCGCTGCCTCGATTTAGCAGGCAAATCATGTAAATATATTATTATGCTTGATGATACTTATGTAATCGACGGTAATTTACGTTCTTTTCTAAATATAGTACGTGGAGACCAATATTCTGATTCATTTTCTTTATATATACACAGTAATGATACGAAATATGGTTCAAATCGTATTATTAAATCAGATTCTAATTTACGATATATATATCGTATTCATGAAGTTATTAGTGATAAAAATAATATAAATATTATTATTCCGGATAATATAGTTAAAATTATTGATAGACGCTTTGATTATATGGAGAAAAGAACAATGGAAAGAAAACAATTAGATTTGAAATTGTTATATGAAGAAGTGGAAGAGGATAAAATGAACCCAAGAAATTATTATTATCTCGCACAAACCTATAATTTATTAGAAGACTATGAAAAAGCTTATGAGTTCTTTCTTAAAAGAACAGAATTCACCGATTCAGGATTTATTCAAGAACGTATTGATGCTCTTTTTGAAGCCGCACGAATCGCTAATTTTAAACTTAATAAACCCTGGGACGAATTTATGAATTTATATGAAAAAGCCTATAAATGTGATGAATCACGACCTGATTCTATTTATTTTATTGGTATTAATCATTACTTGAAAGGTAATCAAAAAATCGCTTATGAATTCTTTAAAAAAGGATTTGAAATCGGTTTCCCTATTCATTGCCAATATAGCCTTAAACCCACCATAAGTTTCCATTTCTTACCTAAATTCCTTACTAGACTATGCTATACATTTAAAAATTATAAATTAGGTCAAGAAGCCTCTCAATTATTTTTACAACATAATAAAAATACCGATGAAGATTATAACGAAATTCTTTCCTATCATCTTATCTTTAAAAAATTAAATGAATATACTGGTAATAAAATAGTACAAAAATCTTCCTATTCTAAACCTTTATTTGTGTTTGTCGCCGATGGTGGTTTTAATCAATGGAGTGGTTCTACTATTTTAACATCGGGTGTTGGAGGTTCCGAAACATATATCATTGAAATGGCTCGCTATATCCAACTACAAGATACTTTTCAAGTCATTGTTTTCTGTAATTGTTCTCAACCTGAAATTTTTGAAGGCGTTGAATACAAACATCTCTCAGCCTTCCCTTCTTTTATTAATGAAAATTATGTTCAACATTGTATGATTAGCCGTTTTGCTGAATATTTACCATTAGCTTTTAATGGTTATACTGAAAATGTATATCTTGTATTACACGATTTAGAACCATCTATCAATGTTATTCATTTACATCCTAAATTAAAACAAATTTTTTGTTTATCTGAATGGCACGTTTCTCATTTTACTGAAAAATTTCCCTCTTGTAAACATCTTACTACTCACTTCTATTATGGTATCGATTTTAATACTTTCCAAAATACAAATCAAATCTCTAAAATACCTTATCAATTTATTTATTCTTCTTTTCCTAACAGAGGATTATTACCTCTATTACAAATGTGGCCTGAAATTTATAAAATGAATCCACAGGCTACACTTCATATTTATTCTGACGTAAATGGTAAATGGGTTAATCAAGTTGATCCACAACATATGATTGAAATTAGACGATTATTAGATTTATATCAACCTATGAATATTTTTTACCACGGATGGGTTGATAAAAAAACATTAGCACACGCTTGGCTATCTTCTGATATTTGGTTATACCCTTGTATTTTTAAAGAAACTTTCTGTTTAACTGCTCTTGAAGCAGCCTTAACAAATACACTTGTTATTACCAATCATTTAGCCGCTTTACAAAATACAGTTTCGGATCGTGGTGTTATTATACCCGGTAATCCACTCGATTCTAAATGGCAACAAAGTGCGCTCGAAAAAATTAAAGATTATTTCTCTAGTCATACACGCACATCTAAACCATCTTCTTCTATTTATCAAACTCTTATTCATAAAAATTATGAATGGGCTTATACTCTCTCTTGGAAAAACCGAGCCAATCTATTTTTAGATAAATTTATTTTACCCCATAAATTCCATTATAAAAATATGTATGGTTGGTACAAAGATTTACCTTTCGGTTCAAAAGATATTTTTATATCTATTTTACAAGAATTTGATACAAAATATGCTCAAAATAAATCATTTGTTAATATTTTAGAAATTGGTACCTATACTGGTATGTCCCTCATTCACATTTTACAACAAATACCTAATGCTATTGGTTATGCGGTTGATACTTGGGAAAATTATAACGAAACTTCTTCTGATAATAATATTGATATGTTTAATAATATTGATACTTTACATATTGAACAATCATTTTTACATAATATTCATATCTCTAATTTACAAAATAGAATGTTTGGAATAAAAGGGCATTCACACGATATTTTAATGGATATGATAATCAATAAAAAACCCTTTGATTTTATTTATGTTGATGGAAATCATTCTTCTATTCATACTTATACTGACTGCTATTTAGCTTGGAAATTACTTAATAAAAATGGTATTATGGCGATTGATGATTATACATATAATCTTACCGAACATTCTATCCCTCTTTTACAAATTACAAATGATAATAACAATACATTATTACATCATACACCTTATTATGGAATTAATGATTTTCTTTCTAAACATAAAAATGAATATCTTCTCATTCATTCCTCTTATCGCGTCTTTATTCGAAAAATATAATTTTAAAATCATTATAAATAATTCTTATTATAATGATTTATTATCCCCTATCTCTTGTTATAATATCCGTTACTTTAGTCAACCTACAAAGCTGAATATGTAAGTTACCTTTAACCCACATGTAGCTCCATGGGAGGAGAACCAGTTCTTTTTAGACGTTTGATAACGATATTTCTTGTTCCATTAATATCCTACCTACTATTAAACCGTGACTAAAAACATCTCTAGAACCTACATTATTTAGTATACCACAACGACCGCAGGTTTTAGATGTATATTCTTCGGTACAGACATCTAAAAAACATCCCGAAGTCCTTTCATTCTAATTATTTACTTTCTAATATTTGTATTCTTTCTTTTAATTTTATAATTTCTTGTCTTGTCTTTTTTAACTCTTCTATTGAATATACTAACACATTAAACCATTCAATACCCTCTGGGCTACCATCTGGGTTCTTCCAAGTAAAATAAGTAGAAACATCGTTCAATTCTTCCGCAATATAACCAATATAATGTGTCTTCTCTTCTTTTGTATCATACTCTCGGGCTCTGATATTATAAATTACACTCGTATCCTCTGTTAAATCAATCACATTCTCCTTGTATTTAATGGAAGAAGTGCTATATGTAATTTCGTTAGTTCCTGTGTTATAAACAAGTACTGGAGTAGCGGCTGTTTCTCCACGAATGGGGGCAACAAAAAATCGTGAATCGCCATCTGAATTTAATGCCGTTCCTGATCCATTTATGATAATACTACTTTTGTGTTGATCCGTTTGTCCTGCACAATAACCAATCGCCACGGCATAAGTACCCTGATTAGTTTGACCTGCATTAAACCCTATTGCAATCGCGCCTGTTTCTTGATCCGAATAGCCTGCGCCATGACCTACAGCGACTGTATTTGAACCTTGGTTTATCTCACCAGCTCTGTTTCCCACCGCAACAGCATAAGTACCTTGATTTGTTAATCCTGCTTGAAATCCAACTGCTACCGCATTTATACCTTGATTTGTTGCTCCTGCTGAAGTACCCACAGCCACCGCGTCACTTCCTTGATTATTTAGCCCCGCGTTCACACCTACCGCTACAGCATTTATTTTTTGATTCAACTGCCCAGCAAAACTTCCTATTGCTACAGCATATTCTGACTGATTGGTTTGTCCCGCAGAGTTTCCTATTGCTACTGAGTCGAAACCCTGTGCAGTTCTACCTGCTGAAATACCAATGGCTACACTTCGTGCGGATTGATTATTTGTTCCAGCCAATCTTCCAATTGCTATAGAGTCTGTTCCTTGAGTATTTTGACCTGCTTGATAACCAATCGCAATAGCATTTGTTCCTTGAGTATTTTGACCTGCTTGATAACCAATCGCAATAGCATTTGTTCCTTGTATTCTCTCTCCAGCACTGTAACCTATTGCGATGCTATTTGTTGATTGATTATTTATACCTGCTTGATTACCAATCGCTATAGCACCTGAACCTTGATTAAGTCGAGCTGCTTTTAATCCAATGGCTATAGCATTTGCACCCTGACTAGTTATACCTGCTTGATTACCAATCGCTACAGCATCTGAACCCTGATCATTTTCACCTGCCGAATTACCAACTGCTACCGCATTTATACCTTGAGTGTTTTGTCCTGCCGAATTACCAACAGCTATAGCACCTGTACCTTGATTGGTTCGACCTGTTTGATTACCAATCGCTACAGTATATCTTCCTTGATCATTTTGACCAGCTAAATTACCAATCGCTATTGCTGAGAGACCCTGAGTATTTTGACCTGCTTGATAACCAATTGCAACTGTATTATTCTCTTGAGAATTATCTCCCGCTTCGTAGCCAAATGATAATTTATTATTAAACAATCGTCCCATTTGTGCCTCTCCCGCATACCATTTAAAAGACCCATCAATTTCTCGGACGCTATTCCATAATGTGTTAGAGTCAATTCCAATGGCGTAATCTACTGCTGAACCACTTAAACTATTGTATAAAACGATTTTTGTTCCAACGCTCCTCGTAGTAACAGATGGTGGTGCGCTTCCATTGTTGTTGAAATCAATTCGGTTTCCAGTTGCTCCATTGAGGTAAATTTGACCTCCTCCTGATGCTGTATTATTGGCTCTTGTAGTGGTGTATGAACCTGCAGAAGTTATATTTCCAGTCAAGTTAATATTACCAACTATGTCTAATGCTTGTGAAGGTGTTTGTGTTCCAATGCCTACATTATTAAGACTGTAAAAATAATTATTTCCAAAAATAACCTTTGCCGTATCTACTCCTCCTCCTCCACATCGTAAATATAAATCACTGGAAAGAACTCCAGCGTCATTTTCATTGGAAATACACCATTGGCGACCATAATTAAAACGGGTATAATTTGTCCTTGTAACCGTCCCTGCTCCACCTCCAGCGTTGTATGTTTCTGATGCGGGTGTGATAAGTAGATTTTGAGTATTTGCTCTATTACTTACAACAAGATTTCCAGTTCCTGATGGAGTTAAAGTAATATTTTGATTGGTTCCTCCTGCTGTGACTGTTATTGCCCCTGTTCCTGTGATATCTCCAACAGTTATTAAATCACCCGAAACATTAGCAGACCCATCAAAGGTTTGTCCCCAGAATGTTCTTGCTGTTTGTAATGTTGTAGCGGTTGTAGCATTACCTGTTATATTCGCACTTCCTGAATAAGAAACTTCTTTGGTTGTTGCATTGTATTGTAGTAAGAGATCAGTTTGATTTTCTCTAATCGGAGCGATAAATGTTCTATCTGTTCCATCAGAATTTAATGGTGTTGCTCCTTGAGCGTTAAGAATGATGGTATTTTCGTCTTGGTTTGTAACACCAGCATTTGCTCCAATCGCTACTGCATATTGACCTTGATTATTATTTCCAGCAAGGTAGCCAATTGCTACAGCCTGTGTTCCCTGTGTAGAAGTACCTGCTCTATCTCCAATTGCCACAGCACTTTCTCTTTGAGAACCTTGACCTGCTTGTAATCCGATAGCAATTGAATTTGTTCCTTGACTATTTTGACCTCCGGAAATACCAATTGCTACAGCACCTGATTTTTGAGAAGTTTGACCTGCTGTACTACCAATCGCTATTCCTCCGAGACCTTGGCTACTTTGACCTGCCGAATTACCAAT
>ERZ891134.634-NODE-634-length-27786-cov-5.574772_pt1 | contig 27786 bp, 22 predicted proteins | sample MGYA00520888_ERZ891134 | MGnify/ENA primary metagenome ERZ891134 (study PRJEB32303, sample SAMEA104408692) | aquatic metagenome | biome: Brackish water; feature: Coastal; material: water | place: Baltic Sea | collected 2014-10-23 | depth 10 m ... | reverse complement strand
CTCGGCTGTGCCGAGGTGCCTTCGGCACCCGAGGACCCGTCCCGTTTCATCCGCTGCGAATAGTCCCCCGGCACGAAGCGGCGGTCAGAGGCCGGTCAAAGCTTCATGCGGACGCCTTCGCGTTGGCTGACGGCGGCGGCTGAGACGACCTGCATGGCAAACAGGGTGTCGTCGAGACCGCTGACGTGGCGGACGAGGCTTGTCACCATCCGGTGAAACTGGGCGAGCATCATCTCGCCAACGGGTCGGTCGTTCTCCAGCGACTCCATATGGCGGCCTGCCGTGTCAAACCAGACCAGTGACGAAGGCAGATCAACAAACGCGATGCCATGCTCGCAGGCGACCTGGAGCGCGGCAGGTGGGCGGAAGGTGACAGCCTCTTCCCACTGCTGCGGGATGTAGTAGCCGCAGCTGATCTGGGCGAGGCAGCCTGCGCCAGCGTGGCCGCTCGCCGAGTAGTCGAGGCTCATCATCTGGTAGTCGTCGTGGCCAGACGCCTCCGCCTCGGCATGCCGCACCGCGACCACGCTCGTCGGCGGGGTGCCTGCGACGTAGCCGCACCAGTCGACGAGCTCCATCAGGTCGCGCGACTCGCGACCGCGGTCTCTCGAGCCGCTCGCCTCCTGCTGCTCAACGGCCACACGGCGGTGGCAAAACAGCATGCGGGGCTTGCCGAGCCGCGTCGCAATCAGTTCTTTGAGCCGAATCGTGGCTGGGGCGTGGCGACGGGGAAGCTCAGCCATGAAGGCGATGCCGCTGGCATCCACCCGTTCGCGAAGCAGCGTGGCTTCTTCCGCCTCCAGAGGAAAGGAGATCGCGGAGTAGACCGCCTTCCCAAAGTCGCAGGCTGCAAGGATCGGGGTCACCCCATACCACTGATCGGCGAGGCAGAGGATCACATCGATGTCGTCGCGAGCGGCGAGGGCCCGGTAGCCATCGACGGGAATGGCACCGAGTTCTCTGGCGGCCCGCTCGGCCCGATGGGCGACTTCTTCGCAGATGCCACGGACCTCGAAACGGTCGGCCAGGGTTCGCAGTGCTGGGAGATATCGGCTCTCCCAGTTGCGGCCGAGCCCCACGATACCGGCCCGAAGTTTCATCAGCCGCCAACCTCCTCGGCCTGCGAAGCGAGCTGCCGCTCACGGCTGATGCCCTTGTCGGCGATGTCTTTCCGGCACCACCCGCCGAGCCAGCGGATGGCCCGCACGCCTGTGTAGGCCTGGAGTTTGGCCTGCGGCAATGTTGCCGCCGTGCCGGTCACCGCCAGCACGCGGCCTCCCGCCGTGACGATCTTTCCATTGTCTGCCCGGGTGCCTGCTTGAAACACCTGCACACCGGGGATGGCCGCCGCCTCGTCGAGCCCACGAATCGGATGGCCGGTTGGATAGGCCCCGGGATAGCCCTCTGCTGCCATCACAACCGCCACGGCGGCCTCCGCACGCCACGTCGGGGCGGCCACGTCCTCAAGCCGGCAGTCGACCGCCGCGTCGAGCAGCTCCAGCAGGCTCGACTCCAGCAGCACCATCAGCGGCTGACACTCCGGATCTCCAAACCGGACGTTGAACTCCAGCACCTTGGGGCCCTGTGCGGTGAGCATCAGCCCGGCGTAGAGCAGGCCCTGAAAGGGGGTCCGCCCGCGCTTCATGGCATGAATCGTGGGAACGAGAATCTGCTCCTCGATTTCCGCGAGCATCGCGGCATCGACAAACGGCGCGGGGCAGTAGGCCCCCATGCCACCCGTGTTGGGCCCCTGGTCGCCGTCGTAGGCGGCTTTGTGATCCTGGAGGGGCGGCAGGGTGACGATCGTGCGGCCATCAGTGATGGCCATCACGCTTACCTCCACGCCATCCAGCCGCTCCTCGATCAGGATGGAGCAGCCGTTGTCTGCCAGGGCATCGACGGCCGCGACGGCTTCGTCGCGAGTGGAGCAGACAAAAACGCCCTTTCCGGCAGCAAGCCCGTCGGCCTTCACCACCAGCGGCGTCTCTTCGCGGGCCAGCAGATACTCGCGGGCCTCTGCCGCCCGGCGAAACTCGCGATGAGCTGCCGTGGGCACATCCCCTCGATGGAGCACCTTTTTGCAGAAGGCCTTGCTGCCTTCGAGCCGGGCAGCGTCTGCCGTTGGCCCGAAGATCCGCAGCTTGCGCTCCTGAAACGCGTCGACGATCCCGGCAACCAGGGGCACCTCAGGCCCGACAACCGTCAGATCGACGGCATGTTTTTCGGCGGCACTTCGCAGCCCCATGATGTCGTCGGCGGCAATCGGCAGATTCTGCCCGATCTCCGCGGTGCCCGCGTTTCCCGGCGCAATCAGCACCTCCGCTCCGTCACGGGCAAGTTTCCAGGCGATCGCATGCTCTCGCCCCCCGGATCCAACGACAAGAACACGCTTTGAGTGGGGCACGATCGCTTGATTCCTTCAGAAACACGGCCTGGAATGCTGCCGGCTCGGCCACAACGAACAGCAGGACAGCCATGCTGCGGTTTTCGCCAATCGACGCAACTCCAGGACCGATTGTGGCGGTCATGCGGGCTCTCCCACAAGAGACCGGGGCAAAGCGGGTGGCTTCAACGACGTGGGCTGACGTTGACAGTGCCGCATTGGCCGATAGAGTTAAGAGAGACTTCGTGAAAAAAATCACGAACCCCAATTTTTCCCGAGGATTTTAGGGAAGAATGCTCGAAATGGAGCAGAGCAGGGTGAGCATTGCGTTCGCGGCCTCAGCATGGACGGGGCATTTCCGAATGCCCGCATGGAGGCAGCACGCGGTTTTTTGTCGTCGCGAAGGCGTCGAGCGAGCCGTTTTCGTGGACTCCACACCTGCTTCGTGGGACCGTTTTTCCGAAGCGAAGGCTCGCAGGGTAGGGGTGTGTGTCGCTTGATGGTCGCGGGCAAGCGTGAAGGTGAGCAGCATGGCTGATCGGAAGAAGATGTCGGTGGCGGAGATCCTTGCGGCCGCACGAGCCCAAAAGGCTGGGGGCGACGGGGCCGGCAATGCCCCCGAGACGGCTGCAGCCGAACCGGCTGCGCCCGTCGAGGTGGAAGCCACCACGGCGAGCACCCCTCCAGCCGAGCCGAAACCTGCCGCGAAGCCCGCTGTCGGCAAGGGCGGCGGACGGCCGAGCGTGGCCGACATCATGAAGATGGCTCGCCAGAAATCGTCTGGAGAGGCCACGGCGGCTGAAAAGCCTGCCGCTGCGGCCGCGCCGAAGCCTGCCGCTGCGGCCGCGCCGAAGCCTGCCGCTGCCAAGCCGGCCGCTGGCAAAGCGGCGGAGAAGCCCGCAGCCCCGACCATGGCCGCCCTCCCGCGAGACACGGCCAGCATTCTTGCGGCGGCCCGCGGTGCGAAGCCAGGGCCGACCAGCAAAGCCGACGCTCCGGCCTCCGCGAAGCCGCAGGCCAAGCCGACTGCCAAAGCAAAGCCGGCTGCACGGCCAGTCCCTCCCAAGCCGACCCGTCCCGTCGTGGCCAAGAAGGCTGCGGCAACCGACGATCGCCGCGGCTTCCTTTCGATCGCCATGGGATCGTTCATGGCGGTGGGCTTCACAGCCCTGTCCGTGACAGGCGGCCTGTTTTCACTCGGTCTTGCTCGCTTCCTGTTCCCCAACGTCCTGGCTGAGCCGCCAAGCCGCTTCAAGGTGGGCTTCAAAGAGGCGTTCCCAGCGGGCAAGGTCGAAACGAAGTATGTCGCCCAATACGGCGTCTGGGTGGTGAACAGCGAGGTTCAGGGGGAAGAGCAGATCTATGCCCTCAAGACCGTCTGCACGCACCTCGGATGCACCCCCAACTGGCTTGAAGCCGAGCAGAAGTTCAAGTGCCCCTGTCACGGCAGCGGGTTCTACAAGGATGGCGTGAACTTCGAGGGGCCAGCACCGCGGCCGCTCGAGCGGTATGCCATTCAGATCTCAGACGACGGCCAGCTCGAGGTCGACAAGAGCCGCACCTTCCAGGAAGAGCTCGGACAGTGGTCTGATCCGGCGTCGTATGTGACTGCCTGAGGCCACGATCCATGCGGCGTCTGCACGACGCCACCACCCACACCTTTCTCACACGAACGCAGCCCATTCGGACACACTCATGGCTATCGGCGAAACGATCCGCAACTCCCAGATTTGGAAGAGCATCTTCCGGCATCCGATGCCGCTCGATCGGCGGAACCGGATCGTCGTCATGCTCACCAACTTCTTCCTGCACCTTCATCCGGTGTCGATCAAGAAGCAGGGCATCGCCCTCTCCTTCACCTGGTGCATGGGTGGCGTGACGTTTTTTCTCTTTTTGGTGGAAACCGTCACCGGCGTGCTGCTGATGTTCTACTACCGGCCCACACTGGAATGGGCCTACAACGACATCCTTGCCCTCCGCGACGTAACGAGCCTCGGCATCCTCCGCGAACTCCACAGATGGGGTGCGCACGCGATGGTGATTACGACATGGCTCCACATGTATCGCGTCTTTCTCACCGGCAGCTACAAGCCGCCGCGTGAGTTCAACTGGGTGATCGGCGTGATCCTGCTCCTGCTCACGCTCTTGCTTTCGTTTACGGGCTACCTGCTGCCTTGGGATCAGCTGGCCATCTGGGCGATCACGGTCGGCTCCAACATGGCCAGAGCCACCCCGCTGCTGGGTTACGAGGGTCCTGGCCAGCAGCTGCTCACGATCGGTGGAATCGACATGATCACCGACGGATCTGACGCTCGCTTCGGTCTCCTGGGAGCCCGGTTCGTTGGCGAGGAAACGCTCAATCGTTTCTACGTGCTCCACTGCATTGCGATTCCGCTCGCTGTCGCGCTCTTGCTGGCCATTCATTTCTGGCGGGTGCGAAAAGACGGCGGTATCAGCGGACCGCTGTAGTTCACCGGCACCTGAGTCGCGGGCTGCTGGCAGCCCGCCATCAGGGAATGTGCAAGCAGCAAGATTTTTTGATTCCCCTATCCCTTTCCCTCAGAAAAGACGTCCGGCACGGCCATGCATTCGAACGAACTGTTCCTCAAGGACGTTTCGGGGTTCCTCGGCGGATACTACGCCGCGATTGCTGTCATGAACGGCATCGCCGCCCTGATTCTTTGGCAGCGTAAGAACCAGCCAGGCTGGGCGATCGTCTGGACGGCGTTTGCCTCTGTGATGATGGTGCTCGGCAGCCTCGCCCTCTCGGGCGTCGAGGGCACTGTTCCAGCCCTTCCGCAGGCTCTGCGTGATCTGGTGAACACGCTCTCCGGGCCGGTGAACTACACCGTCGGCACGACCGTGCTGCTGGTGGCCTTCTTTGTGTATCGCACGTTTTTCGTTCAGCCGATGGTCGCCTGGACGCTCTTCAATGTGGCACTGTTGCTGATGGGCCTCTCCATGGCCGACCAGAACTTTGCCCTCATCGTGATGAAGGCTGACAACGTGCCGATTGTCGGCCTGGTGTTCTTGCTTGCGTTCTTCACGTGGGTCGCCACGAAGCAGGCCGTGGTGAACGACGAGCGAATCGCTCGTGGCGAACCACCGATGGAAAAGGTGAACGACGAGAAGGTGCTGGTCTGGCCAGACCTCGTCTACACCGAACTGATCTGCATGATTGCCGTGGCAGCCTTTCTCCTCGCGTGGGCGATTCTCTTGCCCGCCCCGCTTGAGGAGCCCGCCAGCAGCGTGAAGACGCCCAATCCTTCAAAGGCTCCGTGGTACTTCCTCGGCCTCCAGGAGATGCTCGTCTACTTCGACCCCTGGTACGCCGGCGTGGTGCTGCCGAGCCTGGTGATCTTTGGCCTGATGGCGTTGCCGTATCTCGATTTCAACAAGAAGGGCAACGGCTACTACTCCATCGCCGAACGGAAGTTTGCGTATCTCACCTGGCAGTTTGGCTTTCTCGAACTGTGGATCACCCTGATCATCCTGGGCACCTTTCTTCGCGGCCCCAACTGGAACTTCTTCGGTCCGTTCGAGTATTGGACGCCCTACAAGGTGGAGGTGCTCAACAATGTCAGCCTGACGCAGGTGTTTTGGACACGGTTTCTTGACCAGCCGATCCCGGTCGCTGCCGCTGGGAGTTCCGTGCTCACCCAGATCAGCACCGTGTTGCTCAGGGAAGGTCCGGGGCTCCTGCTCGTTGGCGGCTACCTCGTGCTTTTGCCACCGCTGATGGCCGTCACCATATTCCGCCGCTACTACGCCAAGATGGGCTTCATACGATACATGGTGATGGCAAACCTCATGCTCCTGATGCTCAGCCTCCCGTTGAAGATGGTTCTGCGGTGGACGATGAATCTCAGCTACATCGTCAGTATTCCCGAACTTTCGCTGAACTTCTGACACGGTCGCTCGTCCCTTCGATTCTTCAACTCGCCCGCTAGAGAAACGTCCGACATGCCCGCAACTGAACAGACCTGGCGCGACCTCAAGGTTTTGCACGTCGTTTTCGGTGTGTCTGCCATCGCCTTGCTTGTTGCGACGGTGGCGATGCTCGTGGTCGACCACAATCGCCCCTGGAAGAAGTATCAGCGCGAGTTTCGTGAGCTCGAAACCTGGACAGCAGCCGCTCGCGTCACGGAAGAGGAATCACGCGCCTTCACGGAGGTCTCAAAGGGCCTCGAGGCGGCTCTTGCCGAGGCTCGACGGGCTGACCTCGATCCAGCGATCACGGCAGCGTTCTTGGGCCAGGCCGAGTCCGTCGCCGAAGATGCTGAGGCTGCCGAACTCGCCAGGGCCGACGTTGAACGTCTCGCAGAAACCACCGATCCTGACGAGCGGTTTGTGCTCCGCGGAGATCTGCTTGAGCGGCTCCGCGATATCGTCGACCGCTGTAGCTACCGCGAGGACCAGGCTGCGGGGCGACTGAAGCTCCTCAAGGCGCAGTTCGACAAAGCGAGAGCCGATTTCGAGCTGGCGGTTGCTGCCGACGCCGAACCCCGAACCCTCGACGAACTTCAGGCCCTTGCCGAAGCGGCAACGGCCAAGGTCACCGAAGCGACGCTCACCAGCCAGGCTGCGACCACGCACCGCAAGGCCCTTGAGCAGCTTCTCCGCGACATCACCGGCGAGGAAGACGCCGCAGCGAAATCTCTGGCGGATCACCGTCAGGGGCTGGAAATGCTGTCCAAGACCCGCGACGACAAGGCCAACAATCTCGGCAAGACGATTCTCGAGCTGCCAGTGCTCGATGCCTTCAACAGTCCGCTGCGGATCGATCAGATCTGGCTGCCGGACCTCACCTTCAACAACAACTTCCGGGATGTCGCCCGTTTTGACCGGTGCACGACATGCCATCAGGGCATCGACAAGTCTGCTCCGGGCAACCCCTTAGACCCGGGCTACCCCGAAACCGATCTCATCACACTTGCTCTCCCGACGCCCGAGGATCCGACGGCAGACGACGCGTCGGGGTCCGCAGAGACCACGCTCAACGTCGAGGGTGATGGCAACGACCAGCTGGAGCGGCTGTATGGCCTTCGCCTCGCCGACCAGGGTCTGTTCAACCCGGACGATCCGACGGTGACTGTCGTTCGGCCAGAGAGTCTGGCAGCGATCGCCGGCCTGACGACCGGCGACGTGATTGTTTCGATCGACGGTGGCCGCACCTACGCGCGTGACGTGGCTGCCGCTGGGCTGATCGAGAGCCCCTCATGGGGCACGTCGCTTGAGCTGGTTGTCCGCCGTGGCGTTCCTCAGCCCTATGCCAGCCACCCCCGGCTCGACCTGTTTGTGGGCTCCTTGAGCCCTCACCCCAAGCAGGTCTTTGGCTGCACCATCTGCCATGAAGGGCAGGGAAGTGCGACCTCCTTCAAGTGGGCCTCCCACAGCCCCAACTCGCCCAAACAGGCCCACGACTGGCACGACGAGTATGGCTGGTTTGACAACCACCACTGGATCTACCCGATGCACTCCGAGCGGTTCGAGGAATCGAGCTGCCTCAAGTGCCACCATCAGGTGATCGATCTCGAGCCCAGCAGCGAGTTTCCCGAGCCCCCAGCGCCCAAGCTTGTCGAGGGCTACCACACCATTCGCGAATACGGCTGCTACGGATGCCATGAAATCAATGGCTACGCCGGCCCCGACACCCGTGTCGGCCCGGACATGCGGCTCGCTCCCAACTTCCACGAAGCTGCCGAGGCGCTGCTGTCCGATCCTGGCCTCGCGGATCTCGCGCCGACCGCCGTGCGGCTGGCCGAGGAAGTGCGGAGCGGTCCCAGCACCGCCAGCGCCCGGGCTCAGCTCTCCACGATGATCAAGGAAGACGCCGCAGCCGGTGACGACGCGGTGCTGACCAGCCGATCCCACACGCTCGGTTCGCTGCTCAACGACCCTGAAACTCCCGGCGCCCTGCCGAAGGTTGGCCCGAGCCTGCGGTATCTGTCGTCGAAGGTCAGTTTCGACTGGCTCTATTCGTGGCTCCGCAATCCGATGGACTTCCGCCCGACGACAAAGATGCCTCGCTTCTTTGGGCTCTGGGATCATCTCTCAGGCGCTGGCCTGGAGGAGAGCGAGCGGTATGAGCCGATCGAAATCCGTTCGATCATCGCCTACCTCGATGCCGTCAGCTCGCCGTTTGACTACGTCACCCCTTACGAGGGCATCACTGCCGAGCCGGATGCCGAGCGTGGCCGGAAGGTGGTCCAGGTTCGCGGCTGCCTCGCCTGCCACCAGCACGAAGAGTTTCCCGAAGCCACCAACAACCAGGGGCCAGACCTTTCGAGAATCGGCGCGAAACTTGCCTCCAATCCCAACGGCGAAGCGTGGCTCTACAGCTGGCTCCGGGAGCCTGGCCGCTACCACCCCAAGACGCTGATGCCGAACGTCTTGCTGGAGCCGGTCACGCTGCCTGACGGCACGGTGAGCGACCCTGCTGCCGATGCCACCGCCTGGCTGATGCAGTCCACTCAAGACTGGCAGCCGAGCGACATTCCCGCCGCCGATTCCCTGACGGCCGACGAGCGGGCTGCCACCGAAGAGCTCGCCGCCCTCTACCTCGAGGGCCGTTTCACCAAGGACAAGGCACACGACTACTCGACCCAGGGCCTGCCGGAGTCGATGGCTGCGATCGGCGGCGACGAGTCGATGCTCGTCGGCCTCTCCACCGAAGAGGCGGCTCGAGATCGTCAGCTGCTCGAATACGTTGGCAAGAAGACGATCGGCAAGCTCGCCTGCTATTCGTGCCACAACATCCCGGGCTTTGAAGATGCCAAGCCGGCGGGTGCTGCACTGGCCGACTGGGGGCGAAAGGAGTCTTCCAAGATCGCCTTTGAACAGATCGTTCCCTACTTGATGAAGGAACTCGGTGGTCATGGCCATGGCCACGCCGCCCCTCACGCCGGCCTCGAGGCTCTGCATGGCGATGAGGAGGCCCACGAAGACCATGCCCACGACGGTGATGCCGGGCATGCCGATCATGCAGCCGAAGACGAGCTCGTGGACCCGGTCGTCGCTGCGGATCTGGCATACGCCGACACCCGTGAGCACCATGTCAGCCCCGAGTCGGTCGATCCCGACACCGGCTACTTCCTCGAGAAGATGCTGGCGCACGATCGCCAGGGCTTCCTCTGGCAGAAGCTTCGGGCCCCTCGCAGTTACGACTACCAGAAGACTGAAAACAAGTCGTACAACGAGCGGTACCGCATGCCGCAGTTCCCGTTCGATGAAAAGCAACGGGAAGCGGTGATGACCTTCGTGTTGGGCCTGGTCGCAGAGCCCCCTGCCGAAGAGTTCCTCCATCGCCCCAGCCCACGCAAACAGGCCCGGCTCGACGGTCTTGCGGTCCTTGAGCAGTTCAACTGTGGCGGCTGCCACGTGCTGGAAACCGAACGCTGGGATATCCGCTACGCACCAGATTCCATCAGTGATCCTCCGGTCGTGCCCGACTACGCGTTCCTCCAGCCCCACTTCCCCAAGGAAGAACTGGCTGCATCGCTCGCCACCGACACCCAGGGACGTCGCTTCGCATCGCTCCACGGCCTGCCGGTTCTCGATGCCGAAACGGGCCAGCCCCAGCTTGTCGATCAGGACTTCATCCCGATCGACCGCGAAGAGGCTGACGACGATCCTGAGATCATTCCGCATCGGGCCTTCATGCTCTACAAGGACGCCATCATCAATGGAGAGCCTTGGGCGGTTGGATCGCAGAATATCTTCGTGCCCGAAGATGCCCTTGAGGCTGGCTCCACCTACCCGGCAAAGGGTGGCGACCTCGCCCGGCTCCTGTTCCCGGTCGTGATCGAGGACGAACTCGAGATCAACCCGAACGTCAAACCAGACGATGCCTGGGGATGGCTCCCTCCGCCGCTCGTGGGTGAGGGCAAGAAGGTGCAGTCGAGCTGGCTCCACACCTTCCTGCTGGCCCCGGAGCCGATTCGGCCAGCAGCGGTCCTGCGGATGCCTCGCTTCCATCTCTCAAGCGAGCAGGCCTCCGCTCTCGTGAACTACTTCGCGGCGGTCGACGGGGCCGACTTCCCCTACGACTACGATCCGCGATATGAGTCGAGCACGCTGGCTGAACGGGAAAAGGACTACCCCGAGCACCTCACAGATGCGATGCGGATCGTCACGAATGGCAACTACTGCGTGAAGTGCCATCTCGTCGGCGACTATGCTCCGCCGGGCAATCCCAAGGCGCTTGCCCCCCAGCTTTCGGTGGTGCGTCAGCGGCTCCGCCCTGACTACGTCCACGGCTGGATTGGCAATCCCAAGCGTTTCCTGCCCTACACAGGCATGCCGGTCAACATCCCGTTTGACAAGCCTGTCAGCCAAGACCTGTACCGGGGCGATAGCGAAGAACAGCTCTCAGCGCTCACCGACCTGCTGATGCACTACGACACGTTCACCGGCCGCAGCATGTCACTCGACGCCTTCCTCCAACCCCCGGCGGCAGAGGCGGTCGAAGGTGAGGCAGCCACGGAGCCATCGGGCAACGCTGCAGCCGGGAGTCCGTCAGTCCAGCCCGACGCCCGCGACTCAGCTCGCGTGGGGCCGTAGGCCACAGGATCCTGAAATCAGTTCTCGAACACCGACCTCTGTTGCCTACAATAAAGACACTCAACCGCCGCCCTCTCTCTTGGAGATTCGCCATGGTGCAGCCTTCCCTTCGTCGCCCATTGTTGACCCTTCTTGGCTCCGTGCTCGTCGCGCTCCCCGTTTGTGCACAGGCCGCGGAGTGGGGCAGCATCAGCGGCCGCTTTGTGTATGACGGTGATGCCCCCACCCCTCCGAAGCTGACGGTTGACAAAGATGTCGATGTCTGTGGAAAGCACAACCTTGTCAACGAAGAACTGATCGTTGGCGAGGACAAGGGAATCGCCAACATCGTGATCTTCGTCCGCGACCGGAAGATCGACGTGCATCCGGATCTGAAGGCAACCGAGCCTGTCGTGCTCGACAACCTCAACTGCCGCTTTGCCCCGCACGTTGTGTTTGTGCAGACCGGACAGGACCTGCTGATCAAAAACTCCGACCCCGTCGGTCACAACAGCAACGTGGCGACACTGAAAAACCCTGCCTCCAACACGCTCATTCCCGCCAGCGGTGAGACGAAGGTGACGTTCCGCTCCGATGAGGCGGTTCCTGCCGCAGTGACCTGCAACATCCATCCATGGATGAAGGGCTGGGTCGTGGTCCGTGACAATCCATACGCCGCCGTGACCGGTGAGGACGGCAGCTTCACCATCGAAAAGCTGCCCGCCGGTGAGGTCGAACTGCAGTTCTGGCATGAGAAGGCCGGCTACCTCGACTCGATGGTGATCAACGGCAAGAAGACCAGCGTGAAGCGAGGCCGCATGGACGTCGAAGTTGAGGCGGACGGAACCGACCTCGGCGAGATGGTGCTCGACGCGTCGGTCTTCAAGTAGGAAGAGGGGGGAGGCTGTCGGCTCTCCCCAGCGAGGAAGCGGCTCATTCTCATTCTAAGAGACTGTGGCCTCTTCCGAGAGACTCTGGTTGATTCACTGAGCCTTTGGTTGATTTACAAGGAACCTTGCGTGCGGACTCTACGCTCTCGTTCATCGAACCTTCGGCCGAAATGCCGCGTCGGTCTCTCCGCTCCTGCTGCCGTCTGCCTGCTGGCCACGGCGATGGGCTGCGGCCAGGGCCGGCTGGTGGCTCCAACTCCCGATCGCGAGGCCGCGGAAACCCTCCGCGTGGCGCTCTCTTCGGAGGATGCCTCGAGCGATGACGGGGCAGGGGCGGCAGCAAGCACCGGCACCGGCTGGGGAACGCTGACCGGGCGATTTGTGTTTGTGGGCACGCCACCGGCCGCGAAGCAGCTGATTGTCGACAAAGACACAGCCGTCTGCACGGCTGAGGGCCGCAAGCTCTTTGACCAATCACTGCAGGTTGATGAGTCCACCGGTGGCCTTGCCAATGTCGTGGTGTTCGCACGCAAGGTGAGCCGAGTCAAAGAGCGGGAGATCGCCGAGGAGCCGTTGGTGTTTGACCAGAAGGTCTGCGAGTTCCTGACGCCAGTTTTCGCAGCTCGGGTTGGCCAGCCCATCGACGTCCGAAACAGCGATCCAATCGGCCACAACACCAATGTCTCTGGCACCAGCTTCAACCAGCTGATCCCCGCGGGTGAGGGCACGCTCTTCACCCCCAGCCGGGAAACCGGCATGCCAACCATGGTCACCTGCAACATCCACCCGTGGATGAAAGCCTACGCGGTCTTTCGTGAAGACGGTTACGTCGCCGTTTCATCCGCCGACGGCAGCTTCACGCTCCCCGACCTGCCCGCAGGCGAAGAGGTGGAACTGCAGGTCTGGCACGAGCGGTCCACCGGCCCCAACGGTGCGCTTGGTGCCGACATGCCGGCGTATGACTGGTCGTCAAAGGGTCGCTTTACGGTCACCCTCGAAGCAGATCAGACCACCAACATCGGCGACATTGAGATTCCCGCATCGGCTCTCGGAGGCTGAAAGCACTCTCCGGCCCTGGATCACCTTCACATCCTGTCCTCGTCGTACGCGAGGAAACCCATCCTCTTTCCTTTCTTGCTATCGTCATGAATCTGCCCTCCGCAACTGCGTGCAAGAACAATCAACCGACCACCACAGCCCCGCGGCTGAGCCTGGCGTGTCTGGGTGTGTGCTGCCTGCTGCCCATCCTCGCCGGATGCGGCCAGACGCCCGCGGCAACGTTCAGGCCCAACATGGTCGAATCGGCCAAGCAGCGGTTGCAGCCGGAACAAGAGCAGCAGGTGGCCACCATCCTCGAGGCGATGTTTGGGACGCCAGACAACCCGGTCGTCCTGCCGGAAACCGGCCTCGACATCGCCAAACTTCGACTGGCAGCCGGCCCGGTGCATAGCGACATTGTGGGCCGCAAGAACGGCCTCTTCCGTGAGCACTGCAGCCACTGTCACGGTGTGACGGGCGACGGCATGGGGCCCACCGCGGCGTTCCTCAATCCCTACCCGAGGGACTACCGTCCCGGCTGGTTCAAGTTCAAGAGCACCGAGCGGGCAGACAAGCCCACCCATGCCGATCTTGTCACCATTCTCAACAATGGCATCTACGGCACCTCGATGCCCTCCTTCGAACTGCTCGGGGAGACAAAGGTCGATGCCCTCGTCGAGTACGTGAAGTATCTCAGCATGCGGGGAGAAGCCGAACTTTCTTTGATGCGGTATTACTTCGAGCTCGACGACGAGGACGAAGGCAAGCTTCCCGAAACCCGGGATTTTCTCATTGAAGAAATCCTGCTGCCCGTGGCAGAGCGATGGCAGGAGGCTGAAGACGCCGTCATTGAGGTCCCGGAAATGCCCGAGGTCGACCTGACCGAGTCGATCGCCATGGGGAAGGAACTCTTCTACGGCAACAAGGCCAACTGCGTGAAGTGCCACGGCGTCACCGCCCTCGGTGACGGGCAAGCAAACGACTACGACGACTGGAATAAAGTCGTCAAGCAGTGGTCAGCCGAACTGCAGAGCGCCCATGAAACCAGCACGTCAGACATGACCAGCGAGGAGCGGTCTGAACACAGGGCATGGCTCGCCAAGTCCGACCGTGTGCTTGCCGGCGACGCGCTCGACCCACGCACCATCCAGCCACGAAATCTTCGCCAGGCGATCTATCGCGGTGGACGCAGGCCACTCGACCTCTACTACCGGATTCATGCAGGCATCAACGGGGCACCGATGCCCGCGGCTGCCGGAACGCTGTCGCCGGATGAGATCTGGCACATCGTCAACTACATCCGTTCGCTTCCCTATGAGTTTGATGGCGAACTTGGTGCTGACCGATCCATGGTGGCCCGGGATCGGCTGTAACCGAGTTCCATACCCGACCAACAACCTTTGTCCCCAGTGACAGGAGTCGCCGCACTGTGCGAAACCGACTAGCAGGCCTGTTTTGGAGCCTTCTTTTCCTTGCCGTGCCCGTCTTGGGCGTTGCCGTGTTTGCGGTGGCTCCGTCGATCGACGTGTGGCTGCCCAAAGACGTGTCGGCTCATGGAAAAGAGATTGATTCCCTTTTCTATTTCATCCTGGCCCTCACCGGCGTCGTCTTCATCGTCACCGAGATGCTGCTGTTCTGGTTTATCTGGAAATACGATGTCGCTGCCCGCGGTGAAGAAAAAGCGACCTATATCCATGGCAGCCACACCCTTGAGGTGATCTGGACGATCATCCCGGCCGTGGTGATGCTTTTCTTGGCCATCTACCAGATGAATGCCTGGGCTGATGTAAAGATGCGGCGCCCCGTCATGAAGCCGACCGTTGAGGTGGTGGCCAGACAGTTTGAATGGAGGCTGCGGTATCCCGGCCCAGACGAAGAGCTCGGCACGCCCGACGATCTCTTTCTGGTCAACGACCTGCACGTGCCTGTCGACGAAGATGTCCTCGTCCAGCTCAAGAGCATGGATGTGCTGCACAGTTTCTTCCTGCCAAACCTGCGGATCAAGCAGGATGCCGTTCCCGGCATGAAAATCCCGGTGTGGTTTAAGGCCACTGAGACTGGTCAATACGACCTGGTCTGTGCCGAGCTCTGCGGATGGGGCCACTACAAGATGAAGGGCCGCATCACGATTGAATCACGCGAAGACTTCGACGCCTGGCTCGAGCAGAAGTATCGCGAGCAGGAAGCGACGCAGCCTAACCCGCAAGAAGACATGCTCTAGCGCGACCGGCCTCCGCCATTGAGCAGTGGCCGCAGACCGAAACCCCGTTCATCCCATCATCACGCCCAGCACGAGACGGAGATCCCCATGAGCACGGTGACGCATCCTGGCCCCGGCGACACAACCACAGTCGCGCCGGCTGGCTCTGCAAAACCACGCCCGATTGCAGAGTTCCTCTCCACCTACGTCTTCTCCAAAGACCATAAGGTGATCGGCCTGCAGTTTCTCTTCTCCACGCTCGTCTGGTTTCTGATCGGTGGGCTGCTCGCCCTCGCCGTCCGCTGGCAGGTTGCCTGGCCGTGGTCCGATGTGCCGGTGCTCGGCAAGCTGTTTGCCCAAGAAGGCGGACAGATGAGCCCCGAGTTCTACACGATGCTCTTCACGATGCATGCCACCGTGATGATCTTCCTCGTGATCATTCCAATTCTGGCCGGCGCCTTCGGCAACTTCCTGATTCCGCTGATGATCGGCGCCGACGACATGGCTTTCCCAACGCTCAACATGCTGAGCTACTGGTTCATGTGGCCCGCATTCCTTGCCTTTGGAGCAAGCTTCTTTGTCGAAGGCGGCGCTGCCTCCAGCGGCTGGACAAGCTACCCGCCGCTGACCACCAACCCCGCAGCCTCGCCAGGAAGCGGCATGGGGCAAACGCTCTGGCTGATCGGACTGACGTTCGTTGGTGTGTCATCGATGCTTGGCAGCGTCAACTACATGACCACGATCATCCTGATGCGGGCCCCCGGCATGACCATGTTCCGCCTGCCGATGACCATCTGGGCAATGTTTATCACCGCCTTGCTGCAGGCATTTGCTCTGCCGGTGCTGACGGCGGCTGGCTTCATGCAGCTCTTCGATCGCAGCATCGGCACGGGCTTCTTCTCGCCAGAGGGCAGCATCATCAACAACGAGATGACCGGTGCCGGCGGCGGCCAGCCCTTGCTCTGGCAGCATCTCTTCTGGTTCTACAGCCACCCAGCCGTCTACATCATGATCCTGCCAGCGATGGGCATGGTGTCTGACATCATGACCTGCTTCGCCCGCAAGCCGCTCTTCGGCTACCGGCCAATGATCTACTCGGTCGCGGGCATTGCTGGCCTGGGCTTCATCGTGTGGGGCCATCACATGTTTATCTCCGGCATGAACCCCGCTCTGGGAATGACCTTCATGGTCTCGACGATGATGATCGCCCTGCCGAGTGCGGTGAAGACCTTCAACTGGCTCGGCACGCTCTGGGGTGGCCGCATCCAGTTCACCACCGCGATGCTCTTTTCGATCTCATTTGTCTCGATGTTTATTATCGGCGGCCTTTCCGGCATCTTCATGGCCGCAACCCCGGTCGACATCTTCATTCACGACACCTACTTCATCGTCGCCCACTTCCACTACGTGCTCTTTGCGGGCACGGCCATGGGCGTCTGGGCCGGCATCTACTTCTGGTTTCCGAAGATGTTCGGCAGGACGATGAATGAGTTCTGGGGCAAGGTTCACTTCTTCCTCACCTTCATCTTCCTCAACGGCACGTTCTTCACGATGCACATCCTCGGTGCCGTGGGCTTCCCGCGGCGTCTCGCCGATGCCTACCACTACGAGACGTTCCATCACCTCCAGCCGATGAACGCGTTTATGACCTACTGTGCGATCGGGATGGTCGCATGCCAGGTGATCTTCGCGGCAAACTTCTTCTGGAGCATGTTCTACGGGCCGCGTGCTGGCCGAAACCCGTGGAACGCCAACGGCCTGGAGTGGACCGCCCCCAGCCCTCCTGGGCATGGCAACTTCGATGTGCAGCCGATTGTCTACCGCGGCCCTTACGAGTACTCGGTGCCTGGCTGCGAAAAAGACCATCTGATGCAGACCGACCCGCCCCTCGAAACCGCGGTGGCCGCCGCCCACTGAGAACGCGGCAGACGCGGTTGGCCGGGGAGTTTTTCTCCTCGGCCGCAGTCTGAGGCCGCGTTCAACGGAGAGAGCCTTGTTGAATGACCGAAGCAGTACTGTCGTTGGTTCCCCCACTGCACACGCAGTCGCGATCGTGCTTGTGGGTGTGACTGCCGTACTGCTTTGCTTCGGCGCGCTTGTGACCACCTACGATGCCGCCATGGCGGTGCCCGATTGGCCCGGCACCTACGGCCACAACATGTTTCTGTTTCCGATGTCGGAGTGGCTCGGAGGCCCGTGGGATCTGTTTCTCGAGCACGGCCACCGACTCCTCGGCGCCACGGTCGGCCTGCTGTCGCTCGTCCTGGCTGCAGTCTGCTTTCGCTGGGAGCCACGCGGCATCGTTCGCGGCCTTGCCGTGGCAGCCGTGATGCTCGTTGTCCTTCAGGGCGTGCTCGGCGGCATGCGGGTGCTCCTCGACGACCGAACAATCGCAAAGGTCCATGCCTGCACAGGGCCGCTCTTTTTTGGGGTCGCGATTGCCCTGGCGACGCTCACCAGCCGCCGCTCACGTCCGGCCGCCACGTCGCCCTGGCTGTTTCGCTGGTCGGCAGGCCTGGTGGCCGCCGCCTACGCACAGCTCGTCGCCGGAGCACAGCTGCGGCATATCGATGCCGCAGTGGTCGACCCGGTGACGTTTCGCTGGCTCGTCTACGCACACCTTGCCGGTGCGGGCCTCGTTGTGCTGCTTGCGGTCGCCTCGGCGGCCTCCGCGTGGGCGACCGCACTGCTGCCTCCGTCGGTGCAGCACGACGTCGCCGGCGATGCAGCCTCCCCTGCGAGGGCTCTCCGCTCCACCAGCAAGGCGCCGTTGATCTGGTCGACGGGCGTCTTGCTCCTGGTCACCTGCCAGATTGTGCTCGGCGCCGCCGCGTGGCTGGCAAACTGGGGAGTGCCTGACGGCTGGCTCGGCCGGATCTTTGCAGCCTGGATCACATCGCCGGTCGAAGCCCGCAGCCTCTGGAACGCCTCGGTGGTGACCGGGCATGTTGTGCTGGGCATGATGATCTTTGGCATGGCCGTCGTGCTCGCCATCAGCTGCGGTCGGTTTCATTCGCCAGCGGAGGCCTCCTCCTCAGGAGGTGTCGCATGAGCGTTGCCCTCGAGCCCGCACTCTCGAGCCTGCCCGCGACATCCACCGCGACGACAGTTCAGTCGTCATTTGCGCGAGATGTCGCGATGCTCACACGGCCGAAAATCGCCGTCATGGTGCTGGCCACCGTGGCGACAGGGATGTGGCTCACCGGGGGAAGTTTTTCGCCGGCCGTCTGGTTCAGTGTGCTCGCCGGCACCGGCCTGGTCGCCGCAAGCTCCAGTGTTGCCAACCAGATTCTCGAGCAGCAGCTTGACCGCCAGATGCCGCGAACGGCCGACCGTCCCCTCGCCTCAGGCAGGCTGCGTTCGTCGACAGCCCGTTGGCTCACCGCCATCACGCTGATGGCGGGAACCGGTCTGCTGGTGCCGGTGAGTCTTTCGGCAGCCGCGGCAGCAGTGTTCACCTGGCTTGTGTATGTCGTGGCCTACACGCCGCTGAAGCAGACGACACCGCTCAACACGGCGGTCGGCGCCATTTCCGGAGCGATGCCGGTGGTGATTGGCTGGCTGGCGGCCGATGGTCCGCAACGGGTGCTGGCCGGCGACGTGAACGGCACCCTGGCGGCCGCCGCCCTGACCACCATCCTCTACCTCTGGCAGTTTCCACATTTCATGGCCATCGCCTGGCTCTACCGGCACCAGTATGCCGGGGCCGGCATGCGAATGCTGACGGTTGACGACCCAACCGGCCTGCGGGCTGGTGGCCAGGCCCTCGCAGCCGCGCTTGCCATGGTTCCCGTCAGCCTGCTGCTCGCGGTGCCGAGCGGGAGCCCACGGCTGTTTTTTGCCGAGGCCTTTGCTTCTGGCATCTACGTTGCGGCGACGGCACACTTTGCGATTCGACGGGACGACACCTCAGCCCGCAGACTGCTGATGGCGTCACTCGGCACCCTTGCCGCGGTGATGATTGCCGTTGTCGTGTTTGGCAGGCCGGAGCTGTGAACGGCCCTGTGCTCCATTCCTTGATAAACCTTTGACTTTTTGACAACCGGAAAGCCTCACGTTCATGAGCACCTCCGCTATTGCCGCAGGATCCGAGTTCGCTGACGGCGGCCATCACGACCATGGCCACCATGATCATGGCGATCACGGCGACGGACACCACGGGCACCTCAAACTGCAGTATCAGCCCGGCCTGCCGCTGTCGCGTGGCAAACTGATCATGTGGCTGTTTCTGTCGACCGAGATCATGTTTTTCGCCGCGCTGCTCGGCAGTTACGTCGTGTTGCGTTTCGGAGCGCTACAGTGGCCCAAGCCGCATCATGTGCATCTCAGCGAGCCGATTGGTGCGTTCAATACGTTTGTGCTGATCTGCTCAAGCGTGACGGTTGTCCTCGCTCTGGAAGCGGCGAAAGCCAACAAGGCCTCGCTGGCCAAAACCTGGATGATGCTCACGCTCGCTCTCGGCTCCCTGTTCTTGGGAGTCAAAGGCTACGAATACCAGGCCAAGTTCAGCCACGGAATCTACCCGGTCAAGCCGATGGGGCTGGTCCACGAGAAGCCCGACCTCTACTACGGTTCGGCCGTTCGTGCCCGCCTGAGCGATCCGATGATCCTTGAGAAAATCGCCGAACTCGACGGCATGTCGGAAACGGACTTGAACGCCGAGGAGATCGCGGGCCGCAAGAGCCTTGCCGAAGTCAAGCGGCTGGTAAACGACCCTGCACAGGAAGCGTTTGATCTTGCCGTGGTCGCTGATCAGATCATGCCACTGCCGGCGGAAGCCGGTTCGCACGGGGGCTCCCACGGGCTCAACGACACCTTCGCCTGGCTGCGGCTTCCTGTGGTCATCCCCGGAGGCAACATGTGGGCCAGCACCTACTTCCTGCTGACCGGTTTTCATGCGGTCCATGTGGCGGTCGGCCTGCTGGTCTTCGCCATCCTGCTGACGTATCAGCTCGGCCCGGCCACCGCCGGCATGATCGAGAATGCCGGCCTCTACTGGCACTTTGTCGACCTTGTGTGGATCTTCCTGTTTCCGCTGCTCTACCTCTTCTGAAGACGCCGCGATTCCCGCACACTCACCACCGCAGTCGCCAGACGGCCTGACACTCACCCACGACGGAGCATAGCGATGTCCACGCCCGATTCCTCCCGCGACCCGGCTGCCGAACACGGCCCACGCACCCGCCCGGGCGGACTCCCCGAAACGCCGGCTGCGGCCACGTCGCACGCAGCAGACGAAGCCCACAGCGGGCCTGGGGAAGCCACACCCCACAGCGATGGGCACGGCGGAACGGGTGTCTACATCGCCGTCTTCATCGCCCTGTGTGCGCTGACGACGATGTCGTTTTTCACCTATTCACCACTGTGGCCGTGGCGGGATGAGCCTCAGGTCGGCTGGGCCTTCATGATGGCTGTTTCCTGCACAAAGGCGATGCTCGTCGTGCTCTTCTTCATGCACGTGCTCTGGGAAGCCAACTGGAAGTATGTGCTCACGATTCCTGCAGCGATGATGGCGATCTTCATGACCCTCATGCTGGTGCCCGACATCGGCTTTCGCAGCCGCATGGTGTCTCAGGAGCGGCTGCTCTATATGGCTCGACCGTCGGACGAGGCGTTGCTGCGGCAGGCAGGGACCGCTGCTGAAGCAAAGGCTGACGGCGAGGAGGCCCACTGATGCTGAGTTCTCTTCGTGCCGTCGCCGCAGGCGTCCTGTTGTCGGCCGCTGTGCTCGCCCTGGCTGGCTGCGGTGGCCCCGGCGAGTCGCCGGCTGTCACGAAGGCTCAACCACAAGACGCCATTCTGCCCGCCCCAGAGAAGGTCACCCCGGGAGAGCCCTTCGCTCCCTTCGAGATGACGGATCAGCAGGGCGAAGCCTTCTCATCGTCGGCGCTGGCCGGCAAGGTCTGGATTGGCAGCATTTTTTTCTCGAGCTGCCCTGGGCCATGCTTTCGAGAGAACCAGGCGCTCGCGGAGATCCTTGCCGACATCGACACGCCTGACCTGATGGCGGTCAGCATCACCTGCGATCCAGAGAACGATCTGCCGAATGTCCTCGATCACTACGCCAAACGCTTCGAGGCCGATCCGGCCCGATGGAAGTTTCTCACAGGCGACATGGACGACATCAAACGGATCGCCAACGAAACGTTTTTTCTCCCGGCCGAGGTTGGTGTCCACTCAGAGCGGGGCGTGATCTTTGATCGCGAAGGGCGGATGCGAGGAAGTTTTCATCTGCTGCAGCCCGACCGCGTGGCTGTGATGAAGAAAACAATCCGCGACGTGCTCGCTGAAGGGGAAAACACACCCAACGACGAGAATCCAGCTGAGTCGCTGGAGACTGAGGAGCCTCCGCAGTGATCCTGCTTGCCGTTCATCCGCTGGCAACGCTCAACGCCGTGCTCAACTCGCTGGCTGCCGTGTTGCTGATTGCGGGCTGGACCATGATTCGGCGTGGCCACACCAAGGCACACCGCGGTGCGATGGTGGCGGCCTTTGCTGTCTCGGCCGTCTTCCTGGTGTCGTACCTGACCTACCACGCCTTGGAAGGGAGCCGCCCCTTTCTCGGCACCGGGCTGGTCCGCCCTGTCTACTACGCCATCCTGCTGACGCACGTCGTCTTGGCGGCGGCCGTGCCAGTCATGGCCCTGAGAATGTTTTTTCTCGCCTGGAAGGGCCGCTGGGAGTCCCACCGGCGGCTCGGCCGCATCACCTTGCCGATCTGGCTGTATGTCTCGGTCACGGGCGTGGTGATCTACCTGATGCTCTACCACCTCTTCCCAGGCAATCCGCCGCCCGCAGCAGCAGACGTGGCAGATGGAGTGGCAGTCGCAGGTCGCGTGGCGAGCCTATGATGAGAGGGAAGGAAAGGAGCGAGCCATGATGCACCCATCCTCGAGCCAGCCAACCAACGCATCCCGCCGGCAGTGCCGGACGCGGTGGAAATCCTGTGTTCAGATGCTGGCTCCCGGGCGGCCGGCAGTGGCCGTGCTGCTGGCGGCATCTCTGATGCTCGGCCTCGTCGCCACCGAGGCCTGGGGCTGCCCGACGTGCAAGGATGGCGTGATCGCCGCGGATGATGCTTCCGCCAACATCGCCCGGGGCTACTTCTACAGCATCCTGCTGATGCTCGCGATGCCCTTCACGCTTGCCAGCTGCTTCGGAATGTATGTCTGGCGGGAGTATCGACGCCAGCACCGCGCCGGTGTCTTCGACCACATCACCGACCCTTCCGGTCGACACGCCCCCCAGAGCATGCCGGTTGGGGAATCCGCAGCCCCCGCCGCAGACCGCTCCCCACGCGTCGCGGCCGGCAGCCATGCCTCCTGATGCAGGCGATCGCGGGAAATCGGCGACAGGGCTGCCTGCCCCGACGGAGGCGACTCTCGGCGACGTCCGAGTCAAAACCAGCGATCCGCCGAAGGATCCGCCGCGGCGGCCCCCACGAAACTTCCTGGAGCGTGTGGAGCAGCGTCGTCTGTTTTGGATCGTGATGCCGCCAGCAGTGCTGTTTGTGCTGCTGGGGCTGTGGGTCGAGCAGACGTTTTTCGGCCCGGCCCCCGAGCCGATCCTGCAGCAGGTCGACACACGGCTGCCAGCAGGGCCTCGCGGCACCGTCGACGGCGCTGTTTCGGATGCTGTGGTGATGGAGCCGGACCCTGAGCCGATGCCTCCCGGAACCCTCGAGGATCGGGCAGTTCCCGCCGCCTTGCTGGCACGGGTCCGCGACGACACGGTGTTTCGCGAGGACGACAGCGAAGCCTGGTTTGCCCTCTGGAAAACGCTTCAAAACGGCGATCCGTCCGAACTCGAGCGGGCCGCAGGCCCCGCCGTCGGCTTCACCGAACTCTTCGGGCAGCCCCGCAGCTTTCGCGGAAAACCCATTCGCCTGCGGGGAACCCTGCGACGACTCCAACGAGTCGAGGCAGCGTCGAACACCGCAGGCATCGATGGCTACTGGCAAGGCTGGCTCGACCCGGAGGGGGGGCCGCCGTCTCCGATCGTGATCTACTTTCTCTCGCTGCCAGAATCGATTCAGCCAGGCCCGCAACTGGTCGAGCCCGTGGAGATCGTGGGATACTTCTTCAAGCGGTGGGCCTACCAGGCGACCGACGCGATTCGAACGGCGCCGCTGGTGATGTCGCTCGAACCGGTCGCCCTCGCGGCACCAGCCCGGCCGCCAGAGGCAAACATTGTCGGCATCTTTCTCTGGACTGGAGGCATCATCATGGTGTGTGGCTTCTTGATGATGGTGCGGCGGCGTGGCGGTCGAAGGCGGGCAGGACGGTTTTCGCAGACTGTCACCCTGCCACTGCTCTTCCTCCTGCTGCTCGCTGCTCCGGCCTCACCGGCCGCCGCCGACGGCCCCGCAGCATCGGCTTCGCACATGACTGTCGGAGACTATCTCGGCCGCTTCGACCTGGCAGCCGCTGACCGGGAGGCGGTCGGACCGGTGTCGCAGTGGAACGATCGTCGCTTCGACACCGCCCTGCGGATTCTCTCGCGGCTCGGCTCAGCTCCGGCCGAACTGCTCGCCGACTGGAGCCAGGATGCCGCGACACCTGCGGCAGCCCCTTCGCTCAGCGACAACGATGGGGAAAGCGATGAGCTGATCCGCGTGATGGGGCGGGCCGTACTCGTGCACGACCTGCGGCTTGCCCCAGACGTCGCCGAGCGGCAGGGCAGGTCGACGGTGCATCTGGTGCGGATGATCGACGCCGACGGCATGGCCGTGGATCTGATCGCCGGGGAGGTTCCGAACGAATGGCCTCGCAATGCAGCACTCTCTGAGCCTGCCGATGCGGTGGGCATCCTCGTCGGCCGCAGCAGCGGGCCGGCCTGGCAGAACGCAGACCTGCCAGCCGATGCCCCTGCCGAGCCTCCCGCCATGACGCTCGTGACCAGCCGCGTGGCCTGGCGGCCGGGCACGCCTCTGGGCTCCCTGGGCATGGACTATGGCCTCTTCGATAGCGTCCAGGATGGCCGCAAACTCGTTGCCGACGACGCCGACGCTTTCTACGCGATGCTTGCCGCTGCGGGCCGTGCCACGCCAGAAGGCCTTGAAGCGGCAGCAGGGCAGGCGAGCGATGTGTTTGCGCTGATCGATCCGCAGGCACGCTGGCTGGAAACCCACCGCGGGGCTCCGGTCCGCATCCGCGGCACGGCACGACGGGCGATTCGCATCGCGATCGACGACCCCTTTCGCCGCAGTCAGGTTGGAGCCGATCACTACTGGGAGGTGTATGTCTTTGTCCGCACTCCCACCGCCGTGCAGGTCAATGGCCGACTGCAAGACACCTACCCGATGGTCTGCTGTTTTCGAGAACTGCCGCGGGGCATGCCGACGGGAGAGCGAATCGCCGAAGAGGTCGATGTCTCCGGCTTCGCCTTCAAACGGTATCTGTATCCACTCTCCGTCACCGCCGAGGCCGGGCTGCAGCAGGTATCCCCGCTGATCATCAGTCGCAGCCCCCGTTGGATTCCCGAGACCGAGCCTACAGTAACCCGACAGTTTGACCGCGTCATTGGCAGCGTGCTGATCGTGGTGACGCTGCTGCTGATCGCGGCCGGCTGGGCCGCCAGCCGCCGCCCCCGACGCGTCACGCCCCAGAGCGGGCAGATTGCCCCGCCGTTGGATGCGGAAGCGGCGAGCGAACGCAGCGACGACAGCCGCTGAACAACGCCTACGCGCCAGCTGCGGCCACGGCCCAGATGGTCGAGGCGGTGGTTCGCGACACGAAGCGACTTGTGCCCTGTGTTGCCTACTGCGACAGCGAGTATGGCGTGGGTGGCTCCGACGTTGGTGTGCCGGTGATCCCTGGCAGCACGGGCATTGAAAGGATCATCCAGCTCGACCTCCAGCGAGAAGAACGTGCCGGCCTCGACAAGAGCATCGACGCAGTCAAAGAACTCGTCGCTGCCATGCATGGCCTCACCGGCTGGAAGGCCTAAAAACAGCCCCTTCACCTTGCCAGGCTTACCCCGCCTGTGCGGCTTTTGGGCTTGACGCCTCCAGGTGGCCACACGGCCTCAGTCTGCCGTTGTGGCCACCTTGCGGCTTTGGCTACAACCCTCCGTCCACGCGTGCGGTGGCCTGCGGGCCGCCGCCCTTGGATGAGGCGGGCTTCCCGCCTGCCACCACCGCCTCGAGGAGGAGCCAGATGAAGGGCCGCCTGTCAGAAACACCGCTGAGGTGCTTCGCCCCGTCAACGACCACAGCAGTTCCTCGCCTGCGGGTTGTGGCCCCCGATGACGCTCCGGCAAGTCCTGAGGTGCGGGTTTTCGATCCGCTGAGTTCACTGCCGCGGCTGCCCGCCTGCCGCCCAGCAGCCCACCCCACGCCCACAGGCCCCCAGCTCTTCCTGCCTCAGGGCTACGAGCCCGGCTATCGCTATCCCCTTTTGGTCTGGCTGCCCGAGGCGGGTCGCCCATTTGACCTGGGGAAGGCGATGAGTCGCCTCAGCCTGAGAAACTTTGTGGCGATCGAAACCTCGCCCGAGGCTGCGGATGCCGACCAGGCCGCGTGGCAGGCTATCGACCGGGCATCGACCTCAGCCAGCGTTCATCCTCAGCGGATCTTTCTGATCGGTGTGGGGCAGGGGGGCACAACAGCCCTGCGGCTTGCCTGCCGTCATGCGGCCGAAATCGCCGGTGTGGTTTCTCTCGGTGGACCGTTTCCACTCGATGAGGGCTGCCTGGCCCGCCTCGCAGACGTGCGTCGCCTCCCCATGCTGATGTGCACCGATCGCAACGGCTGCCGTCGCCACGCGTCCTCGATCGACCGGACCCTGCGGGTCTTCCACGCTGCCGGCGCGACGCTGGCGATGCGGGTCTACCCGTCCGCCCGCCGGCTCACCCGCGGCGTGCTCGAGGATGTGAATCGTTGGGTCATGGACACGGTGGTTGGCCCACCTGCGGTCGCCCCGAGTCTGACCCACTAAACAAACCAAAGCCACCGTGAGACCCGCGGAGCGGGGCGGCTTGTGTCCGCCAGCCGCACTGCCGGTCGTTCCCGATTCGAGCCAGGAGCTCACGCATGCGTGCCGACGACGCCCTCACCGCCGAGTTCCGTCAACGGATTCTTCCGATGGTCGACCAGACTCGCATCGGCCCCGTCGCCCTACGGCCACCGATGGCTCGTGGCGGCCTCCCAACGGTGATCACTTCCACGGTCGAGCGGCTGCGACAGAGAATCGAGCGGCTTCACGCCGACCTCGACTCCACCGATCTCGACGCCACCGACACCGAACAGGCTAGGCGGCACCACCAGCGACAGCTGCGTCAGCTCGCTGACGAAGCGGAAGCCATTGCTCGCACGCTCCACCATGTCAGCGACCTCGTCGCCCCGCGGGCGACGAGCCGTCAGTGGGTGGAAACGCGGAGCGTCCTTGAAGGCCTCGTGGGAGACGCCATAAGGGAAGGCCGCGAGCGGGGCTCCCCACTGCCAACGTTTCTCATCGATGTCGACGACGGCCTGCTGCACGCCGACCCAGCCATGATTCGCAGCGTGCTGCGGACGCTCGTGACCAATGCGATTGAGGCCGCCGGCCCGAGCGGCGAAGTCGTGCTAACGAGTGTGCAGTATGCCGATGCTCTCGAGATCGAAGTGGCCGACTCGGGCACCGGCCTGACAAACCATGCCAAAGCCTGGCTCTTCGAGCCCGGGTTCACCACCAAGCCTGCTGGCACCGGCGTTGCGCTCGCAGCCGCCCGCGTGCTGATCGATGAGCTTGGCGGCTCCATTGAGGCAGTCAACTGCCCCGAGGGCGGAACCGCCTTCACCATTCGCCTGCCGATCCCGCAAGGCCATCGGATGGCAGCCTGATCTGGTCGGCAGCAAAGAGACACCCGACTCTCACAACGAGGCAGTGCATGGAGGCACACTCCACCCCATTTCCGACGGCTCACGACGGAGCCCGCTTCTTCTCACCACTGCGGATTGTCGCCCTGGGACTGGTTGCCGCCGTCGCTGGCCTGGCGGTCTGGCAGCTGCGGGAAGAATCGCGAGAGGGCAGCGTGCCGTTGCTGGCCGACACGCTGCTGCCCTCAAGCGAACTCGCCTTGATGGAAGCGGCCTTCGACCGGGCGAAGCTCACCGACTACGCCATCGATGGTGGTCGCATCCTCGTGCCCAAAGGCCGCCAGAGCAGCTACATGCGGGCGCTGGTCGACGCCGAGGCCCTGCCACGCGAGTTTGGCGGCAGCCTCCGCCGGGCCATGGAAACGAGCAGCCCCTGGCAGAGCCGCGCAGCCCAGGATGAGCGACTGCGGATCGCCACCCAGGAAGAGCTCTCGCTCGTGCTCTGCTCGATGCCCGGCATCCGTCGGGCAGCCGTGCTCTACGACGAAGAGCCGCGGGCCAGCCTGGGCGTCGGCCGTGCCCTGGGAAGCAGCCCCCGGCAGACTGCCAGCGTCAACATTGAAACCGATGAAGATGCCGCTCTTGACCGTGTCCGGGCTCGCTCGATTCGAGTCCTGGTTGCCGCCTCCATCGCCGGCCTACAGCCGGAGGATGTGGCCGTGACCGATCTCCGCTCAGGCCTCGTCTACACCGGCCCGCTCGAGCCCGCGATGGCAGACGTCAGCCCAGCAGAGGCCGAGCGGATTGCCATTGAAGAACGGATTGCTGACCGGATTCGTCGTTCGCTGGCCTACGTGCAGGGTGCGATCATCGACGTGCGGGCAGAGCTCGGATCCGCTCCCCCCGCCGCTGCCTCCCGTCCGAAGCCTCAGCAGAA
>ERZ891134.633-NODE-633-length-27839-cov-8.199431_pt1 | contig 27839 bp, 16 predicted proteins | sample MGYA00520888_ERZ891134 | MGnify/ENA primary metagenome ERZ891134 (study PRJEB32303, sample SAMEA104408692) | aquatic metagenome | biome: Brackish water; feature: Coastal; material: water | place: Baltic Sea | collected 2014-10-23 | depth 10 m ... | reverse complement strand
CCAACAGCGATCCCCAGAGAATCCAGCTCCTGCAGCGGATGCTCGATCTCGCCGCCCGCCGCGGCCTGCAGGTGATCGTGCTCTCCTGCACCCCAGCCGACTACCACTCCTTTGGGGCCACGGAAATCGACCTGGCAGCCCTCATTCCCAAGCCCGCGTGATCACGGATCCTCTCGGAGAGGCGTGAGCTGACCGACCCTTCCGGCGGCACAGCACTCCCCTCTGGTGCGGTACACTCCAACACCCATGTCGCTCGCCATCCGCTACGTCCGCAGCCTGGAAGAGGTGGTCGCCCCGGCCGAGGCGTTTCTTCGCCGGCAGGCGGGGAACCTTTTTGCGCGGCCGCAGATCGTGGTGCCGACGGCCGGGGTGAAGGCATGGCTGGAGGCAGCCCTTGCACGCCGCTTGGGGGCGAGCGATGCGGGATGCGGCGATGGCGTCGTGGCCAACGTCGGCTTTGTCACTCCGGCCGCGCTCTCCTCGCTGCTGGAGCCGGGCGATCCCCGCCTCCGTGACGACGACCCCTGGGTTGTGGAGCGGCTGACGTTCACGATCCTGGACGTGATCGCAGGCGACAAGCGGTTCGCCTCGAGGATCACCCGAGCCGGCGGCCCACTGCTGGCCGCCCGCAGCATCGCCGACCGCTTCGACCACTATCACTTCCGCCGGCCCGGCATGATTCTCGCCTGGGAGGAGGGGCGGGCTGAGCTGAGCCCGGCTGCCAGCGACGAGGGCAGCGTGGCGACCACGCTGCTGGCCAGCCGCGACCGCTGGCAGTTCGATCTCTGGCGGGCCGTCCGTGAGCGGCTCGGCTCGGCGAGCCCGCCTGTGCGTGACCGCCTGGCGACGACCGCGGGGAGCACTGCAGTCTTTGTCGCTGGGTTGCAGTCGCTCTCGCTGCACCAGATCGAGCTGCTCCAGCGGCTGAGCATGCTGCCAGCCGCAGCCGGCAGTCCGTGCGAGGTCGAGGTGCTGCTCGCCCATCCCTCGCCCGACTTGCAAAAGGCCTGGGCCGAGGCGCCGCCGCCTGTGTCGCCGGGTGTCGCACCGAGCCGCTGCCAAGAGCCCGCAGACAGCAGGAGCGGCCACCGCACCGATCCCTTCGTTGGCTCCTGGCTCCGCGGCACCCGCGAGGCGCAGTGGCTGCTCGCCTCGCAGGGCATCGCGGCCACGCATGCAGCCGCGGACGGTGCGACGGCGGTCACACCTGCGGCCAACGCCTCGCTCCTTGCGCGACTGCAGCACACGATCACGACCGGGGCACGCGACCTGCATGCCACACCCCACGAAGGCCCGTCGCCGCTTGACGCCGGCGATCATTCGCTGCTGGTCCATCGCTGCCACGATCTCAGCCGTCAGGCCGAGGTGCTCTACGACGCGATCGTGCATGCCTTCGGCGAACTCGACGACCTCGCGCCCCATGAGGTGGTGATCGTCAGCCCACAGATCGCAGCGCTCGCCCCGCATCTCGAGGCAGAGTTCAGCCGCAGGGTGCAAGGCGAGCGGAATCTCCTGGGCAGCAGTGACGGCAGCATCAGCCTGGATCTCATCGTCGCCGACCGCGGCATCCACGAGATTCACCCTGCGGCGGAGCTGCTGGCTTCCCTGCTCACCCTCGCCGGCTCACGCTGCTCCGTCGACGCCATGCTGGCGGTGGCCGCTCATCCCCTCGTGCAGGCCCACTTCCACCTCGACGAGAACGACATCGCCACCTGGCGGCGGTGCATCGACCACACCAACATTCGCTGGGGGCTCGATGCCGATCGCCGCGAGCGGGCTGGCCTGGCCGTGCCGGAACTCTCTGCGCACTCGTGGCGGCTCGGGCTCGAGCGGATGCTCCTCGGGGCCGTCGTCTCCGAAGGAGCCTCGGAGCCAGTCCTGGGCGATGTCGTGCCGCTGGCCCATGTCGAGGCGGCTGAGGTGACCTGCCTCGCTCCCCTGGTGTCGATCTTTCGCACCATCGACACGCTCGACCTTGCCACTGCGGAGCCCAAGCCGGTGGCCGCCTGGTGCGACCTGCTGGAAGAGACGCTCGCTGCCCTCGCTGGCGACGACAGCGATGAGCTGGAGGTTCCACTTCAGCAGATCGACGCGCTTCGCAAGGCGGCCGTGTCGAATGAAACCTCCTCAGCGGTCGCCGTGCCGTTTCACGACGTGAAGACGCTGCTCACCGGCCGGCTGACCGCCGCAGTTGGCCGCCAGCCGCTGCTCACCGGAGCGATCACGGCCACCTCGATGATTCCCCTGCGGGGCGTGCCGTTTCGGGTGGTCTGCGTGGCCGGCTTTGATGACGCTGCCCTCAGTGGCGGCGAGAGCGACAACGATGACCTCTGCACGCGGCAGGAGCTGCTCGGCGACGCTGATCCCCGCCTCGAGCTCCGCCGCAGCCTGCTCGATAGCCTGCTGGCTGCCCGCGACCGCCTGGTGATCACCTGCACGGGCATGGACGTCAAAAACAACGCCACGCTGCCGCTGGTGACACCGCTTGCCGAACTCGTCGACTTTGTTGGCCGGCATGGCGTGCCGCCGGCGAAGCGACATGGCGAGCTGCACAGCTCGATTGAGGTCTTTCATCCACGGCATGCCTGCAGCCGGCCCAACTTCGTGGCCGGGGATCTGCTGCCCGGCACCGTCTGGAGCCACGACACCGCCGCCCGCGCCGCCGCCACCGCCCTTGGGCAGGAGCAGGCCACGCCACCCGCCGCGGCCGCACCGATCGAGCCTCCCACGATCATCGAACTCGACTGGCTGGCCTCGTTTCTCCACGATCCCCTCTGGCCCTATGTCACCAAAACGCTCGGCATCCACCGCTGGCGAGATGATGACCTGGAGATCCCCGCCACACTGCCGCTGGAGCTTGAGTATCGCCAGCAGCGCGACCTCCGCGAAGACTACCTCGAACGGCTGCTGGCCACCGACAACCGCCGCGGCCTCGCCGACGCGTGGGCGGCTGCCGTGCGGGCCAACGGCGATGTGCCGGTGCTTGGCTACGGCGGCGACGTGATCGAGCACATCCAGCAGTTCTCACACGCCCTGCTCGATGCCGCCGCGGCCCACGGCACCCCGCTCGACGAGCAGTCTTCGGAGGTGATTCATCTGCTGCTTGAAGACATCACGCTCGCGGGCACGCTGGAAGGCTGGTTTCCCGAGCCGCATTCGCTCGTGTTTGCACGGCCAGACGCCAGAGGCTCGAACAGCTTCGATCACCTCAAGCTCCGCGCGGTTGTGCAGCTGCTGGCTGCTCGGGCCGCCGGCCATACGGCCGATCAGGTGATCGTTCTCAGCGAACGAGACAAATGGTTTCCCGGACAAACGAAGAAGAACGGCCAACTCGAGACGCCGGTCATGCCACGCATCGTGGTTCTCGACGAGGCCATCGACGCCAGCCGCGCACGCAGCCTGCTCACAACGCTCGTGCGGCTCTACCAGCAGGCCGCCCTCCGCCCCCACGGCCTGTTTGGCAAGACCGCCGCCAGCCTGACGGAGAGCCGTGAAGCCGCAGCCGATGCCTTCGCGACACACGTCAGCGGCAAGGGCTACGCCCAAACCAGCGAGGCGGTCGTGCATGGGCTCACGCCGGCCTTCGACGCCGTGTTTCCCCCCGACGATCCGCGATGGCCGTTCTTCGAACAGTTTTCCCCGCTCGCCCAGATCGAGCACAACCGCAGCCGCAAGGCCTATGTCTACGCCCCACCAGCACACACCGCTTGATCTTGCCCGTGACCCGGTCTGCCACGGCCTCGTCGTGGAGGCGAGCGCCGGCACCGGCAAGACCTACTCGGTTGCGGCCCTCGTCACCCGCGAGCTCGCCCTGCGGGACGATCTCCGCATCGGCCAGGTGCTGATCACGACCTTCACTCGCAACGCCGCCGCCGAACTTCGCGACCGGGTGCGGCGGCGGCTCGTCGACACGATCGCCCTGCTGGCCAGTGGAGCGGATGCCGCTGGAGACGTGATCGTCGAGCGGCTCCGCGAGGGCACCGCCGACGCGGTCGCCCAGCGGATCGCCCGGCTCGAGCGGGCCCTGGCTGAGTTTGACACCGCGACGATCTCCACGATCCACGGCGTCTGCAGCCGAGTGCTGCGGGCGGCAGGCCTCGAGGCCACAACCGTGGTCGATGCCTCGGTGACCGACAGGCTGCTGGCAGAGGTGGTCAACGACGTGGTTGTCAGCCACGCCCGCACAACGTCACGGTGGGACGAGCGCCGCATCGGTCCACTCGTCGCGAAGCTCTTGGAAGACCCTTTCCTGGAGCCGTGGATCGACCGCGACACGAGCTCACTCGATGATGCAGCGCGGTCCCGGCTCGAGGAGCTGCCTGCTCTGCTGCGGGAGTGTGTGCGACGGGTGCAGGCGGCCACGGCCACGCAGCCGGGCTACAACGACCTCTTGCGGATCGCCTACGAACTCGTCACGGATGAAAAGCGGAGCGACCTGCTGCTGGCCCTGATGCAGCGGTTTCAGCTGGCGATCGTCGACGAGGCCCAAGACACCGACCGCCTGCAGTGGGCCTTCTTCAAGAAGCTCTTTCCCGGTGGTGATGGCCGGGCGCTGGTTAGCGTTGGTGACCCCAAGCAGTCGATCTACGCGTTTCGCGGCGCCGACGTGCGGGCCTATGTCGCCTATGCCAAAGGGGCCACGGCGCACCGCACCCTGTCTACGAACCGCCGCTCCGATCAGCCGCTGCTCGATGGGCTCAACGCCGGCTTTGCCGGCCAGACGTTTGGTGAGGGCATCGGCTACATCGAGGTCGACGCTCCGGCAGGTCGCCAGGCATCGCAGATCACCGGCTCGCCGAGCATCGCCTTTGTCGAACTTGGCGAAGCCACCAATCAGCAGGCTCTGACGAAGCCGGTGCTCGGGCAGGTGATCGCACTCCTCGATGATGCCCGGCTTGACTGTGCCGACGGCCCCCTGAAAGGCCGCAACGGCATCAGGCAGCGACACGTTGAGCCCAAAGACATTGCCGTGCTCGTCCGGTCCGGCAACGTTGGCCAGCTGATCCAGCGGCAGCTTTCCGAGGCGGGTATTCCCGCCGTGACGGGGGGCACCTCGAGCGTGATGCGCAGCGGCATGGCGGAGCAGATTCGCTCGCTGCTCGAGGCCATCGAGCAGCCCTCCAACACCGGCCGCGTGCGTCGCGTTGCAGCCACCGTCTTCTTCGGCCACTCGCTTGCGGATGTCGGCTCGCTGACCGACGAGGTGGTCGGCGGGGTGCAGGACGTGCTCTATCGCTGGGCTTCTCTGATGACGGCCAAGGGGCTTGCCGCCCTGGCTGCCGTGATCGAGGCCGACAGCGAGATCGTGCAGCGGATCGCCGCGGGCCGTCAGGGCGAACGCACCATCACCGACTTTCTGCACATCTTCGAAGTCCTCGATACCGCCGGACCGCGTCGCGGGTGCTCGCCCGAGGAGGCACTGACCATCTTCGCCCGCCTCGCGGCAATGGACGACAACCACGAGCTGGTCAGCCGTCGCGTGGAAAGCGATGCCGACGCGGTCAAGATCCTCACAGTCCATGGCTCCAAGGGCCTGCAGTTTCCCTGCGTGATCGTCGCCGATCTCTGGCAGATGAAGGACCGGGGAGGCGGGGGCAGGCCGGTCGTGTTCTACGACGAAAACGGCACCCGCACGCTCGACCTCAGCTTTGCCCTCGGGGAGGCCTCGGCCCACGCGAAGGCCAGGCGACAGGCGGCTGAGGAAGACGAAGTCAAGCGGCTGCTCTACGTGGCCGCGACCCGCGCCGAGCATGCCCTCACCCTGCTCGTGGCTCGCGACACTCCGAAGAAGAAAGCCCCCCCAACGCCGAGCGTGCTTGAGACCACCCTCCCGGTGCCAGCGGGCATGTCGCTGGTCGCCCCCGGGAGCCGCTACCAACGAAAGAAAGCGCGAGCAAACGCACAGGCCATGCTGCCAGCCCTTGAGGTCGCCCCAGCGCCCGCGGTCCGCCGCAGCTTCCGCCGGGTGTCATTCTCGAGCCTTGTCGCCCAGCGGGGCCGCGGCAGCCAGCCGTTCGACGCCGCAGACACGCCGGGCCACGATGAGCCCGCAGCAGCGACCGCCGCCCCAGACCTCGAGCTCTCGGTGCCAGCCGCGGCGGCCCGAGACGTGATCGACTTTCCCGCCGGCAAGGCGATGGGAAGCCTGATCCATACGATCTTCGAGCGCATCGACACGGCCCAGCGGCCACTCCGCAAGGAGGTGCAGCGGGTCGTCAACGAGCAGGTGACCAGCCGCAGCCAGCGGGCCTGGAAAGAGCCGCTGGTCGAGGTCCTCTGCCGAAGCCTCGAGACACCGCTGGGGAAGCCGCTCGGCGACATCACCCTGGCCGACATCGCGGCAGCCGACCGCCTGCCGGAACTTGAGTTTTCCTTTGGGCTGGCCCCGCTCGCAAAGGACCTCCGGGCACGCCAGGTCGGCGAACTGCTGCAGGCCACGCTGGCCAGCGAAGATCCGCTGCGGCCCTACGCCGACACCCTCGCAAGCCCGGCCTTCGACATGCCCATTGGCGGCCTGCTGACCGGCTCCATCGACGCGGTCTTCCGCCTCCCGGGCAGCCCGCCAGCCGCCCCAAAGCTGCTCGTCTGCGACTACAAGAGCAACACGCTCCACCGCAGCAGCATGGCCGATCCGCTCGCCGCCTATGCGGCCGCGGTGCTCCCAGCCGCGATGGCCGAGCATCACTATCCGCTCCAGGCCCTGCTCTACGGCACAGCGCTGTTTCGGCTGCTCCGCTGGCGGCTTCCCGAGGCCGATCCCGACGACTGCATCACCGGAGTGCTCTACGCCTTCATCCGTGGCATGCAGGGCCGCGACACGCCAGCCGACGAGGCAGGCCGTCGCAGCGGGGTCTTCTTCTGGAAGCCACCGCGCGGCCTGTGGCAGCAGCTCAGCGACCTGCTCGCAGGTGCGTCTTTGGCAGGAGCCGGCCGATGAACACACCAACCTTCACCATCACGTCCACCCTCGAGCGCGAGCGGAGCAGCGGTGTGATCAGCCGCGACGACATCGCCGCGGTCAGCCTGCTTGTGGAGATGGCCGGCCGCGACGGCGCTGCCGAGCCGGATCGGCTGGCCCTGCTCGGCATGTGCCTGGCGATGCGGACGGTTCGCGATGGACACACCTGCGTCGATTTCAACCGCATCGGTGAGTGGGCAGCCGGCCTCGAGCTTCGTGGGGCAGAGCCGGCTTCCTGGCCAGCCACGATCACACCATGGACCACGGCCCTCGCGGCCGCGGATCGGCTCGTCGGCCCGCCCGGCAGCCGCCGGCCGTTCATCCTCGATGGAGCCCGGCTCTACCTCGGCCGTTCGTATGACGAGGAGGCCGAAATCGCACGCATCGTCCGCGAGCGGGCCGCGGGAAGGCGGCTGCAGATCCTGCTGGGCGGCCCGGGCACCGGCAAGACCACGAAGGTGGCCCGCGACCTGGTGGCGTCGTTCTCGTCGCTGCCAGCCGGTGCCCCTCGTCCACGACTGGCCCTGGCTGCTCCCACCGGCAAAGCCGCCGCGCGAATGAGCGAGGTGCTGCGGAAGCGATGCCAGGATGCAGGCGCCTCCGCTGATGTGCTTGCGGCGGTGACTGCCGAGCCAGCCCGCACCGTCCACAAGCTGCTCGGCTACAACCCATCCCGCCACCACCGCTACCACTACCACGCCGGCAATCCTCTGCCCTACGACCTGGTGATTGTCGACGAGGCCTCAATGCTCTCCAGCGCCCTGATGCATCGGCTGCTCTCGGCGGTGCATCCCGACGCCCAGGTGCGGTTGGTGGGCGACCCCGATCAGCTGGCAAGCGTGGATGCAGGCACGGTGCTTGGCGACCTGGCGATGTTTGGGAGCGGCGCCCATCGCGGGTCGCCCCTGCACGCAGCAATCGAAACGCTAACGACGATTCACCGCGCGGAGTCGCCGGAGATCATCGAGCTCGCCGCAGCGATTCGCGACGGCGATCCCGATCAGGCCTTCGATGTGCTGGCGGGGGGCTCAGGCTCGGTGGCCTGGGTCGATCCGGCCCACCGCTCGCAGCTCGACGCCGTGGTCGCCGAGGTGGTCGGCCATGCGGAGAGCCTGCGGAAGGCTGCCCGTCGCGGCGAAGCTGCCGACGTGCTCACCACGAAGAGCCAGTTGCAGGTCCTCTGCGGCCACCGCGATGGTGCGATGGGGGTGGCGGCCTGGAACAGCCGGGTTGAGCGGCAGCTGATGCTTGCGCCAGGCGAGCCTTGGTATGTCGGCCGTCCGCTGATGATCACCCGCAACAGCCGAGCCCTCGGCCTTGCCAATGGCGACGTGGGTGTGGTCGTGCCACAGGGCAGGCGAATGGATGCCCTCTTCGGGCTGCCGGACGACGTTCAGCGGGTGCCGGTCACTCGCCTTGAGCATGTCGCCACGGTCCACGCCCTGACGATTCACAAGAGCCAGGGCTCCGAATACGACCACGCCGTGATCGTGCTCCCCGAGCAGCCCAGCCGCATCGTGACCCGCGAGCTGCTCTACACGGGCGTCACCCGCGCCCGAGCAAAGGTCACCGTCGTCGGCCCCCGCGAGGTCATCAAGGCCGCGATCACGACGCCGATCAGGCGGGCCACCGGTCTCGCCGAGAGGCTCGCCTGACAGCCAAACCAGCCGCTGAGAGCGACGCACACGACCGTCGCTATCAGTGCCCCAAAAAAATAGAGCATCGTATCGTTTGCCCCCATCGGCATCATCCAACAACCCGCCAAAAGTCCCAGTACTCCACTCCCAGAAATCGCGGCACCAATTGGATACTGCATTCGCGGATCGTGAATCAAATATCCGGGGTGATTCTCGGGCACAACTAGTTTCAAACGCTGATACAGACTTGAGTAATCGCTATCTCCCCTAGGCGCAACGCACTTTCCGGTGCGGGTTACGATTGTGAGGCACCTCCCCAGGTTAGCGACACGGGCGTCATGGACGCGCATTATCGCATTTGTAGTACAAGAAAATCCTCCCGCGGCGGACGTTCGCAGCCCAAAGGGCACGTGGCCGTTGAAAAAGTGAATGCGATCTTCCCTTTCGTCCAGAATGACGCGAGCTCTGTCCTGACGTAGCAAGAATTGGAATTCGAGATTTCCCTGGTTGTGGGCGACACGCTCAGGAGCAGGAGGCAGTTTTGTCGAGACGACCATGGATGGGCAGCAAGACCTCCAAATAGCTGCACCGCCGAGAATTGCTCCAAATCCGAGGGCGAAAATATTGACACCAGGCGGAACAGGAACTCCTCCCTTGCCTTTAAGCCCGCCATTCATTGCCGCTGTTGCGCAAAAAACCAAGAGTAATATACCAACAAGAAACAAGACGTACCGCTGTGTTCGGCCTAGTCTGTAGTCCACGTAATTACCTCAGGTTCAGTCATCTTGCTATGGCGCTTCCAAAACCGAGCAGGACGAGAAAGTTGAGTAGCTCGCGACCAACCGAATCGCCATGCCGCAGGACACTGTCGCGAGTCTGCTCCAACGCCTGGTTCGGCCTACTCGGGCTTTCACTCTCGGTTCTGCCAGACGGCAGCGTCACGGTTGCCCTGGATCACGGCCAACACCTCCACACTATCTTTGTGGACACGGTAATAAACGACATACGTAAACCGCCGCAGCCGCGCAGCACGTACATTCCGCCAGACGACGCCATGAACCTCGGGCATTCCTGAAACCCGAAGCAGAACCTCTTGAACTTGAATCAAGAAGGCCTGCCCCAATCCAGGTCGGAGTGCGTCGAAATAGCCAACTGCCTCTTCCGTGTCCTTTGTGGCTTCCGGGCGTAAGACGACGGGCACACTCATGAACTCTTCGACAATCGCGCTAACACGGTCTCCCAAGGCTCACCGGCCGCAGGGTTGGCGTCGGCGGCCGCGATTCTCCGTTCCAATTCTTGGATATGCCAGTCGGGGGGTGCGCAGGGGGCATTGTCGGGGAGGCTGTCCCAAATGAGACCGATTAACTCAACTCGCTGCTGCGCGTCGAGGCGGTCGATGCCGAATTGCGATAAGGTTAGGCTCATCAATGACGTCCTCCGGAGCCGGGGCACACTTCCTCATAAATATATCGGTCGACGACCGCACGAGAAAGTAAGCATAGCGGCCGAACTCGTATTTCTGCCGTTCCGCGGAACTCCGTGGTTCTGTCGGCAGAACCCTCAAAGAGTAGGGCCCTCGTGGACGTGGTGCCGGTCGTGCTTACCGTCAACGCGATCGCGGTCGTCCACCACGCTCCACTTCGCGGGCATGCTTTGCCTGCCATGTCCTCAGCGAGGCGGCCAGGTCGGACGCCAGGCACTGCGGAACCACGCTGACTCGCTTCTTGGTGCCCTTCGCCTCCCAGACGACGATCTCTCGTCGGTCAGGATCCACGCGGGTCGGCGCCCTCACACGGGCCTCGCTGTCCCGCAGACACAGCAGCCCACCCGCTTTGCTATCGCCACCTGGCGGAGCGTCAGAGTGGTGAAATCGAGATGCGTCAGCCTGCCGGCAGCTGGCCGGGGCATGCCGGTGAGCACCTGGATCGCGGCCACAGCGGCCATTGCGCCGATCGTGCCAGAGACTGCCCCCAAGACGGGAAACCGCCGCTTCCACTGGGGCGGATCGGCTGGATAGAGGCAGGCGAGGCAGGGGTCGCTGGCGGTCTCGCGGACAAACAGCCGCGCTTCCATGTCATACATCGCCGCATCCACCAGCGGCGTGCCAGAGGCCACCGCCGCTGCATTCATCGCGAGTCGCTCCGAAAACAGCGGCGCCGCCGAGACCACCAGATCGCAGCGGTCCACGAGTGCGGCAGCATTCTCGGCATCGATGTTGGCGGGCACCGTCTCCACCGCAACCTCAGGGTTGAGCGAGGCGAGCGTCTGCTCAGCGATGTCGACCCGGGGGCTACCGAGGCCTGCTGTGGTCATCAGGATCTGCCGGTTGAGATCATCCAGCCGCAGCGGCCCCGCATGGGCGAGCACCAGCCGCCCCACACCCGCCGCAGCCAGGTAGACCGCGACAGTGCCACCCACGCCACCCGCCCGCGAGACGAGCACCGTTGCCTCCCGCAGCCGTGCCTGTCCCTCGGCTCCAAAGCCCGTGACATCCTGCTGCCAGGCATAGCGATCCTCAGCAGCAGGCTTCGTCTCAGGCTCCACTCGTGTGTTGCGTGCGGTGGACATCGCCGCCCTCCTTCGTCTCAATCCAAAGCCTCTGGCTCTCTCTCCGTCGCCGCTGCACCGGCTCCCTTCACCCGCCCGCCACCGGCGGCATCAGGCTCACCCGGTCTCCGTCGGCGAGGCGTGCCGCAGCGGCCCCCGCGCCTCCGGCGACCGCGGCCCCATTGACCACCAGCAGCAGGCTTGGCTGCACACGGCCCTCCTCATCAAAGAGATGCGGTCGCAACGCGCCGGTGTTGGCAGCAAGCCTCTCGAGCAGCCCACGCAGCGTGGTGCCGTCTTCAAGCTCAACGGTCGTTTCCCCCCAGCCTGCCGCCGTCCGCAGCTGCCCTGTGGCGTCGACCTGCACCTTCATCGTGTCTCACCGCCCCCGCGGCCTCCTGTTGTGTGACTCCCCTTGGAGTCTTCAATCCGGCAGGCGTCTGCTCGGCCTACCAACGCAGGGCTCGGCTGGTGGCAGACCACGATCCGGCCGCCTTCAAGCCGAAAGAAATGCTCGCCAACCGCCGCGGCCTCGTCGCTGTAGTGGGTCACATGCAGCGTCGTCACCCGCTCGTTGCGGTGCACGTTTCGCAGCAGCTCCAGCAGCCGCAGCCGGTGGTCTTCATCGAGTGCGGAGAGCGGCTCATCCAGCAGCAGCAGCCGTGGATGAAAGGCAATCGCCCGACCGATCGCCACCCGCCGCGCCTCACCACCGCTGAGGTGCTTGGGAGTCCGCGACAGCAGCGAGGTGATCCCCAGCGCCGCGGCCACCTCCTCAACGCGGCGACGGATCTCCCGCCGCGACACCCGCCGCAGCACAAGCCCAAACGCCAGGTGCTCGCGGACGCTGAGCGTGGGAAACAGGCCCGCATCCTGCGGCACATAACCGATCCCCCGGCTGCCAACGTTCCAGCGGGTGACATCGACGCCATCGAGCCAGACGCTCCCGCCGCTCACGACGCGAAGCCCGCAGATCGCCTCCAGCAGCGTGGTCTTCCCGCTACCCGTGCTGCCCATCAAGACGCCGTAGCCGCCGGCGGGCACCATCAACTCAAGATTCTCAACCGCAAACCCCCCGCTACGAACGCTCAGGCGGCGAAGCTCAATCATCCCGCCACCCTCCCGCCAGCAAGCCGCACGATCCCCAGCACGATCACCGCCGCGGCCACCATCACCAGCGACACCGCCACGGCTGCCTCCAGCCGACCGACGCTGAGCTCGAGAAACACGGTGGTCGAGAGCACCTCCGTCTTCATCCGCGTGGCTCCGGCAAACACGAGGATCGGCCCAAACTCACCGAGCGATCTCGCCCAAGCAATGCTGAAGGCCGCCACCATGCCCCGCCAGGCCTGGGGAAAGGCAACCCTCCAGAAGGCCTGGCTGCGACGGCAGCCGAGCGTCATCGCGATCGCCTCCGGCCGCGGATCGATGCGGGCAAAGGTCAGCCGCATCGAATGAATCGCAAAGGCCGCCGCCACCACAAACTGGGCCAGCACCACCGCCACCGGGGCGTAGGTCACCTGCAGGCCGAGGCTCCGCTGCACGAACGCCTCGAGCGTCGTGCCCGCAATCGGCAGATGAAACAGGATCAGGAGGCTTAAGCCCAGCACCAGCGGCGGCAGCACGACAGGAATATCCAGCACCGCGTCGACGAAGCCACGCCCGCGAAAGGCAAACCGCTCAAGCAGATAGCCCAGCGGCACCGCCACCCACAGCGAGGCGAGCGCAGCCAACGTGCAGCTCACCAGCGTCATCCGCACGGCAAAGAGAATCTCGGGCTTCGTCAGCGCGGCCCTCAGGTCTTCCAGAGAGGTCGAGGCGACGTCGGCCGCGAGCAGGGCCAGCAGCAGCAGCACGTAGCCACCGCCGATCGCCCCGCTGACCACGAAAAAAGGCCACTCCGAGCCGGTGCGAAACGGCCGCTGCTGCCCGCCACTCTGTGGCTCGGGCTGCGGGTCGGTCGATCGTGGCTGGGATGCGTCGGCAGACATGCGGTGGATCACTCAGGCTGCGGAACGAGGTCGTGGGCATCCAGCCAGCGGAATCCCTCTGCCTCAAAGATCTCCCGCGAGAGCTGCGAGCGAAACTCCTCGCCGAGCCGCTCCGCCAGCCGCCGCCTCGGTGAGCCGGCGGCCACCCCGTAGGGCTGGCTAGCGACTGAACAGGGCAGGTCGGTGATCCGAACCGCGTCGAGCACATCGCCGGCGCCGGCTGCGTTGCTGAGATAGACCACGGCCGCATCGAGCGACCCGCTCCGCATCTGGTTGACCAGCATGTCGCCGGTGGGCGTCTGCACGACGACATTCTCCATCACCTGCTCCTGAACGCCTCCCTCGGAGAGCGTCCGCTGCGTCAGCCAGCCCATCGCACACTGCTTCTCATGACCAATCCCCACTCGCAGCCCCGTCGTCGCCAGATCGCGGAGGCTGCCGATCCCTTTGGGGTTGCCCTTGGCCACGAGGATCACCAGCTCGTTCTGCGAGATCTCCTCGGCATCCGGGAAGCGATCCGCCACCTGGTTCATAAACTCCACATCACATGCAAAGTAGGCATCCGGCACCCGGCCTGCCTCCATCTGCGCGACAAGAATCCCACAGCCGTTGTAGACCGTGGTGACGGTCACTCCCTCGCGTGCCTCAAAGGCCGTGAGCGTCTCCTCGATGGCCGGCCGCAGCATCGAGCCTGCGTAGAGCGTGAGCTCTGGCTGGTCATCCCAGAGATCTCCCTCAAGCGGTGTGTAGTCGTGCTCCTGGTAGTGCACGAGCCCACGGTCGGCAGCGGCGATGTAGCGAGCCAGATGGGACGCCGCCTGCGGCTGCGAGCTTCCTGAGGCCACCGCCAGCCCGACCTGCGAGCGAATCCCACCCAGAGGCTCGACCGCCACCGCTTCCAGATCGGGATAGTCGTGCAGCACCGCGTCGTAGACGATGCCCGCGTCGGCCGCACCGAGCTTCACCGCATTGGTCACCTCTGTGACGGTGGTCGTAAACACATCCACCGCAGCCGCCAGCCGTTCCCAGTCGCCGCTGGCCTCGAGCGTGCGTTTGGTGACCATGCCGATGGCCGCTGCGTCGGGATTGGCCATCGCCAGCCGCACATCGCCAGCCAGGAGGTCTTCAAGTGTCGCCAGCCCCAGCGGGTTGCCCCGAGGCACGGCAACGACCGCTCGCATCACCGCCAGGGGAAACACCGCGTCGATCAGCCCCTGTGCACGGGCCAGGTCGAGATACGACGCATCGGCCGGCAGAAAAAGATCGGCGGTGCCACTGATCGAAAGCGACGCCAGCAGGGCCTGCGACGGCCCATACTGCACGACCACCTCACGGCCGGTTTCGCTGCGGTAGTCGGCCAGGATTGCTTCCATCACCGAACGATTGCTGGCCGCACAGAAGAGCACGACCGGCGGAGTGGTGGCCGTTGGCTTCGTCGTCGGGCCGGCGGGCCTGCCACGCTCAGCGGGGGCAAGCAGCAGCCCGCCCAGGCCGAACAGCACAGCCAGCGACAGCACCACGACCACAGCGGCCAGCGTGCGGCCGCGCCGAGGATGGCTGACGACAACCCTCACGGCCCGGCCCTCGATGTCGCAGCACGGGATCGAGAACGGCCCGCAGGAATCGGCACGAGCTCTGGCTGGCTGGCGGCCGCGGGCTCTGCCGGCAGACGCGGCAATGCCGCCAGGCCCTCGCCAAAGAGCAGCTGCTCCCAGTCGACCGGCAGGAGCAGATCAAAGCCGGGGTTGAGCTGCTTCACCTGGCAGGAGCAGGCCCCGCAGAGAAACGCGGTAAACTCCGCCACGGCGTCGACCGTCAGCGTGGCTGCGGGAACCACGACTGCCGCGCGACCGCGGCCGAAGACGGCCGCCACCAAAGCCGCCTGCGGGTCGATCGCCTCACCTTCAGCCGCCGATTCCTTTCTGCCTGCCAGCAGCGTGGCCCGCAGCAGGGCTTCGCCGGCGGCATCCGCTGGCACGGTGAGCACCGAAAACCGGACCTCCAGCGGAATGCCAGCCAACAGTTCGGAGCCCGGCAGGCCGATCCCACGCGGCAAGACGGTGTCTTCCGCCAGCTGCGGCAGTTGGTCACGGAGCAGCTGGTGAGCCTGCGCTGCCGCGGCCGGATCCGCTCCTTCCAGCACAACCCAGACAACGGCATCGCCGCTCGCGAGCCGCCGCACCAGCTCCCGTTGCCACGGGCTCGTGGCCAAGGTGGCCTCAGCCTCAGCCAGACCACCCGACCAGAGCACCGCGGGCTCACTTCCTCGGCTCTGACGAGCTATCACCAGCGACCCGCGATCAGCGGCTGTCGCGTCGTCGGTCGCAGGCGTCCGCTTGACTGCAAGATTCAGCGGTCCACCGTTGGGCTGCGCCTGATCCTCAAGCCAGGTGATCGCCTGCTTCTCAGCCGCTGTTGCCACCACCGGCACCGAAGCCGTGGCCACAAACAGATCCGCCGGCCACCGCTCGAGGGCATAGCGAAACACGGGAATCGAACAGGCGACTCCCGGAGTCGCAAGCAGCATCCCGGCAGCCGCTGCCAGCGCGCCGGTGCTCTGCACCCACCATCGGCAGCCTCTCATCACCGCTCCCCCTGGCAGATCAGCCGGCCGTCGGTCGTCGACACATAGAGCCGGCCACCAGCGGCAATCACTCCGTCCCAGACAGGGAGGTAGTCGGTGGTGGTGTCGAGCAGATGGCTACCGTCGGCTGCTGAGAGAATCCGCAGCAGCCCTCCCTCGCCACCAGCCAGGGCCGCATCCTGCCTCACCAGCTCCGCACGCATCACCTCATCGTCAGCCGCGAGCCCCACCAGAGCCTGTTCGGAGTCGACCAGATCGGGCGGCCCCGCCACCACAATCCGGCCGTCCCCAACAACCATCCCCCGCACAAACAGGGGCACAAAGCGGGTCCACTTCTGCTCGTAGCCAAGACCGTTCTCGCCAATCGCACTCGTCGCCGGCGCGGCCTGCCGGGCGACCCGCTTGGGAAACACCACCGCCTCCCCAAGCCGCCCGGCGGCTGTGGGCAGATCGCCCATCGGAGGGCTGGGGCCATCGCGGCGAGAGCTGTCGCGGGCATCGCCATTGTCGAACGTGCACAGCAGTGCGGCTGGCCCCTGTGCAGCTGCGGGATCCTTAAAAATGGCCTCCGCCTGCTCAAGCGACATCGGCTGATGGCTGATCCGCAGGTCATCGATGCTGCCGGCGAAGCGAGGAGCCTGCTCACCTGCAAAGAGCTCGGCATCCACAATGCTCCCGGTGTCGCCACCGATCTCGAGCGGGTTGGCGGGGTTGCTCGGAATCAGCCCTGGCCCTTCGCCTGCGGCCACCTCCTCACCGTTGAGGATGATCGAGAGGCGACCGCTCTCCTCGAGCCGACAGACCAGATGGTTCCAGCCCTCATCGAGGCGTCCATCGGCTTCCACACGTGCCAGCTGATTGCTAACCCGCACGGAAAAAATCGGCTGCCGGCGACGAATCGCCACGCTGTAGCCCTGCACAGCACCACCGTGGGCCAGGATCACACCGCCGGGGCTCTCCGGCTTGATCCATAGCGAGACGGTCACCGGCTTGCCCGACGGATCGAGGGCCTCGCTGACGGGAAAGGTGATCAGCCCCGGCTCTCGCTGCTGACCGTTTCGCCGTCGCGGTGGTGACCGCTGCACGGTCTTGACTGCCGCGTCGAGGCTGGCGGCGTAGAGCTGATGCTCCAGTGGCGTGGTCCAGCGGTAATACTCAGGGAGCCGCGCATAGCCATACACCGTGTCGTCGTCGAAGCAGAGGATGCGGCCGCCGGGCGTGTACTTGCCAGCCTGCCAGTAGCCGCTGTGGCCGCCGGCGAAGTTCTTGCCGTAGATCCAGTAGGAGCGATGAAACCAGGTGTCGTCGAGATAGCCCATCGGCGCGAAGAGGTGCCGGCCTTCGCCCGCCTGACTGCTTCCCTGTTCGGCGGGATCGCCCGAGATCGGGCCGAGGTTGTTCCGCGTGCCGTCCATCTCAAAGGCCTGCGACCGCAGGTAGATCTTCTCGCCATCGCTCGACAGGATGTCCGACAGCCCCGCGGGCATCTGCAGCGTCTGAATCCGGTCCTGCAGCTTGCCACCGGAAGGATCGTTGTCGTCGATTGTCGTCACCGCTACCTGGCTGCCGGTGCGGGCATCGATTCGCACATACCGCATGCCGCCGTCGAGGAAGGCCGAGCGGCCGACAATGAAGTGGGCCACATCGTTTTCCACGAGGATCGTGCCGTGCACCGGCCAGACCGACTCGATCTGATCGAAGGCGGTCAGCCGCCGATCGGAAGGGGCGGCAAAGTATCGCCAGAGCAGGGCCCCGTCTTTGGCCCGCAGGCAGGTCACAAACCCGTCAGTCGAGCCGAACAGCACGCGGCCCCGCCAGACCGTTGGCGGTGAGTCGATGCGGCCGCCGGCAGCATGCTGCCAGAGCGGCTCCCCATTCTCAGCGTCGAAGACATGCACGGTGTGGGCATCCATCTCGACGACGTAGGCACGCCCACCGGCCACCACCGGCGGGGAGAGGCGGCCCGAGAGCTGGGCTGTCCAGAGCGATGCGGCCTCCGCAGGCACAGGTCCGCTGGCAGCCCCACTCCGCCGGGAGTCGTGCCGGTAGGTCGGCCAGTCGGCGGCCCCGCCGTCGCCCTCATCCACAGGCTCGCCATAGGCCGGCCCAAACACGATGCGATCCTTATCGGGGAAGGGCGTCGCCTCGCTGCTTGGCCGCTCGGGCGCGAGGGCATTGAAGCCGCTGAGCTTCGCCTCGGGGTAGCAGGCGCAGTCGTGGGGCGGTGCGTAGAGCAGGCCGTTGCAGGGCAGCACGCCATACAGACAGCCGCCCCGCACCCAGTGGTTGATCTCCCAGTGGCTGGCATCGAAGTCGACAAACTCGATCCCTGTCCGCGAGGGAATGATGAAGCGGTCGGTCGCCTTGGCGATGTGGCAGCGATGATGAAACCAGTAGGTGTCGACATCAGGGGGAAACTCTTTCTTGACCTCGCCGGTCAGCGGGTCGCGGCCGACGTAGATCCCCGTGTCGTTGGTTGAGGTCGTGGGAGCCACCCACACCAGGCCACCGGTCACGATCAGGTCTTGCGGCGACTGATAGCCGCTGCGGGCATGCTCCGACTCCCAGAGCTGCTCACCATTGGCAAGCGAGAAGGCCTGCATCCGCCCCTCACCCCCGGCATAGAGAGCGACCGACTCATAGAGCACAAGCCTCGGCGCAAAGTGGAAGGGCAGGGCCTGGCGTCGCGGCGCTGCCTCCGAGGCCCACCGCTGCTCGCCCGTCTGGCGGTCATGGCAGACCAGCCGCTCGCCGTCGTGCCAGACGACATGCTCGGCATCCATTGTGAGCGTGAGGGGCACCACGCGTCCGGTGTGGCTCCAGAGCCGCTGGCCGGTCGCCACATCGATTGCCTGCACCTCCCGCGGCTCGCCGTTCCAGAGAAACTCCTTCGCCACACGGCCTTGATCGCCCACCCGCAGCTGCGGCGTGTAGTCCTCAAGTTCGCTGCGGCCATGGTTCACCAGGCACAGCAGCAGCCCCGCATCGTGGAGCATCTCCTCGGTCGACTCGGTGCCCTCGTAGGTCGCCTTCGTTTCCCCGGTGCGGCCGTCGAGCCGCGACACCGCCGCATCCAGCCCGAGGGTGACAAACAGGTCGTCACCGTCGGCCACCAGCCGCCGCGCCAGCTGCGTGGGCCCGCTCTTCAGCGGCCACATGTGGTCGTGCCAGGAGGGGATCTCGCGCTTCCAGAGGAGCGTTCCGTTGAAGGCATCGCGGGCCACCAGCTGCCAGTGCGGTGGCAGCTCGATCGACACCCGCGACCCCTCATCATGAATCAGGTAGAGCCGGCCAGATGCCGACACCAGCGACGTCATGCTCGCCATCCGGTCGTGATGCCGCGACCAGCGGGGATGGGCCACCCACTGCAGATGCCGCGGCGGCCCGACCTCGGTGTCGTGGGCCACGGGATTGCCGGCGGCATCGTGGAAGTAGTGCGTCCACTCATCGATCGATCGGGATCTCGGCTTGGTCAACGTCTGCCAGCCTCCCCCCCAGCCGCCAGGTCCGTTGGCGATCGCCCGATCGGGCCGCCTGATCACAGTGCCGCCTGGGCAGAGCACCCGCATCACCTCGGCTTCGGGCACATCACGCTCGAGAATCACCAGGTTGGCGAGGTTGTCGATGAAGGGCAGATGCTCGCCATCAAACGCCGCCACGTTGGCCACACCGAGGAAGCCCGCCTCTGCCATCGCCCCGCGAGCGGCTGTCACGTTTTCAGGCTTCTCATCAAGCCCGAGCAGGAGCACATCGCCACCGACCGATCCATCGCCGGCAGACGCTCCCACCTGCTCAGTGGCCGCCGCCATGATTGCTGCGGTCAGCTGACCGTCATCGCAGCCCACATGCGCGATCACGCCGCCATGAAAGCCGGCTTGGTCGAGCAGGGCTGCCGCGAGCCGCGAAGCATCCGTCGTCGCGTCGGCGGCTGGCACCGCGGGCGTCCACACAAGGCACGCCCCCAGGATGCCAGCAGCCAGCCATCGTGAGAGCCCCCGCCTACCACACCCGTGTCGCTGGCACTCCGTCATAAACGCACCTCCCATGTGGTGTTTGAAGTCAGCCCGAGGCATCCTGGGACGCACGAAACACCGCCCTCTGATCCCTTCCCCCGAAAGCCGGCACCGTCTTGCCGTGAGGCACCCAGTAGAACGTTTTTGGGAGGGCCACGCGAGACGATGAGCCGAGTCGCTTTCGATCCAGCCATCCCTGCAGGGGTTGCGTTTGGCCGCAGCGAGGCAGAACGGCAACGCCCCTTCATCGGCGGCACTCCAAATGTTTGACCCACAGCGGTTTGGGTGGCACGCTCACAGTATTCTCCGGTCGCGGTTGGCACTTCCAGCGGCTCTCGATCTGAGGCCCCAGGGAAACACTCGCCATGCTCCGCTTCTTGCCGTCAGCGCGTCAGTTTGCTCGTTCGCGGACCTCACGTTCTGCAGCTTGCGGCGGTCGACGACCGCTCCGCCCATCGCCGCTGCCTGCCTGCGAACAGCTTGAGCAGCGGACGCTCCTGGCCACCTTCACCGTCACGAGCCTGCTCGATGCGGGTGCCGGCTCGCTGCGGACTGTGATCGACGAGGCCAACGCTGCCCCCGGTGCCGATGACATTGCCTTTGGCGTGGCCGGCACAATCCAGCTCACCTCGCCGCTGCCGGAGATCACCGACACCCTCGCGATCGATGGCAGCACGGCTCCGGGCTTCACTTCCTTGCCGCTGGTCACGATCGACTTCAACGCCTCATCGGGCCTGGTCTTCGCTGCCGGCAGCGATGGCTCTTCGCTGACCTCGGTCTCGCTCGGCGGCTCCAGCGACGCAGGCATAACGCTCTTTAGCAGCACCAACACGCTTGAAGGCAATGCGATCGGCGTTGCAGCCAACGGGCTCTCTGCCATGCCCAACGCAGCCGCGGGCCTGGTCATCGCCGCAGGATCTTCTGGCAACCGGATCGGCACGAGCACCGCCGGCAACCTGATCGGCGGCAACGCCACGCAGGGCATCCTCGTCTATGGCGACGACAACACGATCGCCGCCAACCTGATTGGCCTCGGCGTCGATGGCACCACCGCGATCCCCAACGGCAGCGACGGCATCCGGCTGGTGCCCGGATCGAACGGCAACCTGATTGGCAACGACGATCCCGTCTCCTCGATCGACGCCTTCGGCACAAGCAGCATCTCCCTGCCGGTGCAGACCTGGACAGGCATCCGCGGGCTCGACAGCGGCGACTTTCTGATCACTGGCACCAGCAATGCCGGCGGCGTTGAGAGTGGCCTGCTCTACGTGGGGCCTCTTGAAGGCTCGGCCACAGGCGAGACCTACGCCGTCAACTTCCCTGGCGGCACCGGCACCGCCACGAGCGTGTATGGCCCCGACGACCTCGGCAACGGCGAGGTGCTCCTCGTGGGCACCTACATCCTCGCCGGCGACACCACCCGCTACGGCTTCTCCTTTCAGGGCAACCTGGACACGATGGCCGACGACCTCGCCAACCCCGACAACTACACGACGATCTGGAACGGCTCGCCGATCAACTTCCTGCACAGCACCATGGGCGGCCTGGCTGTCGGCAACTACGTGACTTCCGACGCCCCCACCGAAACCGGTCGGGCCTTCGTCTACGATCTCGCCAGCGAGGCGTTTACCGAACTGGTCTTCCCGGGCAGCGTGTCAAACACGGCCTATGGCATCTGGGACAATGGCGACGGCAGCTACACCATCTGTGGCGGCTTCTCCCAGTCGCCGGTCAACAACGTCGACAACCCGCTGCAGCCGATCGGCATGGCCTCGCTGGTCGACTACAACCAGCTGACGGGCACCTTCTCCAACTGGCGCGGCTTCTCCTACGCAGGCTCCGCCAATCCTCGGACCCACTTCCAGGGCATCAGCAGCGTGGAGAAGGGCGTCTACACCCTCGCCGGCACGGCCCTTGCCGCCGGTGATGCCCTGACCAGCGGCCTGGCAAGCGTCACCCGCGCCACCGACGGCTCCTTCGGCGACATGACCTGGGTCGCGATTGAGCCGGGCCCAGACGTGACCGGCAAGCCAAGCCCAGCCACTGCCAACTCGGTCTACGGAAACGCCGTCGTTGGCGTGATCATCGGCGACGCGGGCGTCACGAGCTACCAGGCCCAGGTCAACGTCGGCTTCCAGCTCTCCAACACGATCTCTGGCAACGGCGGCAACGGCATCGCCGCGATCGGCAGCCACGACAACACGGTCGCCATGAACCAGATCGGCACCGACACCACGGGCACCGTGGCCATTCCCAACGCAGCCAACGGGATCCTGCTCACCCGCGGCTCCAGCGGTAACCTGCTCGGCGGCGTGGCCACCGGTGGCAATGATCCCACCGCCCGTGTGTTTGTCCGGCCACCGCAAGGCAACCTGATCTCCGGCAACGCGGCCAACGGCGTGGCGATTCAGGGGGCCGCCAGCTCCAACACGCTCGCGGGCAACTTCATCGGCACGACCGCCTCGGGCAACGCTGCCCTCGGCAACGCCCGCGACGGGGTGGCGATTGCCGGAGCCAACGGCAACACCCTGCTGGGCACCACGTTCCAGCAGAGCCCGTTCGTCTTCTACAACGTGCTCTCCGGCAACGGCAGCAACGGGCTGCGAATCACGAATGCCAACACCACCACCGTGCAGGCAAACTTCACCGGCACTGCCGCCAACAACGCCGTCGCCGTGCCCAATGGCCGCAGCGGTATCCTGGCCAACGGCACCTCCGCTGGCATCCAGGCTGGTGGCGTGATTCCGATGGGCAACGTGACCTCGGGCAACAGCGGCCACGGCATCGAAATCGCAGATCAGGTGAGCGGCTTCGTGTCGTTTAACAACTTTGCTGGCATGGCGGCCTTCGGTGGCGCGATCCCGAATCAGCTCAACGGGATCCAGATCACCGCTACCGGCGGCGACAACCTGATCCGCACCTGCCTGGTCGCCGGCAACCTCGGCAACGGCATCGTGATCGGCGGCGACGCCAGCGGCGTGATCGTCGAAGACACCGCCGCCGGCACCAACTCCTCGATCGACGCGGCGCTTCCCAACCTTGGCAGCGGGATCGTGATCACTGGCACCGCCCATGGCAACGCGATCGGCGGCTTCAATCCGTCGGTCGAAACGAAGGTGCACATGTCGGGCAACGGCCGCTACGGCATCGAGGTCCGCGGCCATGCCTACGACAACCACATCTTCAACACGATTGTCGGGGCGGGCTTCCGCGCCACCGAGCTGCTTCCCAACGGCCTTGGCGGCATCTTCATCGGCCAGGGCACCTCGGGCACGGTCATCGGAGGCTCCGGGCCGCTGATGGCCAACCGCGTGCTCTTCAACAATGGCCCCGGCATCACCCTCGGCAAGGCCACCGCTACGGTCGTGGTCGGCAACGAGATCCGGGAAAACACGGGCGATGGCCTCTGGATCAACGCGGGCCGCGACAACATGATCGGCATTCCGGGCACTGGCAACCGCATCACCGCCAACGGCAGCAACGGCATCCGCGTGGCGGGGGATACGCAGGGCAGCGTGATCGTGGCGAACCAGATCACCGCCTCCGGCGGCAGCGGCCTGCTGCTGACCGCCGCCCAAAATCTCGCTGTCGGCGAGACGCCGCTCGATGAACTCTTTGCCCGGCTGGGCGTCTTCTGGGATGGCACCTCCCGCACCACCGCCAACACGATCCTCACGAGCCTCGCCTACGGGCTGCTCGCCAGCGGCGACTGCAGCGGCACGAGCGTGATCCGCAACACGATCCTGGAAAACGCCCTCGGCAACGTCGACCTCACCGCGGCCACCGGCATCACCTACGTGCCGTAAGCCGCTTCCGTGAAGCCGCAGCGGCAACCGCATGGCATACTGGGGCATCCTCTCGGGGGGCTCCGACGCCATGAACATCACCCGTGCTGTCATCACCGCTGCCGCACGCGACGACCGGCACCTGCCACTGCAGCAGCTCGTTGACCGCGACCGCCGCACAAAAGCGGCTCTCGCAATCATTGTGGAAGAGGCCGTGGCTGCCGGGGCCCACGAGGTGGCGATCGTGGTGCGGCCGGGCGATGAGGCCGACTTCCGCGAGGCAGCCGGGGCGGCGGCCTCCAGGCTTGAGCTGATTCCACAGACGGAGGCCGCAGGCTACGGCAACGCCATCCTGCAGGCGCGGCGGTTTGTCGACGACGAGCCCTTCCTGCACTTCGTGGGCGACCACCTCTACGTCAGCGATGCGACTGCGAGCGATGAGCATGGCGGACCTGCAGCCACGCCCTGCGCCTGCCAGCTGGTGGCGGTGGCCAAGGCGGAAGACTGCTGCGTGTCGGCCGTGCAGGCCACGCGGGAGCACATGCTGCCCTACTTCGGCGCTGTCGGTGGCCAGCTTGTGCCCGGCCGCCGCGGGCTCTACACGATTGAGAAGGTGCTCGAGAAGCCGACACCAACGCTCGCTGAGGAGGAGCTGACGGTGCCGGGGCTGCGAGCCGGCCACTACCTCTGCTTCTTCGGCATGCACGTGCTCACCCCCACCGTGTTCGAGCTGCTGGAGGAGCTCGGCAGCCAGGGCCAGCGGCAGCTCTCGCCAGCCCTGGCCACCCTCGCCCAGCGGGAACGCTACCTTGCCAGCGAGCTGGCCGGCCGCCGCTACAACCTCGGCCTGACCTACGGCCTGCTCACCGCCCAGCTGGCCCTCGGCCTGGCCGGCCCCGACCGGGCTGAGATTCTCGCCCAGCTTGTCGACCTGCTCGCCAAGCAGCCCGCCGGGGAATAGTCATGCACGCGGCCACAGCGGCTTCGGCCACACCCTCGCAGCTCGTGGCGATCATCACCGCCACCGAGCCGCAGCACCGCAACGCCAGCATCGAGTCGGTCTGCGAGCGGCTCACCGCGGCGGAGCTGCTGGCGGAGTGTGAAGCCCTTGAAGCGTTTCGCCACACCAGCCCCAACCTCTACGAGCGGGTGCGAAGCCTGTTCTTTCTCTCGGCGATCCACCGCTTCTTCCTCCCGCCCCAGCTCGGCTCGGCAGCCTCGCTGATCCCCCACGCCGGCTACGAGCATCTGCTCAACCGCCGCTTTGAAGAGGCGATCGAGGTCTTTCTCACCGAGCAGCGGAGCCGCGGCCCTTCCGACGCCGTTTCCAGCAGCCTGGCGGCCGCCTACCACGACCTCGCCCTGCAGACGCTCGCCGATCAGGTGCGGCGGAGCGTGCGGTCGCTCGCGGGCAACCGCTGGATGTTTCGCATGGGCCATCCGGCCGACCATCCCCTGCGGATCCGACCCGAGCTGCTCGACCGCGGCAGCGATGGCAGCGGCAGTCCGCTCTTCCCGGTGCTGCGGGAAACCACCCCGGTGCGGATGGACCTCTCCCATGCCGGCTGGAGCGACATCTTCTTCCTCGGCATGGACTACCCCGAGGCCGCGCGGGTGCTCAACATCTCGGTCGATCTGGCAGTGCATGGCCGCGACGCAGAGCCCAAGCCGCCGGTGGAGGCCTTCCTGCGGGTCATCGATGAGCCAGTCTTGCGGCTGACGAGTGTCGACCTGGCCGCCACGGCCGAGATCCGCGACGTGGCCGAGGTGTTTGACTTTGCCCGCGACTACCTCGGCCTCTTAAAGGCTGCGGTGATTGCTGGGGGCATCGTGCCCTCGGGCCTCGAGGGCTCCGGGGCCAGCATGGCAGCGGTGCTCGAGCGGCTGATCGGCCCGGGCCTCGGCCTGGAGATCGTCAGCAGCGTCAACAACATTCCCAAGGGCTCGCGGCTGGCGGTCTCCACCAACCTGCTCGCGGCCCTGATCGCCGTCTGCATGCGGGCCACCGGGCAGACCGGCTCCCTGACCGGCACCCTTGAAGAACGCGAGCGGCGGCTCGTCGCAGCCCGCGCCATCCTTGGCGAGTGGCTCGGGGGAAGTGGCGGCGGCTGGCAGGATTCCGGTGGTGTGTGGCCCGCCGCCAAGCTGATCCGCGGCGTGCAGGCCGCGGCGGGCGATCCCGAGCATGGCATCAGCCGCGGCCGGCTGCTGCCGACCCACGAGCCGGTGCCGCTCGGCGGCAACCTGGAAGCGTCGCTGGTGCTCGTGCATGGCGGGATGGCCCAGAACGTCGGCCCGATTCTGGAGATGGTGACGGAGAAGTATCTGCTGCGAAGCGGCGAGGCCTGGCAGGCCCGCGACGAAGCCGGCCGCATCCTCGATGAGATCATCGCTGCGGTGGAAACGGGCGACGTGCCCCGGATCGCCGCCGCCACCACCCGCAACTTCTTCGGCCCCCTGCAGACGATCATTCCCTGGGCCACCAACCGCTACACCGAGACCGTGATCGAGCAGGTTCGCCAGCGGTTTGGGAAGCGATTTCTCGGCTTCTGGATGCTCGGAGGGATGAGCGGCGGCGGGATGGGCTTCATCGTCACGCCCGACGCCAAGCCAGAGGCGCTTGAGGCCCTCGGCGAGATCATGGGCGAGGCCAAGCGGCAGCTCGAGCATGCCCTGCCCTTCGCCATGGAGCCGGTGGTCTACGACTTCGCGATCAACCAGCACGGAACCCGCTGCAGCCTGCTGCGAGGCGGCGAAGCCCTGATGCCGCCAGGCTACTATGCCCTTACGGTGCCCACCCTGCTCAAGGCCGACCGTCGCGAGCTGCCGCGTTCGCGCCGCAGTGAGCTCGACGCCTTTGCCGCCGCCTGCCGCACGCAGCCGCAGCTCGCCGGCATGGTCGACACCCTCTTCGATCAGCTCTTTCCCCGCGCCGCGTCGGCTGGCAGCGACCGCAGCCTGCGAGAGCTGCTGACCGATCTCGGCTTCGATGCGGTGCAGCATGAGCAGATCCGCAGCGACCTCGTGCACGGCAGGATCGGCCTCGCGCAGAATCGGCTGGCTCCTTCGACCCGCATTGAGGATGTTCGCGACGACGACGTGACCTGGGTGGGCACCGCCGAAAGGCGATCGGGAGCCGGCGATCATGCCGCTGCAGGCCGGAGGGCACTGGCCGCCGGCGAGGTCGCTGTGGTCACCCTGGCCGCCGGCGTGGGGAGCCGCTGGACACAGGGAGCCGGCGTCGTCAAAGCCCTCAATCCGTTCTGCAAGCTCGGCGGGCAGCACCGCTCCTTTCTGGAGGTGCACCTGGCCAAGTCGCGGCGGGCGGCTCAGGCAGCCGGCATGCCGGTGCCCCATGTGGTCACCACCAGCCACCTGACCCACACGCAGATCGCCGCCGCCTTTGACCGTGCTCCCCCCGGCAACCACGTTGAGCTGCATCTCTCGCCGGGCCGGGCCATCGGCCTGCGGCTGGTGCCCACCGCCCGCGACCTGCGGTTTGCCTGGGATGAACTGGCCCACCAGACGCTCGACGAGCAGAAGCAGAAGGTCCGCAACAGCCTGCATGCGGCGCTGCTGGGCTGGGCGGTTGCTGCCGGCGAGGGAAGCGACTACACCGACAACCTGCCGCAGCAGTGCCTGCATCCGGTGGGCCACTGGTATGAGCTGCCCAACATGCTCCGCAACGGCGTGCTGGCCTCGCTGCTTGCCGCACGGCCGCAGCTGAAGTGGCTCTTCCTGCACAACATCGACACTGTCGGCGCCGACCTCGATCCAGCGATCCTCGGTGAGCACATCGCCGGCGGTAGCTGCCTCTCCTACGAGGTGATCCCCCGCCGCATCGAAGACCGCGGCGGCGGCCTGGCCCGGGTCAGCGGCCGGCCCAGGCTCGTGGAAGGCCTCGCCATGCCGCGGGAAGAGGATGAGTTTCGCCTGCGGTTCTACAACTCGCTCTCCACCTGGATCGACATCGATCAGCTGCTGGCCTTCTTCGGCCTGGCCCGCAGCGACCTCAGCGACGAGCCCCGCGTGGCTGCCGCCATTCGCGATGCCGCCACCCGGGTGCCAACCTACGTCACGCTCAAAGACGTCAAGAAGCGATGGGGCCATGGCCAGGAAGATGTCTTCCCGGTCACGCAGTTTGAGAAGCTCTGGGGCGACATGACGGCCCTCGCCGACGTCTCCAGCCGTTTCTTCGTCGTGCCCCGCCTCCGCGGCCAGCAGCTCAAAGACGTCGCCCAGCTCGACGGCTGGCTCCGCGACGGCTCCGCCGCCTACGTCGAATCCCTCTGCACCTGGGGCGATCCCTCATAACCGTCCCGCT
>ERZ891134.629-NODE-629-length-27995-cov-8.309771_pt1 | contig 27995 bp, 37 predicted proteins | sample MGYA00520888_ERZ891134 | MGnify/ENA primary metagenome ERZ891134 (study PRJEB32303, sample SAMEA104408692) | aquatic metagenome | biome: Brackish water; feature: Coastal; material: water | place: Baltic Sea | collected 2014-10-23 | depth 10 m ... | reverse complement strand
TCTATGTGTGCAGGTAACTCAATACCTGTTGTTTCTCTAGCACTTGTAGCCAGTCGAACAAACGCTTGTACATATGCGTCTTGCATACTGTTATTTAGTGCCTCTTAGCAGTAGAGCAGTGACGTAGTCTTTGCTCAAAAGACATCTGTAATTGCAAACCATTAAACAACGTATATTACAACACGGCGGAATTACTTTTAAATGTAGATTACACAGTTTTACACACTAAAGCACACAGTAGTAACACAGTACTTGCCAGTAGAAACCGCTCCTATTTTTCTGCGAAAACTGCTTCGCAGCTTGTGTGCTTTACCGCTTTGCGGCTTTTCTAGCGCAGGCGCTTCGCGCTATTGTACTTGTGGATACTTGAGAGCAAACAGTGTGCCTTGATGAGTATGGTCTACATCCACATATACATCACAACGGCAGTACATGTCCTCAGGTAGAGTTTGACTGTTGCTGTGCTGCATCACCAGCTGAAATCCTTCTTGATTACACTGCTTGTAGAGTTCATCACCTAGTTCTCGCTGTACCCAAACATTTTCCATGCGTGTTCCCACATGACTCCATTTGAATTCACAAGTGGCTAGATAGTAGCGAGTCATGACACAAATGCACGTTCTTGTACAAAGTTACCTGCACGTTTGTTGGTTCCTTGGCTAAATCCCCAACCATCAAACATCTCAGCAACTTCTCGATTAAATTCTAAACTACCGCAGATCATAATTTTGTGTTCACTTGGTTCTAGGTTAGGTACAATTTGGCCTGCTCTTATAAATGTGGTTATACGTTTGTTGTGTCCCTGCCAGGTTGGATCTTGTGTTACTGTAGCTGTGTACTTGATGGGCTGTTGTTCTAGGAAGCTGTGGTAACTGTCTAGGTCTTGTGCTTCGCGTACACTCCAATACACATGTATCTGATCAAAGTGATCGTATGTTGTAGGGTCTCTTAGTATGCTTATAAAAGGTGCTATGCCAGTACCTGTGGCTAGTAACCACAAGTTGCCACCTAGTTCTAGGTTAGCCAGTGTGAGTGTACCTGTGGTCTTTTCGCTTACTTCTAAATAATCACCCACACGTATATCGCGCAGTCTACTAGTCAAAGGCCCATCAGGAACTTTTATACTGTAAAACTCTAGGTAGTCATCATAAGGTCCGCTGGTAAGACTGTATGCTCTTTTGGGTGTGCCTTCCATTCCTACCATTGTAAATTCACCTGCTGTGAATCTAAACGAGCTAGGACGTTCTGTGCGAATACGAAATAAACTTTCCGTATAATGTTTTATTTCTGTTACTTGTAGATTCATAATTTATATTCAAAGTTTTGACAGGTGTCGCCCTTACGTGCAAGTGTTGCACCATTACGCAAATGAAAACGCTCTGCCATTTCAGTAAGAGGACTAAGTGTTATGTATCTTGTGATGTCTTCTCTAGTGTCTTTAATATGTTTTGCAACTGCGTTTACAATTTCTCTACCTGCACCTCGGTCATAACTCCACACAGTGTAAAACATTGCTGTATCTGGATCTTCAGTACGGTTTAAATCTTCTTCAGTTATTGCAACACCATTGGTGTATGCTACACAAATTATTGCTTTAGGCCCCTCAAAGTCAACAGGTGCTTCAACAGCATATTGCTGTTCAAACAATCCGTAAACTTCTCTGCCATCTTGTATGCGCCAGTATAGTGGTAGATGAGGACGAACAGGGTCGTCCTTGCAATATCCTAACCAACTATCTGTTTCTATTTTTACTAGTTCGTTCAAACTATTCTCCATCTGAATTTAAATTATTAATAAAGTTTTTAAGTTTTGTAGAGTCTGCTTCTGCTCTAATTTTGCCTACAGTATCGCCTGAGCTAGGATCGTTGTTTATACTATCTTTGTTTACTGGCGTGCCACTACCACGTTTGATCTGATCAAACACATTTGACTTACGTTGCTGATTACCTTGATATTCTTCTTCCTCATCCAAGTCTCTAATACGCAAACTGTCTACATCAAACTCAAGATCAATCTTTTGTCCTACACCACTACTACTTCTAGTTTTCATTAACTGTATCTGATAGCGTCCACGTTCACGCATTGCTCTACTTGTAAAGATACCAATCAAGTTGTCTGCTGTATTAATTTTACTAATACCACCACTAATGTGCGAGTGATCAAACTCAATCTCTTCTACTGAACTTCTGTTCAACTGCGATGCTGTTACAAAGATACATTGTAGTTCCATAGCTAAGTTACGCAGTTCTTCTGATACATATTTGTCTTTCACAAACAAGTTCTCTGCACTAATCTTAGTCGCAATAGGATGCATCAAGTCCAGATAGTCTACAAGCAATACGTCTACCTTCTTGCCTGTTTTAATCTCATACTCTTTCAAATAACTTCTAATGTCATTTGCATTCTTACCTGTAGGCATATACTTAACTTGAAATGCACCACTCTTCTTACCAATCATCTTAACTTTCATTTCAACATCATCAATGCTCTTGAAAATATCTCTGCTTGGAATGTCTGTAGTCATACTGTCAACACGCATACTAACAAGTGCTTCTGAAAGTTCAAATGTCAAGTACACTACATTAAGTCCTTGTAATGCCCAGTTCACACCCATGTTTGCTAAGAACAAACTCTTACCAGACCCTGATCCACCTGCAAAGATGTTTAGTTCGCCTCTGTTGAATCCGCCGAACAGTTTCTTATCAAGTGCAGGCCAGCCTGTGCTTATCTGCCCGTTCTTGTCTTTGATGCCTTCTAGTCTACCTCTTGGATCTTTCCAATAGTCTGTACCCAAGTCTTTTTGTAAACCAATCTGTACAGCCTTCTTAACTAGATCTTCGACAGGACCATACTCACCATTCTCTAATAAGTCTGCACTTTTAAGTATAGCCGCTTCTAATGCTTTGTGTCTACTAAATGTTTCAAACTCTTGCAGTAACCAATCATAATGGTTCTCCATTAGTTCACCTGGGTGTTTTAAGTTACCGTCTGTTGCCGCATTAATCATGTCAAACGTAGGCAATGCATTATGTTCTACAACATAGTCATTTAAAAATTTTGCTTGTGGCTGTAAGCGTCTATCAAAACTTCCTGGATCAAATACTGCCTGGCATCTGACAAAGCTCTCAGCATCTGTCATCATCATTTCTAGATATACCTTTTGTATATCATATCCATAGTCTGTATTTTGTCTAGTCATTATTCGCCTTTGTTAGAACTTTTATATTATACATTATAGCAAATTCTTGTGCGTTTGTCAAGTCATTTACCATCGGTTTTCCTTTTATATTTAAAGACGTATTTAACAACATTGGGCATCCAGTTTCCTCATACCAACGTTCTAACAGTCTTCTGATGCCGCTATCATCTTTTTGTACCACTTGGACTCTGGATGTACCGTCGTGGTGGACGATGGCAGGATACAGGTGTGGATTTTTGCAACGGGAGGTAAACTGCATATAACTATTGGCAGGTCCTTCGAAATTAGCATCGTAGTGTTCGCTGAGCACTGCGGGGGCAAATGGCCGGAAGTTCTGTCTCTGTTTAATGCTGTTAACTCTTTGCTTGATATCTGTGCCACGGGGATCAGCAAGTAGGCTACGATTGCCAAAAGCCCTAGGGCCAAACTCCGCCCTGCCATTCGCAACACCCACGATTCCCGTTTTCTTGAGTTCGCTGATCGCTTCTTCAACTGGGTATTCTCCTTCTATGTTGTAACCCATATACATGTTTGGCATGGGTAAACGTTCTTTCTTATATGCTAGTACCGACCCTATAGCAGATCCTGCATCACCCGGATTAGGCATAATCCAAACGTCATCAAAATACTTATAGGCTAGATGATTTGCACTACAGTTTAGAGCGCACCCTCCCATGATAACTAAATTTTTACTGTGGGTATTTTGTTTACACCATTGTAAAATGTTATCAAGGATTGTTTCATACACCCATTGTGTACCGGCAGCTATATTAAAATTGTGATCGTCGTTTAACTCTGGTCTCCACCAATTGCAGCCCCTGTGTAAGTTGTGTTTAAACTTAATAGGTAAAGTTTTGCTTTCAAAAAAATCATGCATAATTTGATGACGGTATACTCTACTATCGCCATATGCTGCCATACCCATAAGAATATATTCATCTTCGTTTGCCGTTAACCCGATACGTTGTGTCATAGCAGAGTACCATAATCCTATAGAGTGTGGGAATTTTTGAGAGTATATTTTTTTAAGCTGGTCTCCTTTTCCCTGCCAGATGGTAAGAGTTTCGAACTCTCCAATACTGTCAATACATAACACAGTGGCTTCACTAAAAGGTGAAGTATAATAGCCGGCAGCAGCATGGGAATGATGATGAGAAATATTAAACATCGGAGCATGTATCCCATAAGATCCAAGGTAACGACGAGTACTGTTTTCATTGAAATGAAATCCTTGACCTGCATAAATTTGTCTAATTGTTTTTTTAAACGGTTGTTCGTACCAAATAATTTCATCAGCTTCTCCCCATTGTCGTGCATAGTTAATTATTTTATCATTAAGGTGCGGATCATTCTTGAGGCCACTAAAACGTTCGCTGTGACTAGCAAACTCAAGGCCGTCTTTACTAAACACTGCTAAAGCAGCATCGTGACTATTTGCACTTATCCCCCAAGATATCATACGTTATATTTTCTCCAAAGACTATGTAGTATGTAAAACCATATTCCGTTAATTGCAGGTTCAATTAATGCAACTGTTCCAGCTTCTAATAAACTTGCTCCTGTCATAGTGCTAACGACAATCATAGCAATAACAATGTGTCCTAATGTATATATTAATGCAAGTGTAACACTGTTACCTTTTAGAAGGTTTTTTAGGACTACAAAAATTCCTGTTTCAAATTCTGTCTTCATGGTAGTACCTTTCTCATTTATATATAAAAGGATCTTTCTTTTTTAATTCTTTTAATCGTTTTCTAAATTTTAGTTCTTGTCGTATATATCTGTATGGAGTGAGTATCCAATTCCATATAAGTTTTATATAAACCATTTCTTTGCCCTTAATCTAATTTTAAGCGGACTATCTTCAGCAACGTTAGCAATGCTATACAATGTATATAGTCTACCATATTTACTTACTGCTTCACCTATATCAGTAATTTCTGATGGCCACTCAGGTAAGGCTACACTCCAGCCTAAGTCAATGGCTTGTTCAACTAGTTTTTTCCCCGCACTGTCTCTATCGGGAACAACAATAATTTGTTTTTGTAATCGGTTTAACAGCATTGCTTGTTGCTCTGATATTTCAGATCCTCCCAATGCACATCCGTCTACATGTATAGCATCTAATTGTCCTTCACATAATATAGCAAAAGACTTATTATAAGTTTGTTCATCTAATCCAAATACAAATCCAGGTTGCACCTCAGTAAGGTATTTAGGTTTCTTGTCGGTAACACTTCTGCCGGTCCATCCTACAATACGTCCTTCATAATAAAATGGAATGATCAACCTATCACGATAGCCCAAGCTAGGCGACCAATAGTAGTTTATATCATCTGTGTTCAAACCACGCCTTGCCATGTATTCTAACACAGCCATACTGTATTTGTTGAAGTCTGTTATGTCGGTAATCTTAACAGCATCGTCTGGTAACGGAACAGAGTTGAACGAAGGCAATTGGGCTATTAATGTTTTTGCCTCAACACCTTCATTCTCTCTCATCACTTCCAACGCCACCTTATTGATTATATCGTCAGGCGCTCCTATCCATTGTAGGAGTTTTCGTAATTTGTGACTAAAGTTTCTGCCCGGTTGCCAGCTTGCTTTGAAGCCGCAGTTAAAACAATGATAACTTACGCCTCCGTCTGCATTGCTTATTAGGCCACCTCGCTGTCTTGTATCGGCACTTGTGCCATTGTGTTGACAGCAAGGAGCATTAAACGAAGTCCAGCCACTAGGAGTTGTTTTCCTTTTAGCCGGCAGATATGTCAGAACTGTTTCGTTTACTATACTCATATTATTAGTATAGCATCAACCTATTATAAAGTCAAGTTATTTTGTTAATTTAAATAAGATAAATTCTTCAGCGTGTTCTGGCTTTATTGTTATTGCAGGATTGCCATCTGGTGCTTGTTTGCCCACATATGCCCATTTGTAGCCCTCTTCAATTTGTGCATTGCTTCTCTCTATAAATTCTGCATTATTAGCAGAAGCTAAAGACAGTAGCAATACTGTCATAAATGTCTCCATATTAATTCCTTACTAGTATTTTTGTTATTTTGTCTGCTGGATTGGCAGTTGTTTTAAATCTCACATAACTGAATACGCCATTAAAATTTACAGGTCTAAGTTCATTTGTGCTTCCATCAAAACTTACAGTTGCAACATCTGCCCATTGTGTTGTACCAGTTATCTGATTAGCAAGTGTTGCTTGTACAATTACATCGCCTTCATAGTTATCTGTATATATGGCTGCTGTATGTAATGCTTCGTTACCGTTAATAGCTGGTTCCGCTGTAATACTTTCAGACAACCAAGTGCTGTCATCTTCTTGAAACTGTGTAATGCTATAAGAAGATTTTGCACCAGGAAAGGCATAGCTATCTACAAATATAGTTGCATCATTATCAAAATGACTATCTACATATGTAAGGCTTTTAGTATTATCAGTATTATTTACAAGATAGATATTATATTTTAGATATTGAGATGGTACATTTAGTAGGTCGTTTTCTGTAATAGTTACTGTAAACATTCCTCTAGTTGCACTACTATCGTCTAATTGTTGTATTGCTCCGTCGTGTTCTATGACTAGTGTGTTGTTTTCATCAAAAGCAACAAACTTAGGTGTATATACACTTGTAGTTACTGGTTTCTGATCTGCGTTTAGTAATCTAAACTGAAGAACATTATCTATGCCCTTATATACTTTTAATTGTCTATTATACACTGGTCTATACTCCGTGACGAACCCTGCGTCATTTGCTACGATGTTTGTTACATTATTTACTAAATATCTAGGTGTAAACTGCATACAACTATTTATCGGAAATTATGTTAAGAACAGAAATAGAAGAGAACTATCCATTTATAAGTGTTGTCACCTACGGTGGGCATGAATATGTCGGCATCATTGTAAATCAAGATCAGTTTGTAACATCAATGTTAATATATTCAAAATTACGAAGCGTTGAAGAAAAGAAACTTCTTTTAGAATTAGGTGACACATGGTGGTGGGAATCAAATAGGATGATACCTATTAACATATTCTTACGTAAAGAAATTGATTTGATTAAGTATTGTCAAATGAGTATGAATAGTAAGGATGTTAAAATTGTACTAGGTCCAACTGTAAATCTAGGCAACTTATCTGTGAAAAGAGTAAAACGTAAGAATGTACAACTTGTACGTAAGCCTAAGCGTTAGTTTTGTATTGCATCACATAACAAGTTCATATGTACAACACACGCCATTGCGTAACTTACAGCATGAGCTTTCTTAAAATAGTACTCACCGTTTGTCGGCTTCTTCCACACTTCGTTCATTATTGCTTTCCAATCTCTGTTCGCTAAGTGTCGTTTTGCCGGACGTATTATCGCTAGTGTCGCAGCTAATTGCTCCACCGAGGTAGGCTTCAATTGTTTTAACAGACTGCTGTGCCCGTTTAGATGAAAGACTTTTTCGCTGAAGTCTTCGTGTTCCAGTAGTTCCCATAGTGGTTCCCTTTCCATTAGTTCTTTTAGATGTGTCTCATCTCTTACGTCTTTGTATATAGACACATTTAGAAAATCTAGTTTAAAGTAGCCTCTATCTTCTGCTGTTTTATAATCTATTGTTGATATATTATCAACAGGATTATGTGGACATTCAGTAACATACACACCAGTGTTATGTTTTTTTTCTGTATTTAATTTTGCCACACGGTGTTCTATCTTATCTAAGATAATATCTCTATCAGCAAAATCTATATCAATATCTGGCATAATTATCCTTTATTATAGCATATAAAATCGGGCATGTCAATAGATAGGCATCCAATTAAATTCTTTAGCCTTAGATCTAAAAACATCTTTATTTGTAGTTACATCAAATGCAATTGTAATTCTAGTACCATCAAAATATTCTAAAGGCTCAACTTTGTGTAATCTAGCACTTGGTCCAATATATAATAATCCTGTTTCATTTTGTATTTCATATTGTTTAGTTTTTTCATCTTTAAAAATAGTTTTTGTTTTTTTAGGATCGATGCTTACATATCCATGATACTCTGACCCAAGATGGTTGTGCCAGTCTAATACTTCAGAGTGCTTGTGATAATTTAACCAACCTGTCATCCATGCCGGTCGATCGTCTCCGATATGTTTTCTAATACATATTTGTATATTCCTCCATAAAAACCAAAATGCTTCACTCGAACTGCTTAGAGAAAATAAATTATATTCTTTATACTGCCATGTAGAATCATTTATATTATTATCATTAATAATCTCATGTAATTGATTACATTGATCTTTAAAAATATCAACGTTAGCTTCTACTGCTTTCAAGTTATATGTATTGTAATCGTTCATTATTTTTCCTTTATTGATAAGTTACCTGATATAGTTATCCTATAATTATCGGAACTATAAAAAGGATATACACTGTGTTTTAGTTGTGCAGGGAATAATAACATCTTCTTTTTCCATTTAGCATCTGCAGGCATTGCCATTGTTGCTACCTTACCTAAATAATTTACATAATGGAAATTTAATAGTCCATTAAATTTATCTCTTGCTTCTTTGCCTGGCGATGCTTTAAATTCTGTTTCTATATTAAAAGGTATATCGTAAAAAATTATAAAGCTATAAACACCACTATGATCATGCATAGGTTGGAATTCGTGTTTCTTTTGAAAGTTTACCCAACAACTATCTAAAAAGATATCATATTTAGATCTTTCGTTCCTGTCTATAATTGCAAGTGTGTTATGCCAATGCATTGTTTGTTGATTATGTAATTCTGCTAACCTAATTGCATTATTTTCTATTACTGATCTGCTTGTATTTAATTCATATGATTGTTCTAGTTGGCCGACTAGATCTTTATTTGCTTTATCAGCGTTAGAAAAGTTTTTTTGGATTTCTTCAACTTCTTTGCTAATTGATATAAATTCAAAATCGTTTATCCGATCTAAAACTATACCACCATTTCCTAAATGTAAAAATCCATCATCAATCATTAAAGTCTCGTTTCGTGTCGTGGCGTTCCATTTTATATATACTAAAATATTCTTTTACAACTTGTAATTCTTCTTCACGTTGGTCAAGCCGCCAATGTTTTACAAAATCATTTTTTGGTCTGCGAGGTAACCAGTTTGCTTGACCATATTTTTCACCAAAATTTTGTAACGGATCAAAATAGTTAATTTTACCTGCTTCAGATGCACCTCCTATAAATGCTAATGGTGCTTGCACACCACATCTATTCCATGTATACGGTAAAACACTCCAATCTAAAATATATCCGTTTACTACACAAACTTGATGAACATCAAGTTCGTTACCTTGTACCACCTGCTGAGGTGCTCCAATTTGACATCCCCATAACGGACGATCAGGATGCTCCCACGTTAAAATTACTTGTCTAGTGTGTGCTTCATAACCATGCAATCTTAAAATTCTACGCAGTAAACTAGACATAAAAACACAACGTCCTCCAAACTGCCATATCCAACCTAGTTTGTAAAATCTTGCGTACAGTTCAATTAAGTATCCTGGAGGTTCAATATTTTTTACTATTGCTAAACCAAAGTCTTCTGGTACAGGCATTGAAAAGTTTTGTAACCAAGTATAGCGATGTATACCATCTTTATCTATTTTTTGTCTCGGGTCGGGTATTATATCAAATGACATTTTGTTCCTTTACTATTATGTCGTCGCCGCAAACTAAAATATCCATATCAGTTTTGTACAATACATCCACTGCATCGTGTTTAGAACCAGCAATCGGTTTGCCTCCTAAGTTTAAACTTGTATTCAAAACTAGAGGTATTTTGGTTAGTTTATAAAATTCTAATATTAATTTTCTAAACACAGGGTTTTCATCCTTTAGTGTTTGAAATCTACATGTTCCATCAACGTGTGTGATACTAGGTATTTCTTTCTTTAACTTTCCTAAGTATAACATGAAAGGGTTATAAAAGTCAACATCAAAATAATCTAATTGATGTTCATGTAATATTGTAGCACCAAAAGGTCTATAATCTTCTCTATGTTTAACTTTACTATTAATAATTTCTTTTGCATTATTCATCATTGGATTCATAAGTATACTTCTATTACCTAAAGCTCTTGGTCCAACTTCACCATTTCCTTGATACCAACCAACAATTTTACCATCAGCAATATATTTTGCTGTAGTTTTAATTGTATCATCGCTAGGAGAATCTGCAGAATAATCATTTTGAGAATACGGAAAGTTTTTGAATTGTCCTTTTTTTAATTTATGTTTTTGTCTTAAAAATTCCATTGCACCAATTGCTAAACCATCATCTGCACTTTGTGGTACAATAATTAAATTAGGAAATTGTTTTTTAATCTCTGTGTTCCAACAAATATTTTGGGCACACCCTCCTGTTAATAATATTTTATCTGTAGGTTGGGCATATTTTTTAATTATTTTTAATATTTGTTTTTGCAAAAAGTAATGTATACTTGCAGCAAAATCTAATCTATTTAAATCTGCAACTACTTTTGATTTAAAATATTCTGCCCAATTCTCTGGATGACATGCAATAGATAATTGCTCTTTTATATCTTCTAATCTTTCTTCTAGATAGTCTACAAATTCATAATTTATATTACCAAAGGATTGTAAACTCATAAGTTTTCCTGGTAAGTCTTCTGGATGTGATGCTTCTATGTTTAAATGCTTTGCAAGGTTTTCATATTCAACTCCAAAACTATTTTTTATTCTAATTGTTGAAGGTGTAGTTGTTTCAAATTGGCTTGTGCATCTATCTAATAATTTATAATTTTTAAAAACACTCCAGGTTGTTCCTTGTATGTTCTTACCAGACTGAAATAATTCTCCCACGCCATCAATTACAAATTGAAAATCTGTGTCATCATACATACATGCACTTAAGGCATGAGCATAATGATGCTCTACATGTGTGACGTCACATTCTGCGTCATCTAATGCAGTATACTTTTTTGTTGTAAAATCCCACATCTGATTAACACCATAACGTAACGGATCTGCTACAATAGCAATCTCATCAATGTCATCAGGAGTAAGCCCGAATATTCTTTTTAGGTCAATTACCCATTCATAACTGTTATCATATGAATGATGTTTTATCTGATAAATTCTTTCTGTCTTTATATATGATACGTTTCCATTATCATATAAACACAAACAAGCATCGTGGTCGTCTAGTCTTAACCCTAATAAGCGCATTAGAGATTGCTTTCTTTGGCAACATCTTTTACAAGCTCTACATCCTTAGGATTACGTTTGAACCTCATTGCCCAATGTGACGGATCTAGTACATGGTATATCATATTAAGTTGTTCGTCATTAAATTTACTTAACATATCTTTACCTGTCTTACAATTTAAAATTAACCACGGCGATATTTTTCCGTCTTTAATATTCCATACTGCTGTGTTTAATCCTATGTGTTGAAAGTAATGATTCCACGGTGCTGGTTCGTTTTCGTTAGCCCATTCCATCATTGTCATAACACTACGTTCAAGTGCAGTTTCAACTCCTTCTTTTCTAATTAGCTCAATTGCATACTTCTCATACATTTCTTCTTTGCACCAATGATCAAGTTTTACTCTGCTAGTTACTACATAGTCAATATACTTTTCAGGATACAACGGTTTTACATTACTAATAAAACTTCCAAACTTTACAAACGCATTATAGTATTGGCTTTTACAAAACTCTGTATAAGTTTTTTCTTTTTTTGATCCTGCACTTAATTTATAAAATTGGTTAAACGCATAGAAACCTAATTGTACACGTTTCTCTTTTTGTTGTAAATGTCTACGCTTTTGTTCACAAATATGTACTATCAGAGTTTTTTCTTTAGAATACCCTGTGTTACAATATTCACAAACAAACGGCTTAGAGCTTGACATCTTTTTTATCCATTCCGAGCGACTCAGCGTATTGTTTAATTTCTGCTTTTGTAGATATTCCAGCAAGTAGTTCTACCTCATCTTGTTTCATATTGGGGAATCTTTCAGATAAAAATTTTACAATCTTGCTATCTGAAGACTTCTTTCCTTTTAATCCTAACCATTTATGGAATTCAATTTTACCTGTATTGCCTGCTTGGCACAACAGTTGCCATTGTAACTTAGGATGCTTAGTACCTAGTTCATTCCAATTCTTGTTATAGTATTCATTAGTTTTAAATACGGCTAGTTCTTGTGCTTCTCTATTACCACTAACACTACTCACATATCTATTCAATAACCAAAAGCTGATTTGCTTGCGTTCTTCTTCGGTGATTTCATCCCATACATTTTTTGCACCCATATCAATAGCTGCAAGTATGTCTTTTAATGGGAGTTTTGGTTGTGCCATATATCTACATCCTCTGGTGAATTTATCTCAGTACCTTTAAAGTATACACTCGAACAGCCTAAATTCCAACCACTTTTTAACCATCTTAGTTGTTCTAATTTTTCCGTTTGTTCTTCAATAGTAATTTCTAAACTATTATATAATTCTAATGCATTTCTTTTATAGCCGTATATTCCCAAATGCCATTCGCCATATCCGGTCAAACCTCTACCAAACCACAATGCTTGATCTCCCGCTCTAACCATTTTTACACTGTTAGGGTCGTCTTGCATTTCTTTAGGCATTTCTGTAAACACTGTACTAATAGGATAATACTGTAACCATTCAATACATCGTTCTATCATTTGCAATGTTACATCAGGCATATCGCCTTGTACATTAATAAATTGGTCGTATTGTTTTAGTTCATGCCACTTTGTAATAGCACCAGAGCATCGTTCAGTACCATTAGCATATGGGGCAACATGTTCTTCTTCTATCCAACACTTGTCTGCACCAAACATATTAAAGATACGCATATCATCAGTAAGTATGTATGTTGGTATCTTAGACGCTATACAAGCGTCATACACACGCCTTATCATAGGAATGCTGTCCAACATAGCCAGTGGCTTTCCAGGGAAGCGTGTTGAACTGTATCTAGCTGGAATTAATATTGCTGTTTTATTCATAGTATGCTACTGTATCGCTTTTTCTTTTATCTATTTTATAACCTAGATCTTCAAACCAGGCTAAAACATGATCTGCTTCGTTTCTTTTATTTTCAAACAGAACTACAGGTTTATATTTCTTAATAGTCTGTTCTGCTCCTAAGCAAACGTTCATTTCGTAATGCTCAACATCAATTTTAATAAAGTCAACATTGTTAAAATTGAAATCATCTAAACGCTTAATAATAACTTTTACTCTAGGCCGATCATTCCATTCTTCAGTATTAAATCGTGTTATGCTACCATGCTCGGGATATTCAACTCCGTTAGGCAGTACTATTTCAAGAACTTGTTCTCGGTCGCCTAAACCTAAATTATATTTTTCTGCTTTGTCAGAAATTTTATCAAAGACACTAGGGTTAGGTTCAAATGCTATTACACGTTCAAATTCACCTATAAATGGATTAGTGGTGTCTCCATCACACGCACCTACATCAATATAAGTTCCTCTATTTTTTACATATGGTAATGCCCATTCTCTTATTTTACGTTCGCTCATGTAATGTTCCCCGTATAATTAAACGCTACAATGTCTTTTACTACCTGTTCAAAGTCAGCTAGTCTAAGCATATTTGGACCATCGCTTGGCGAGTCATCAGGCACAGGGTGGACTTCGATGAAGAAGGAAGTGATGCCAAGAGCAGACCCAGCACGAGCGAGCCCAGGCACGTAATCACGATTCCCGCCGCTACTACTCCCCAGTCCTCCGGGTTTTTGGACAGAGTGCGTAACATCAAACACAATATCGGAATCATAATTGTCAAGCATATACATAAGACCAGTATAATCGACAACAAGAGTGTTGTAACCAAAACTTGTACCTCTTTCAGTTATCCAGACATCCTTAGCACCTTCTGTTTTAGATAAGATACCTTTGACATCCCAAGGGGCTAAAAACTGTCCTTTCTTTATATTTACTATTTTATCTGTAGCACAAGCCTCTTTTATTAGATCAGTTTGTCTACAAAGGAAAGCGGGTATCTGTAATACATCTACAGTGTCATTGAACCAGTTGCTTATATCTTTTATTTGCTGCGTTGTGTGTACGTCTGTGAGCGTCTTACACCCTACTTCGTCTTTAATCTTTCTAAAGTCTTGTAATGTTTCTCCTAACCCTACACCGCGTTTGCCTTGCATACTAGAGCGATTGGCTTTGTCAAAACTTGCTTTGAATATATATTCTATTCCGTACTTGTCGCATACTCGTTTACATTCTTTAGCAGTTTCTAAACTTTGTTCTAATGTCTCATGTTGACAAGGTCCTGCAATTATTCTCATTTGTTTTCCTTTGTTATATAATATGCTTCTACAGCCTTTTGCAAATATTTTTTTAGGACAGAATTTGTATTTGCTACCTTCATCATATCTTCCCACTGTGCATAACTAAACATTTTACCTTCTTGGATACTTATAGCTTCTGGATCACCACCTACTATCCAACGAGGAATGTTAGGTTTATTTTGATAGCTTGCCCAAATAATTCCATCCGTGTTTTCGTACACTAAAGGTTCATCTGGAATAAGTTTATCTTTCGATTGCGGCATATAGTTTACCTTTTTTACTTAACTGTATGTAAACAATTTTTCCATTACGTTTTTGTAATTTTTCTTGCCACCATTCTTTATTTTCTAAAATTAAATGTGCATTACGACCATCTGCTAATTTTTTTCTAGCAGGTATCGTGTCTATACATAACCAAATATATTTTGTACTTAATTGCCATATATGGTCTAATACATCTTCTAGATATTCAGGTTCGATGTGTTCAAGAACATCATTAGAAAATACACAGTCAAATGTTTTATTTTTTAAGTTTATATCAAACATTTTAACTGCTGGGTCATATCCTATCCAAGATGTATTAGGATATTGTTCTTGAAGTTTAGAAAGTATAGCACCTTTGCCACAACCATAATCTAACACAGTTTTAGGATTCCATTGTTTCATGTAAGTATGAAAGGCTCCTAGATCTTTTACCTTGCCTCCAAAACCTCTTGGTCTATCTTTGGAGGCATGTAATTTTTTTAACTGTGTTAGATATATTTGGCTGTACATAATATACTTTTTACTTTGTACCTTTTACTGCGTCTACTCCAAACTTGTTTTTCAAATATGAAAGTAACAAGCCGTATGCTGGTAGGAATACAATTAAGCCTATAACAATTTTTGTTAATGTATTGTTAAATGCTACTGGTCCAACCCACGGTGCAGGATAAAATGCTGTGTAGAAGAATGCATATGTATCAATGATGTTTGCTGCAATAGTTGATACTGCTGGAGCAATCCACCATGCACTCATACGCTCACGAATATGTTGAAACACATACACATCAAGCATTGTACCTATTGCATATGCAGTACCTGATGCTAGTCCTACTCTGTATGCATGTTCGTCACCTAGTGCTAATAGTACTAGTACTGATGCAACGATAGCAGGAATAATAGCCATTGCTACTACGGCTCTACCTGCTTCTTTACCAACCATACGTACTGTAAGGTCAGTTGCTACTACAACGATCGGAAATGTAAATGCTGCCGCCGCTAGTGGAAATGATCCAAACAAAGGTAACTCTGCACCTGGAAATAAATCAAATCTAATTGTTACCAAATAATTACTTACAGCAATTACTAGGGTGTGTAGAATGACGAGTTTAGTTACTAGCGCCTTATCTACACCTTCTAAAAGTTTTGTTAACATATGTTCTCCTGTTATTTTACTTTTGTTCCGACAGTTCTACGCACAATATCATTGTGGTTGAATTCTGCCCAATAAAGTTCAAAGGCAACTCCATCTTCAATGCCTTCGAACTGATGGATCTTACCAGGCTTAACCTGTGTAAAATCCCCTGCTTTCAAAATGGTTTCATCAACGAGACCATCTTGATCATCCTGCCAAACTCGAACAAGCATCTTGCCCGATTCAACATAGAATCCGTTCCATTTAAATTGATGCTCATGTTCTGAACATTTGAATCCTGCTTTGTATTCAATACGGTGAAACTCTAGTACACCGTTTGCATGGATCAATTCTGTTTGACCCCATATCTTACCTGCTTTCATCTTCATAGTCCTTTCTAGATAAGTTTGCCATAATCAATAAGTTCGTTTTGTCTGCTAATATCTTTAACAAAAAATGCACATTCTGGATTATGTCCTTCTGATAACGGTACAGTAAGCAACTGCCCATTTTTCATTTTCGGGAAATACCATTTTACATCATTATAAAAATTAAGTATTTTTACTTCAGCATAGTCAGCTTTATAGCTTTTTATAGGATTGAATAAAAATGCTTGAAAGCCTCTGTCATTTAAACTTGTTAGTGGTAGTATCTCTAGATCATTATTTGTTTCACTATCACCTACAGCTATGTGCCAATCTATAGGCATCATAATTTCTTTGCCATTTATTTCCATAACGATTGCAGGTGCACTAAAACTTTCTAAAAAGATCAATGGAATAAAATAAAAATCAGGGTCATCACTATTACTATTATCTAGGACACTAAATCTAATATCTTCTTCAATTTGATCTGGCAAGTTATTAAGCAAATAACAGTCGTTTTCTATTGTTAGTATTCTCATATATTAATTCCAATCTACCTTTTCAATTGTAAAGGGGTACTCTGCTTCTTTGTAAAACTTTTTACGTTGAGTCAGATGTCGCTTCGCAAACTTACACGTTGATGTCAAGTCCCATATTTGTACGAAGTCTTTGTCCTTTGCCTTTCTTACGCCTCTACCGATAGATTGAATTACTCTTACAAAACTCTTGCCAGGTTCAATAAGAACTAAATTAAAGATACGTGGAATGTTGAGACCTACAGCGGCTACACCATAGGTTGCAATTATAACCTCGTTTGTACCTTCGCGGATTGTATCATATGTTTCTTTTCTATCCTTTACCTTAACACTTCCGCTAATGAATGTGCTGTTGGGTATTAGTTCTGCTAACATTTCTCCTGCTGAGATTCTGTCTACTAATATTAATGTATTGCCTGTCTGTGAAACTTTATTTAATAATTTGCCTATATATTCTACTCTTGCTTTGTTGGTAACAAGATATTTTAATTCTTCTTGATATCCACTATGTGCTACTGTATCAATTAACTGTACAACATTAACATGACATTGCGATAATACACCTTTGTCCTGTAGTTCCTTTGCGCTAATCTGACCAATTACAGGACCGAGACTAGCATGAATACTTTCAAACTCAAACTTCTCTTTGGGCACTGTGCCAGTTAGACCCCAGCGTATTGGAGCATTACGTAGGTTGCGTGTAAGCAAGTTCTTAAGAACTTCTGCTTTGGCTTGGTGTACTTCGTCAACAATAATAGTGCTTACACCTTCAAGGAATTCTGCAAGGCTTAATACTGCCGAGCCGTCCTTGTGCTTCTTGTCCAAAATATTTAAGGATTGCCAAGTGCATATAGTGTGAGTCTTACCTAGTTGCTTTCTGTCGCCGAAGTACACACCTACGTCGAGCCCACAGTTGATATAGTCCTCTTCTGTTTGTTCCACTAACGATTTGTTAGGAACAATTACAAGACTACGACCGTAAGGCTCGCTTATGTGTGACAGCGTTGCTGTGGTAATTGTTTTGCCTGCACCAGTAGCAATCTGTTGCAAGCTCTGTGGATTATCTAAAAAGTTATTAATTGCATCTACTTGATAGTCACGCAGGATAATATCTTCACCTTCAGCTGGATGTCCCGCTGGCCATTTAACGCCTTGATCTTTCCAATAGTTTTCTGTTACTGGTGTAAAGTCTAATTGTATAGGATGTCGTCTATCTTCAATATCAACTATTTGTACATTATTTTTTAAGAGTACTTCGCTAACAACATCAAGATGATTTACATACCCACTACCGCCTATGCCAAAGAAAGCTACCTTACCATCCCAGCGTCCGAGTTTGTATTGCGGCATGTAACGTGCATACGGAACTTCGAACTTAAGAGCGTTTGCAAGTTTCCGTCTGATGTCAACTTCAAGACCTTCGATCTTAATGTTTACTTCATCTTCAATTATTAGTTTGCAAGTTTTCATATATTCTCTACATAGTTTGCCCAGGGCGTTGATACGTCATCATAGTGGATAACTAGATCTAAGTCATTAAGATAACCTTCTACTGTTCCTTGTAATCTCTTACTTTCAAGAATTATAGCAACAGAAGGTATCCAGTCAGCTGTTGTCAACGGCTTTGGAATCTTATTGTTACTAGTATACACTATTTTTGTATTAAATGCAAGAGAATTATTTAAGTTATTTTGTTTTATATATGTGTTATATTCTTTATTTTCAGCAGTTGTATTGTCTTTTCTAAACAAGTTGGTTACACTGTCGTTAGAGATAATATTTTTAAAACTAGTTTGCACTTGATGCATTAATTCTAAACTATTATCATTGTCAGGCAACATTACTAACACAGGAAATCTATGTAGTTCTAATAAAGATTCGACTAAATTATCAATTGTAAATTCTTTTTTATCTACAAAAACTTGCCTTTGTTTACGATATACAATCCTACGTGTCAATGGTTGTACACCATTAATACTTTGTATTAGATCTTCTTCATCAAAGTGAACGATGCCTAATGTTTCTTGTTTATCTTTGTATCTTGTTAGGTTTTCTATGTCTGGCTCTCCGATTGAGGATAGAGCATAGTCTATTGCCTTAGTATGCAAATTTTTTAGTTTTAAACTAAAAATACCTGGAGCAAATTCTTCTTTTTTATTTTTCATATGAAGTATGTTTTCGTAAATAATTTTAAGGTTATCATCTATATCAAAATTTGCATTTTTAAATTTATCAATTACAGTATAGATGTTTGTTTCGTTTAATTCTACGTAGTGTATCTTATTCTTTTTATCATAAAGTTTTTGATCTCCTATATTTTGTAAAAATTCAATATACTTAATCATCTTTTTTGTAAAGGGGAATCTTATAGAAATATGGGTTTCATTATTCTTAATCCACTTAGATCTATCAATTTCGCGTAATGGATGCCTTAAATTTTCTATTGTTAATTCATCAAAACCTTTTTTATAAAATTGATCTTTGTATTCGGTAATTTTTTGTTTTGCTAGTTCAAACTGTCTGTCTGTAAGGGCTGTGCCTCTAATACATTGTTTTGCAAGACTGAAAATTAAGGATTGGTCGTTACTGTTTATTTTGAAGTCAAGTACTTGATCATCATGTGTAACAACGCCAGAAAGTATTTCAATGTAGTCTTCTATTGTGTAAATCATAATACTATTATATAGGATTATATCTTAGAAGTCAAGTGTTTAATAGGAATTCCTTTAGAAATTTCTTCAACTGTCCATTCAGTATGTGCATAATCATTCAGCCATTGTGTTCTATCACCATACAAAGGATTCTCAATGTTACGTAAATTTTGTTCTGCAACGTCGTATGCAAGACTGCTCGGACCAGTAAATGCAGGCACACCATTTATTATACTGTGTATTGCAGGGTTACTTGACCAACTTACTGTAGCCCATATGTTATCAAACTTCATATCAAAGTCGTCATATGAACCTGTTAGCTTTACAGGATTTTGTCTATACACGTTTTTAAATTCATGCTCTATAGTAGGTAACGGACACCTAGGATGCGGCCTAAATAGTATTGGGCGTTTCGTTTGCGCTCTTATGAATGTAATTGTGTCGTGTACCCAATTAGACATTGAAGGCATATTAGCCCATTGTAAGCTCTTATCATGCTGTCCACATAATAGTATATATTCGCCGTCATACTTCCAAGGTTTTACTTGTAAGCCGAGTAGACGATGGCGATCATCGTTATTATTAGTGGGCCCAAAGTAAGCATCTCTATTAATCCCATTTAATCCTACTTTCCATGTCGTTCCTCTTTGGATGCCGCCGACTTCAAGTACGATGGTCGGTTTGGATTGTGAAATGTTTTGTTCCCAAATACTTCTGTTTCCAGCCATACGACCGTTCCAAAGTACGCTCCAAATAACATCAATCCCATCAGTACCATTATCGACACAAGTATGCCCAAGAGCATTAGCGCCAGTGTGAAAGGCGTCAAAAACAGGGCCAGAATTAAGTGCGCCATATTGTCTCCATAAATTAAATTTCATCGTTAAATACCTGTACACTATTTACACAAGGAACGGGAATGTCGGATATAACTGTGGTTACAACTTTTCATCGGCCAGGATTAGAACAATATGGGCAACGATTTTTAGACAGTTTTGCACAACGAGTAGATAAAAAAATTAAACTACTTGTGTATGCTGAAAATTGCAACCCTATTAATCCTGATTCAGAACAAATTAAAGTGTTCGATGCATTTGAAGCATTACCTAAACTAAACGAATTTAAAGCAACATGGTTTAAGGATCCCAAAGCAAATGGCATTCCGCCTGCAGAAATTAAAGCAAGGCGACCGAGAGATTGGCATAAAAAGTTTAAGTGGGACGCAATACGTTTTGCAAATAAAACATATGCAGTATTTGATGCTTGCGAGAGAAGTACTGATTGGTGTGTATGGATGGACGCAGATAGTTACATTCACAGCGACTGGAGTTATGAAGAATTTCTAAAATTATTGCCCCAAGATAAATGGCTTACATATGTAGGACGAGGAAAAGGTTCACAAACTTGGCCTGAATGCGGCTTTTACGGAATGAACTTAAAACATGCAATGTGTAAACAATTCCTTGCAGAGTTTGAAAGATTTTATCAAGATGCTGACAATGGCATATTTAAATTAGAAGAATGGCACGATAGTTTTGTATTCGGACATATTCTAAATCAACTTAAACTTTTAGATGCAAACGTACATGATTATAGTGCTGATATGTACTTACGTGAAGCAAAGACAGGTGGAGGCGGTCATCCTTTAATAAATGGACCTTTAGGAAAATTTATGGATCACATGAAAGGCGGCCGCAAAGATCAAGGCAAAAGTAAACCTTCAGATATAATGGTTAGCCGCAAAGAAACTTACTGGCAACGTTAAACATACTGCTTCATTAGTTCCCATGCTTCTCCGCTTGCTGTTTCTGCAAAATTCCAATGACACATTGCAATTCTTTCAAGCCATTCTTGTCTATCGTATAGTTTAGGATCTTCTAATCTTTTAAGACTTGTATTAGCAACTTCACTGTACATGCTAAAACCTACGTCACGATCTATCTGGAATACTGGGACACCTTCAATTAAACTTGCTACTCCTGGACTAGAGTTGTATATTGCTGTAGCCCAAGCATTTTTTAAATCATGTTCAATAGGTGTTCCTTTTGGACTTATACTTACACCGGGAATGTTTAATTTTAAATATTGATTGACTTTACCGTCGCCTGGATGTCCTCTTACTACAATTGGTCTATCTGTAAATTTTTTTATATCACGAATTGTTCTGTGACAAAATTCCATTACATCCATACCTTTCATACTCCACCCTCCATTACGTTGTAAACATAAAAGAATATGAACTCCGTTTTTTCTATAATCTTTTACATTTATTCCAAGATTATTTTTGATTGATTGCCATCTTTTAGGATCTATATCTTTATCAAAATAAAATCCTGTGTTCCTAAACACACCGTCATAAGAATATCTAAGATAATGATGTGGTTGGTTAGATTTATTAACATACAAAAACAAATTACTATCTACAATTAAAGTTCTTTTGTTCTTTAATCTTTGATGATCTATTACACGTTGTCGTAATTGAAGATGAGGAGTTTGCTTACTGTTAGCATGAACAAATCCTTGAAGTAATGCTACATCGCAGTCTTCTATATTTGATCCGAAATGATCAATCCCTACATCGCCTTTAGCATTAACTCCTGCAACAAAATTTGTTAGTATAGCAGGTTTTTCAGGTTTGTTATTTTTTGCTGGGATTCCAGAGTGGTAGCTCACTAGTTTCATCTATTGTTTTCCAGGCAAAGCCTGACTCCATTTCCGGTATTGTAAATTGACAGTATGACAAGTGTGCCATAAATGCATCCATTGTTTCATTGTTTGGGAACTTAGGATTATCTACGTTTCGTAAGTCTGTTTCACTAATTACTGAAGCAGCATTTTGTCCTAAGACAATAGCAGGAACACCTTCCATCATAGCTTCAATGGCTGCAATACTATTATATGTAATCAAACAATGAACATCGTCATTTAGTGCTTGCTGTATAGATTTACTTGTAACTCTTTCAGTTCTATTAGGCTTTAATCTTATTTCTATTTTCTTAGAAGTTATTTCTTTAAGTTGTTCTGATACTTGTTTTGTCCAAACTTCTGGTGAAGGTTGTCCAAACATATCCATTACTTTAAGACTTGGCGGACAAATTAATATTTTTTTACCCTTTTTTCGTCCTTTGTATTTGTAACCAAACATTTTTAATCTATCATGTTCTCGTTCTACAATAGGTCCAATGTATTGTAAATTATTTTTTGTTATTCTATGAACCCATTTAGATTTATTATTTCCAAAATAACCTGTATCTACAGCATAAAACGTTCTACCAATTTGCCTACATTGATTAATTGCCTTTCTACTTCCGCCACCTAGTCCTCGTATAACCAAAGGTACCGAAGTGTCTTTTTCATCTTCGAAATTAGAAATATATCCTTTACTTCCTCTTATAAAATGCATCAGTATAGGATCATAAGCATGTCCTGCTGATTTATAACTAATGCCTCCGTCACTATCTATTGCTGCTACTTTATTACCCATTGCTTTTTCCATCTTCTCCTTAACATCATTAAGGCTTGTATTTAAATATTTGCTAGTGGGATCTATCATATAATTGATAGCCGAATCTATAAATTCTTTTTTATCGTCTTCTAGCATTTCGTACTTGTTAATTTTAGGAGCTTTCGGAGCTAGATTTTTTAGATATCTTTTCTCCATTAACAACCATTCAGCTGCGTATTCACAAGTCTCATAATCTTGGAACCAAGGACCTCCTTCAGTGTAATGCAAAGCATAAGGTTGTCCATCTTTTGGTTCTTTATAATGATTTACTAACCAATTCCATCTGTGCGGAATAGATCCTATTTGATTGTCTTGTAACCAACTAAACCTATGGAAATATGCTCCGTCGAATTTTGTATTATTAACGTGATCAGCAGTTAAGACTTTGTTTGCAGGATGTCCACAATTCCATAAAACTAACGAGCTCCAATTTTTACGAGGATATATATGTTGTTCTTTGCCGTCCATTTTTGTTTTGCCTGGCTTGGGTGTGTAATCATGTTTTACACACATAACAGCATACTTGTCCTCTGCTATATCAAACAAATCTCTAATATTATGATTGAATAGGAAATCACAATCACAAAACAATGCCCAACCATTGAAGTCTGTAAGATGCGGAATTAAAAATCTAGAAAATGTAAATTCTGTCGATCCTAATTTATCTTCTGGCCTCCAATAGTTGCCACCTTTTTTTAATTCTTTTAATTTTAAAGGTATAACTTCGATTTTTTCTTCGTTCTTTGATCTTGCAAAAATACTTTCCCTGCATACTTGATATGCTATATCTTCTCTAGAATCATAACCTACAAAAATTTTGATATCAGCATTCTTAGCGTCTTTCAATGTCTTCCTCCACACAATTGGCACCATACTGTATTTCTACTAACTTTAATGGCTCTGTTGATTCGTTTGCTAACTGATGCCACATACCTACAGGAATGTGCAACGACTTGTGCTGTCCGTAAACTCCATGTACATCAAGATCAGTTTTATTATTAATTGTATATACAGTAGCAGTGCCTTCGGCTACAAACCAGTGTTCGGCTCGGTGCTTGTGTCTTTGCATCGATAACTTCTTTCCTGGCGGCACAGCTAATTCTTTGACCTTAGTGTGCTGATTGTATTCATGTATCACTCTATAGTACCCCCACATGCGCTCAGTCTTTGGAGCCTTCCATTCGTCAAGTATCCAACTAGAGCTATTCATTTTATTAGTTCCGCCTACACCAAACTCAAATTGTACATAAGGCATATCTCCATATGTCTTGTATTCAGGAGTAGATGTATTTGTCCTGTCGCCACCATTAGCAAAAACAACTTTTGTGCCACTGCCGTGTGTTGCTAATACTTTATAAATTGCCCCACATGCACTATCGTCAGCATCGTCAAAACTAATAACATCGCTAACAATACTTAACTCTTTTATTATTGCGGCACGGTCTTCAAACGACATAAACGGTCTACCTTTTTTACGGGTAAGCCAATCGTCTGAATTTAGTCCAACAACTAAATGATCGCCAAGTTCTCGTGCTGCTTTAAAATATGCAATGTGCCCTGAATGTAGCGGATCAAAGCCGCCTGTTACTAATACAATATTCATGTAGATATTTATGTATGCCAGTGTTAGGTAAATATTAATATGGTTTAACTATAGTTTTTAAGAAGGTGTGTATGGTACATAAATTAAATCTAAATCTTCAGCCCATCTACCGTGTTCTATTATATAGTCTCTATTAACATCCACTTTGATTGGAAAATCAGCAAGTGTATGTACTTTATATTGCGAAAGATCATTTAAACTTTCTACATGATAAAAAAATACATTAGTTAAAGATGAGTCATAAGTAAATAATTTGTAACCATAACTTTCCCATAGTTTTTTATATTTTGCAATACTAACACCATAAATTCCTTGTTTATTATAAAGTTTCTTTATACGTTTTTTCCAAGGAAAGCTAGCTTCAACTATTGGTCCAAATCTAGGATTAATTTCCAAACACACAAATTTAGGTCTAAATTTATTTTTCAATAACCATTCACTAATAACAAAATCGTAACTATCTATATCTAATGAAAAAAATTCAAAGTCTTTAGGAACACCGTTGAATGCTATTGATAAATTATCAGGATCAACAAAAAGTTTTCTGTATTTAAAACTATTTGGTAATTTTATACTAGGATGTGGTGCATCGTATACATCGATTCCTATACCTGTCCACCCGTCATCAAATAGATCCGTAGTCATGTTACACCCCCCGTTAGCCCATCCAATTTCAAAAAAGAATTTATTATTAATTTTTAAATTTTTAGCAAGTTCTCGTATGATACCTATTTCTAGGTGTTGAGATCTTCCCCTGTGTTCGTAGGGCAATTTTTGTAAAATTTGATCAGGAGTTAAATTGTAAGGATTACTCATCGTATGGCCCTCCAGTCTTTAGGATCGCATCCGCCAAACGGAAATAAATTAGCGGAATCAAAGTCATAATTGTCCGTATCGTTGATTATTACAGATTGTCTAGATCTTGTAAGTTCTAAATCATATATCGTATATTGATCTTTTATTTCCCAAAGATACTTGTTAACACCTTCTAGATCCGAATCATCAAAAACAATAACTTTAGAATTTTTTAATTGTTCGTGGTCCCATTTTACTGTTTCATAACTATGGCCACCGTCAATGTACGCCCATTCAACCGTTTGCGAAGTTAATGTATCGGTAGTATAACCTTCAATAAGTTCATAAGTAACGCTAGGAAATCTTTTAGACAATTTAGATAATTTGTTATTACATTTATAAATGTTTCCTGCACCTTTGCCGTTGTCTTCTTTTATATGGAATTGCTGTGTTTCATTTGCAAATATATCATAACCTTTAATATGTAAACGATTCACTTTGTCTTTTAGATATGATCCAATTATTACAATACTTCTGCCTCTATGAGCACCTATTTCAATGTAAGTTCCAGTTTCAGTTTTTACATCTAGAGACATAAATGCTTTTAGTGTCCTTCCTAAGTGTTTTACTGGTAATCCCAATTCATAGTTCATTTTTTTTCCTTTTATAAATTACACCGTTGTTTTAACTCTTGTTGTTGAAAGTCTTTTTAAATCGGCATCAACCATCATTTTAATCATGTCTTCGAAACTAGTTTTCGGTAACCAGTCCAACTTTGTTCGAGCTCTATTCATATCCCCATGTAATGAGTGAAGTTCTGCAGGACGTTTAAATCTAGGATCAGATTCTACATACTTCTCCCAAGTAGATATGCCTACATGATTAAATGATATATCTAACAATTGTCTAATAGAATGTTGCTGACCGGTAGCAATAACATAATCATCAGCCTCATCTTGTTGCAACATTAACCACATTGCCTCTACAAAGTCACCAGCATAACCCCAATCACGTTTTGCATCTAAATTACCAAGAGTAATATTATCTTTGAGGCCTAGCTTGATTTTAGCAACACCGTCAGTTACTTTCCTAGTAACAAATTCAATACCACGAATTGGTGATTCGTGATTAAACAAGATACCTGTAGAGGCATGCATACTGTAACTTTCTCTGAAGTTAATAGTCATCCAGTGTGCGTATAGTTTAGCAACACCGTATGGGCTTCTGGGCTTAAACGGTGTATTTTCATTTTGTATTCCGTTATTATGGCTGTTGCCAAACATTTCGCTTGTGCTTGCTTGATAAAATCGTGTTTCTGGTGAATGCATTCTAATAGCGTTTAAAATATTTAGAACGCCTACTGCGTTTACTTCAGTAGTAATTTTATTTAAATCCCAACTAGCTCCAACAAAACTCTGTGCTGCTAGGTTATAAAATTCATTAGGTTTAATAGATTTAATTAAATGATTCATTGAACAATCGTCGGTTATATCTCCTGTCACTAATTCGATATTATTTTCTATACCTAAAAATTTGATATTGTCTAGATTAGGATTAGAATATCTTTTGACTAAGCCGTACACACTATACCCTTTTTCTAATAAAAATTTTGCAAGATAAGGACCATCCTGTCCAGTCATTCCTGTGACAAAGGCAGTTTTTTTCATATTATTACTCCAGCTTTCTTTAAATGTTTTTTTCTTACCGTTTTCTTTGATCCTTTTAGATGCAATATATATCCTCTAAAAAAATCATTAAAATGATTTTTTTGTTTATCTGGTGTTAAATTACATCCTTTAATTAAATTATTATTTTCCATTTCCTGTCTTACAGCATCAAATACATGACAATCTGTATAACCCGATAATGAATATATTTTGTCTGTATCGTAATAATCTTTTATTTTTGTAAAAAAAGTTTTACTATTAGGGTTACGTAAATCGAAAGCAATAAATCCAGTTTCTGAATAAGTTCCAGGACGCCCAAAATAATATGTGTAATAGTTCGAAGGTAATTTTGATAAAAAGTAATTTTGGTTAATTTCACCTATTAGTTCACTGTCTCCATCCAACCAAATTAAAAAATCGCTGTTACTATTCAATCCTGCATGTGCTATAGCATAACTTTTATGAGCAAACGTAATTCCATCAAACATAAAATTTTCTACTATTCTATGATGATTTCTTTTTTTGAACTCTAATAATTCTGGGCATGATTTATCTAAATTAACAGATTTAATATGGTTTTCATTGATAACTATACTGTCAGTGTATAATATTACTTCGATATCATCCTTCAAATACTTTTTTAAACTTGTAACAAAATATTTTGAATATTTTTCGTAATATTGATCACTAAATGTTGAAACAATTTTTATGTTCATTATAACTTCTCTTTTTACAAAGTAGCATCTTCCATTCCTGCTACTCTTAACTTTACTACATTAGTTATCTGCCATTGCTTCTGGTCAAGACCTTTTAAGAGTCCTAGCCATTTGTTTCGCATAAGAGCAAATTCGTTGATAATCTTTTCATAATCAACAACGTCTGCCTCACCGTCAACGTATTTTTCAACGTCACGGCTTGACAGAG
>ERZ891134.628-NODE-628-length-28011-cov-7.108528_pt1 | contig 28011 bp, 29 predicted proteins | sample MGYA00520888_ERZ891134 | MGnify/ENA primary metagenome ERZ891134 (study PRJEB32303, sample SAMEA104408692) | aquatic metagenome | biome: Brackish water; feature: Coastal; material: water | place: Baltic Sea | collected 2014-10-23 | depth 10 m ... | reverse complement strand
GGTGGGCAACTCGGTGGGTCGCTCGATGCTTCACCAAGCCGCAAATCCACCAGGCCCACATCAGCTGAATCACAACCAGCCCCCCCGAGCCAAACCAACGGGACAAGCCAGCCAGCGGAAGATCCCAGGGCAACGTGCTGCCGCCAATCCCGATCCAAAACAACGGCGAACTAGACAGCACCAGTTCGGCCCAGGCCCATATCAACGCGAGAACACCCGCAAGCAACCAAGGCGCTAAGCGCGGAAACCAACGACGACATCGCTGCAGCACCAGCGACCACAACGCCAGCAACACTGCAGCACACATGCCGCAGACCAACCAAAGGGTGATCGCCACCGGAAGACTTATTAGGGCGGGCACACCCATCCAGGTGAGTGGATGCAAAGACAGCAGCCAGGCATGGCTGACCAGCACAGCGAGCAGACCCCACACCGCACACCAACGGGTGCGCTCTGCCAACGACCACAACAACGCCAGCGCAGGCAGCATCAGAAGAGGACCGCCCAAAGAAGGGGCCAGCCCTGCAAGCACCCCGCCCAGGACGGCGCGCCAGCCAAACAGCAGTCGGTGATCGCCCATTTTCATCGGGGCAAGACCAGGCCATCCTGAACGGCAGCCCTTTGCTGCCTCCCATGGACGCCAACCCGCTTCAGCAGCTTTTGCTCCGTGGACTCGGCACCACCACCCTGGTGGCCGAGCGGCTGCGCGGGGTGACCCAAGCATGGGTTAGCAACGGCCAGCTCGATCCAAACCAGGCCTCCGCACTCGTGGACGAGGTGCTCAAGGCCTTGCGGGGAGAGACCCCAGAGCTCGAGCAACAAATGGGGCGGAACCTGGAACGCAACCGAGACAATCTCCTTCAAGACATCGGCGTTCCAAGCCAAAAAGAGATGGATGAACTTCGAGGGCGACTCGACCGACTCGAACAACAGTTTCGTCAACTGAACCGTCCCGAATAAATCATCTCGGTCCTGCGAGAGGCCAGAATCAGAATCATCCGACTCAGCTTGTGTGCGCGACATCTTGATCTCCACATCGGTGTGTGTGGCTTGCCTGCTTCTCGCTTTTGTCAGTCAACTGATTTCTCCGTCCACGGTGTCGGCTGCGCCTCAGGCTCAGGCCGCTGTGGTGCGGTCCGAATCAAAAGCTGCCTTATCAAGCTTTGAACTAGACCCTGAAAACCCCAACCCGACGCTCTTCGCTATGGCTCCCGATAGCAACCAAGCCGATGCATCCAACCTTGGCGGCCCCATGGATGCCCCCGACACCCGCCTTCTGCCCAGTGGCTTGAAAATTACGGAGCTCGAGCTGGGTACCGGGGACGAAGCCACTGCGGGACAGACGGTGGTGGTGAATTACAGAGGCACCCTCGAAAACGGCACCGAATTCGACAGCAGCTACGGACGCGGACCCTTCAGCTTCCCGCTGGGAGCTGGTCGCGTGATTAAAGGCTGGGAAGAAGGTGTGGCGGGGATGAAGGTGGGCGGCAAGCGCAAGCTGGTGATCCCCCCCGACCTGGCATACGGCAAGCGTGGCGCTGGTGGCGTGATTCCACCAAATGCCACATTGCTCTTTGAGGTCGAATTACTCGACGTCAAGAAGTAAGCGGAAGCTAGGCTCTTATCAAGAAATTCTTTTAACAATGTTGCGCTCGGCCCTCAACGCCATTGTCTGCGCTCTGCCAGCTTCCGTCGTGGAAGCCCATTGCGATGGACCTTGCGGCGTCTACGACCCCGCTTCCGCGCGTGTTCACGCTGAAGCGGTGCTCGCCATGACGAAAAAGCTCAAGGCTTTGGAAGCACCTGCTGCAGGAAATGCTGCAGCGCTTGCCACTTACAACAACACCTTCTCCCGCTTCGTTGCGGTCAAAGAAGACGAAGCCCAAAAGACCAAGAAAGAACTCTTGATCCTTTGGACCGACTACTTCAAGCCAGAGCACCTCGCCACGTTCCCCGATCTCCACGACACCTTCTGGAAAGCGGCCAAGCTTTGCAGCGCCTGCAAGGTGCACATCGACCAAGGCAAAGCCGAGGAACTGATGGCTGCTGTTGAAAAAATCCACGGCATGTTCTGGCAATCCAAGGGCCGCAACGACGCCTGGGTCACCGCCTCCTGAGCTCCATCTGCTCATCAACAGAATCGATTGCAGCAGCTGGTCTCCAAGACCTGTTGCTGCTTTTTTGTGGACGTCGTTTGCTTCTCAAAGTGGAGGGCCAATCCATGGCTCCCACCCTCAACCCTGATGACCGCGTGCTGGTTCAACGGGTCTCGGCCATCCAAGACACTCCAGCCTTAGGAACTGTTGTGGTGGCATGGCATCCATCGCAACCAGGACTTCGCCTGATCAAACGTCTTGAGAGCCTGAGCAACGCTGGAATGATGCTGCTGGGAGATAACCCTTCATTCAGTACCGACAGTCGGCAGTTGGGTCCCATTCCCCGATCAGCGTTGATCGGCATCGTCGTATCCCGCGTAACTCCATCAAAAAAGATTCAATAAAATCACTTTCAATTGGGGCTTTTTTGGCATCCATACACACCCGTATCAATATCAATCAATTTGATGATAATGATCCCCAAGAAATCGCTACAAATCAATCCTGTGAACATATTTAGATCGTCTAAATAAATCAGGATTTAAACGCTTCAGAACACAACCGCAGAGGTTTTTTGCAACCAAAAAGCACCGGTAGCAATTGATAGCGCACCCGTGCATCCCACCAACAACGGCAGCATTCGAGCACCACTGCGCAGGGTGAGAAACGACAAGGTGCTAACAACAGCCGCCATCGCTGCAATCGATCCACCCAGATAGGCCAGCAAGTAGGCCAAGGCTCCCATGGGAGGCAGCGCCAAAGCAGGAACCACTGCTAGGAGATGACTCGCACCCGCCAAGCCATGCAAAAGGCCGAGGCCCGAGGCGGCATGGGCGTGGCGACGATGATTGCTCTGGCCACGGACGTGTAGGTGGAGGTGCCGATGAATCGACGCACCATTGTGATGGTGCTCGTGGCTGTGCAGCTTGAGTCCAAAAGCAGTACGCACCGCCAAGCCACCCACCACCAATAGAGCAACACCAACGAAGAATTCAGCCCATGCCGACATCGCTTCGATGTGAACGACATCTTTAAAGACGATCGCCGCGAGGGCTAGCAACACAACACCGACAGAATGCCCCGCACCCCAAGCCAAACCGGAGCGGAACGCGGCGACAGGCTGTCGCATTGAAAAAGGCGTCATCGCCACGAGATGGTCAGCACCACCCACAACATGGACGGCACCAGCGGCGAACCCCGTGAGGAGGCTGATCAGCAAAAGCTCGATGCGATAGATAACAATTCTGCAGGACTGAGCGACATCACGCCCCCACCAATGCATGAAGGGCCGTTTCCACATCCTCTTGACGCATTAAGGCTTCACCCACCAACACAGCCTCAGCGCCAGCGGCCTGAACCCGATCGAGATCGGAACGCGTAAACAGGCCCGACTCGCTCACCAAAACCGTGGTCTCCAAATGCAAACGATCACGAAATTGATTCACCAACACCTCTGTGGTGGCCAGATCGGTTTCGAATGTGGCTAAGTCGCGGTTGTTGATACCAATCAACGGAAAGCCTCCAATCGCGAGCACCCGCTCCAACTCAGCAGCGTCATGCACCTCAACCAACACATCCAAACCCAGGGATTGGGCCACTTTGTTGAGGTAGCGAAGATCCTGATCCGTGAGGATCGCAGCGATCAAAAGCACCGCATCCGCACCAGCGGCACGCGCCTGAAAAAGCTGGTAGGGACTCAGCACAAACTCTTTGCAGAGCAAGGGCAGATCAACGGTTTCACGCACCTTCACCAGCACGTCAAAACCACCCTGAAAAAACTGCTTATCGGTGAGCACCGACAAGCAACTTGCCCCCCCTGCGGCATAGGCCTTCGCGATGGCCACAGGATCAAAATCATCACGAATGACCCCCTTACTTGGGCTGGCCTTTTTTACCTCTGCAATCACCGCTGGCTTCACCTGAGCCCGCTTGAGTGCAGCAATGAAAGACCTCGTGGGTGGCAGCAAGCCAATTTGTTTTTTGAGCTGATCTAACGGCACTTTCTCTCGTGCCAACTCCACTTCCCGGTCTTTCTCCCAAACAATTTTTTCGAGAATGTTGCGCGGCTCTTCCTCCTCATGGGGAACGCCATACTCAAGGTATGAAACTCGAATCTTGGGACTAGGCGAACGACGACGAATCTCCATACCAGTTATGCAAAAAGTGAAGCAAGAAGTGAAGCAAAACCCGAATCAAGCCACCAGTTGGGAGGCAGCTTGTTTGTAAGCCACTTCCACCACCTCACTCAACGTGGGATGGGTATGCACCTCTTTTGAGAGCTGGGTCACGCTTTGACGTCGTGCCACGGCATTGGCCACTTCTTGAATCAAATCAGCGGCATGCAACCCATAAATATGGGCGCCAAGGACCTCCCCGCTGGACTTGTTGAAGAGGAGCTTCATGACACCGTCACTATCGAGTTCTGCCAACGCTTTGGAATTGGCTTTGAAGTAACTGCGTACAGCCCCCAAGGGGAAATTTTCCTGCTCAGCAAGGTTCTTCGCATCAGCTTCCGTTAGGCCAACGGAACTGATCTCTGGATGCGTGAACGTGGCCGCTGGAATGCTGCGGTAATCAATTGTTCGAGCGTGGCCAAGGATGTTGTCGACAGCCACAGTTCCCTGCGCTGCAGCCGTATGGGCCAACATCAGCTTTCCGGTGACGTCACCAACAGCCCAAAGATGGGGGATTGGTGAATCATTCACCAACACACGCATTGCATCATCAATCGGCACAAAACCACGGTTGGTTTCGATGTTTAAGCATTCGAGATTGAGCCCTTTGCTCGTGGGCACACGGCCAGTGGCCACCAACACAGCATCCACCTCCAATGTCTCGACAAATTCGCGGCTGTTGAAGTCGGCGAGTTCAATCTGTACAGGACAACCAGGCGTAACTTTTCGAGCCAACACACCAGAGCGAGCATCGATGTCACGCCCCTCAATCAAGTTGCGGCGTGCAATCTTCGCAATATCTGGATCAAATGTTGGCATCACACGATCGAGGGCCTCGATCATCGTGACTTCACAGCCAAGGGCCGTATAAACATCGGCAAATTCCAAGCCGATATACCCACTGCCGATGATGGCAATCCAACGGGGTAGCCACTCAAGGTTGATGGCTTCATCACTTGTGAACACCGTCCGACCATCGGTTTCGATACCAGGTGGAACGAAGGGATCAGAGCCCGTGGCCAGGATCACGTCCTTAGCGGTAAGGACACGATCGACGCCACTGGGTTCCCGCAAACCAACCCGCTGAGACCCTTCAAGACGACCATGGCCGCGCAGAATGGTGACTCCTGAACGCTCAAGCGTTTTGGTCAGGTTGGTGCGAATCGCCTGCACCAACTGATTGGCGTGATCAGCAATTTTTTGGCGTTCAAAGCGCACGGGCGCTGCGTGGATGCCGAAGCTCGACAAATGCTTGTCATCGGCAAGCTCACGAACCTTTCCACTGGCGGCCAGGAGTGCTTTCGACGGGACACAGCCTCGATTCACGCAGGTGCCACCCATATCGCGCGATTCGATAATCGCTGTCTTCAATCCATGGTCGGCAGCATGCTTTGCAGCATCAAAGCCTCCATAACCGGCACCGATCACAATGACGTCAAAGTCGAAGCTGGCGTCGCTCACCCGAACTACTGCTGTGTACCTCCCATTCTCGCCCTTCGGCGCTCCAAAAGAAGCGGAACCGCAGCAGCCGCCACATTTAACGACTCAACCCTTGATCCATGCGGGAGGGTGACGGCATGGGTGCAGCAGGCTTGAAGGCGTGGATGAAGACCAGCGCCCTCGTTGCCAAGTACCAACGCTGTGGGCTTACTCCAATCCAACTCCCAATAAGGAATCGGACGTAGCGGACCCGTCGCATCCGGTACCAAGGTGGCTACCACCTGGATCCCTTGGTCCACCAGACGTCTCAAGGCTTGATCAAGATCGTCGATCGCCTGTTTTTCCTCAGGGCCAAAGCGGTGATGGGGCAGTTGCAACAGCGCCCCTGCCGATGCTCTTAAGGCCTTTCCCCCCAACGGATCCACCCCAGATCCCATCCAAACGCTTTGCACATCAGCAGCCAAAGCGGTGCGCAGCAGGGATCCAAGGTTTCCAGGATCCTGAATTCGGTCCAAGACCAACCAAAAATCACATGTTTTGGGTGGTTCCGGCAGCAGTGACAATCGGCAAAGACAAGCCACACCATCGGGAGTCACGGTAGTGAGAGCAGCCCCCAAAACCTCTTCGGTGACACGTCGCCAAACAACAGAGGCATCCACCGCCTGGACCAGATCGGTATGGCGGTCCAACCAAGCCTCCGTGGCGATGACCTCGGTGGGCTGTCCACCCATCACCAACAACTCTTGAAGCAGATGGGTGCCTTCGAGAAGAAGCAGCCCCGCTTCTTGGCGACCAACTCGAGACGACAGCGTTCGCAGACGCTTGACCAACGGATTACGCCGGCTGCTGATCAACGGATCCGACAAAATTCTCGAGAACTCCGCCTCTAAAAGGTGATGTGCTTGCGGACTTTGAGGCCTTTGTGCACACTCAGATCTTCGCCTTGAAGCTCAAGACCGTTAATCGCTGCAACTTCACCTTGTAATCCCTCGGCAGCCAAATTTTCGATCAATTTTTTAATAACCTGGTCTTCCACCGTGGTTTGGTCGATGGAATCAGGGGTGAGACGCTCCAAAAACCGGCCGACCTTTGAAGCCACAACTTCCGAAGCGTTAGAGATCTTCAGGACAATCATGGTTGAAAATGTGTTGTTCGCATCGTAAAAGCAGTGCGGATAGGGAGACTTGAACTCCCACGATGTTGCCACCACTAGTACCTGAAACTAGCGCGTCTACCAATTCCGCCACATCCGCAGGCGTTGTCGTTTTAGCGACCGGATGACCTTACGGCATCGACTCACCGCATCGACTCACCGAAAACTGCCAGCACAGCTTTAAGCCATCAATCCAGTTTGAACGCCGGCTCTCTAGACGGTCTCAGCCACAATTGCGATTATGCGCAAATCGTGAGTGCTTAAAAGACATGGCGGTGGGTGTAATTACATCTCAAGAGAGCGTCACCCAGCGCCTGAAAGTCACAGGCGGCCAACGTCTAAGTGGAACGTTGACAGTGAGCGGTGCGAAGAACTCGGCCCTTGTGTTGATGACTGCAAGTCTTCTAACCAGTGAAACGGTTGAATTAGTCAATGTTCCAGACCTGACTGATATTCAAGGGATGGGCGACATTTTGGGTGCCCTGGGTGTGCAGGTGGAGCGAAGTGACAGTCGCGTGTCTCTGACAGCAGCACAGCTCACCAATGCAGAACCTCCCTACGAACTCGTCAATAGCCTTCGCGCCAGCTTTTTCAGCATTGGATCCCTCCTTGGTCGAATGGGTCATGCCAAGGTTCCGCTCCCCGGTGGTTGCCGGATTGGAGCCAGGCCAGTCGTCGAACACATCCGCGGTCTTAAAGCCCTTGGTGCAGTCGTCAGCGTCCAACACGGGATTGTGACGGCCTCAGCGAAGGGGACCAACCGGCGACTTAAGGGAGCTGCGATTGTTTTGGATTGCCCCAGCGTGGGCGCTACAGAAACAATTTTGATGGCCGCCGTCTTAGCAGAAGGCACCACCACAATCGAAAATGCTGCCCAAGAGCCCGAGGTTCAAGACCTGGCCAACCTGCTGAATGTGATGGGGGCCAAGGTGACGGGTGCAGGGGGTCCAATCATCACGATTGAGGGAGTGCAGTCACTCCACGGCTGCCGCGGTTACGCCGTTATTCCTGATCGCATCGAAGCCGGCACCTTTCTCATGGCTGCTGCAATTACCCGTTCCAACATGCGTGTGGAGCCCGTTGTACCCGAGCACATGAATGCTGTTCTTCAAAAATTGCGTGATTGCGGTTGTTCCCTCGAGATCAAAGGCAGAAGCATCCAAATCACCCCTGGTGAAATCGTCGCAACAGACATCACAACGCAACCATTCCCAGGCTTCCCCACCGACCTCCAGGCTCCATTCATGGCCCTGATGTCAACGGCGAAAGGCACCAGCGTGATCAGTGAAAAAATCTATGAAAATCGGCTTCAGCACGTCGCTGAGCTTCAACGCATGGGGGCTGCTATTCGGGTTGATGGCAGCACGGCCATCGTTGAAGGTGTGTCGACCCTCAGCGGTGCACCCGTAACCGGCAGCGATCTTCGAGCCGCCGCGGCGATGGTGCTGGCGGGGCTATCAGCAACCGGCACCACTCAGGTGTCTGGTTTGACCCACCTGGACCGTGGCTACGACAACGTTGAAGCAAAGCTTCGCGGTGTGGGAGCAACTGTTGAACGCGACGGTTTCTAAACCAGTCCGTTCAATTCCTAAAAAGGGGACATCAGTCCATACAATTGCTTTGCGGGAGCATGGCGGAATTGGTAGACGCAGTGCACTCAAAATGCACCGACTTCGGTCATCTCGGTTCAAGTCCGAGTGCTCCCACTGCAATCATGGGCACCTACAACCGTTATCCGCTGACGTTGGTTAGCGGACGCGGCTGTTGGCTTCGCGACCATCGTGGACATCGTTATTTGGATGCGGTCGCGGGTATCGCCACCTGCACATTGGGCCATAGCGACAGAGTGATGCGTCGTGCGCTGAAAGATCAGCTCAATCGACTGCAGCACGTTTCCAACCTTTATCAAATCCCCGAGCAAGAACAGCTGGCCCGCTGGCTGGTGAACAACAGCTGCACGGATAGCGTTTTTTTCTGCAACTCCGGTGCTGAAGCCAATGAAGCGGCCATCAAGTTGGCTCGCAAGCACGGCCATCAACGCCTCGGCATTGAACGCCCCGTCATCCTTACGGCAGCGGCCAGTTTTCATGGCCGAACCTTGGCAGCCGTCAGCGCCACGGGTCAGCCGAGATATCACAAGGGTTTTGAACCGATGGTCGAAGGCTTCGAAACCTTCGAGTACAACAATCTCGCCAGCTTCGAAGCCCTTCTCACGCGCTTGGAAGCCAATGGACCAAGGGTGTCGGCTGTCTTAATCGAGCCGCTTCAAGGGGAAGGGGGAGTTATTCCTGGGGATCCCGCCATCTTTCAAGCGATCCGGCGCCATTGCAGCGAGAGGGGGATCCTGCTGATTTTCGACGAAGTGCAAGTGGGCATGGGCCGTAGCGGCCAGCTGTGGGGCTACGAACAACTCGGGGTCACCCCTGATGCCATCACCTTGGCGAAAGGCCTTGGCGGTGGACATGCCATCGGTGCCTTACTCGTGAGCGAACGAGCCGACCTTTTTGAACCCGGCGACCACGCCAGCACCTTTGGCGGTAATCCTTTTGCCTGCCGAGCGGGTCTCACCGTGGCGAAGGAACTGGAACGGCGCCATTTGCTCCGCAATGTGCGCGAGCGTGGTGAGCAGCTACGCCAAGGACTTGAAAGCCTGGTCGAACGCTTTCCCAACGTGCTGCAACAGGCCAGAGGCTGGGGACTTCTGCAAGGACTCGTGCTTCGAGACGATTGCGATCTGAATGCCGCAGCTGTTGTAAAGGCTGCTCTCGATCAAAAACTGCTGATTGTTCCTGCAGGGCCCAAAGTTGTCCGCATGGTGCCTGCACTTGTGATCTCCCGTCGAGACGTCGCTGCCCTCCTCACCCGCTTGGAGCGCACACTTCAACTGCTTCAGGCGTGACGCAATCCCAGGACGCTGCGCTGCACCGCCTGATTCAGCGCCTTCTGCCACCGTTCGAGCAACGGGGCATGGATCTATCCCTCGATCGCATGCATCGCGTTCTCTCAGCATTGGGGAATCCTTGCGGCAATACGCCCGCCGTCCAGGTTGTTGGAACCAATGGGAAAGGGTCCATCGCTTGCATGATCCACAGCGGTTTATCCGCAGCTGGCCTTCGGTCTGGCCTTACCAGCTCACCCCACCTGGTGAGCTGGTGCGAGCGGATTTCTATCAATCAAGTCCAGATCACGATGGTGGAGCTACACCAGCGATTACAGGCACTGGAACCGTTCGCGGAACAGCATCACCTCACTACATTTGAGCGGTTGATCACCGCAGCGTTTCTGCACTTCGAAGCCAACGACGTGGATTGGTTGGTGCTTGAGGCAGGGCTCGGTGGACGCCTCGATGCCACCACAGCCCACCCCAAACGTCCGTTAATTGCCGTGGGGGCGATTGGCATTGATCACCGCGAACATCTTGGAGACACGCTGACGGCCATCAGCCGAGAAAAAGCTGCTGCCATCACCCCCGGCGCCCACGTGATCAGTGCCGCGCAGTTGGATCCTGTGCGTGCTGTTTTGGAGGAGCACACACGAACGATGGGGGCAACCCTCGAGTGGGTTGAGCCGCTACCCGACGATTGGGAGCTTGGATTACCGGGAACCCTGCAACGACGCAACGGGGCCGTTGCCCGCGGCGCTCTCCAACACATCGGCAGGTTGGGCTCCACAATTTCTGATCAATCCATCCGCCAAGGGCTCGCCAAGGCCCATTGGCCCGGTCGCCTCCAAACGGTGCTGTGGAGAGGGCAACCGATCCGCCTCGACGGAGCCCATAACCCTGCTGCCGCGGCCCAGTTAGCCCAAGAGCGTCGTTGCTGGTGCGATCCCCAACAGGCTCAAATCTGGATTTTGGGCATTCAATCCCACAAACAGGCCCCCGAGATGCTGCAGCTCTTGCTGGAACCCAACGACTTTGCCTGGGTCATCCCCGTGCCAGGACACCAAAGTTGGAGCCTGGATCGTCTCTCTGAAGCTTGTCCACAACATGCCCATCAAATGGGGCACGCCAATGACGCTGTGGCGGTGCTGAGTGGGCTGGCCTCTGCGCCTGGAGCTTGGCCCACTCCATCTCCACTCATTGCTGGGTCGCTTTATCTGCTCGGAGAATTGATGGCCCAACGGATTTTTGAGGCAGAGTGAATCGGGTTATGGACCAATCCGTGATGCGCCATTCGTTTTTGCGAGCAGCGGTGGCCGTAGTGCTCATGGTGTGTCTTTGGGTGTGGCCCAGCGCCGCCATCGCTCTCGACACCTCCGCCGGTTTTGGGTTGCAAGATCGCGCCCTCTTCCAGGAAAAAGTCGACTACACACTCACCAACCAAAGCAACGGGGATTTCCGAGGTCAAAACTTGGCCAATACGTCGTTTGCCGGAGCCACAGGGCGAGGGGCTGATTTTCGCGATGCCAACCTCAACGGAGCGATCCTCACGCAGGGAGCTTTTGCTGAAGCGGATTTCCGAGGGGCCGACCTCTCCGATGCCCTGATGGACCGTGCCGATTTCGTGGCCTCTGATCTGCGGGATGCCCTACTGATAGGGGTGATTGCTTCAGGCAGCAGTTTCAGCAAAGCCCTGATTGAAGGGGCCGATTTCAGTGATGCCTTGCTGGATCGTGATGACCAGCGACGCCTCTGCCGCGAAGCCGATGGCATTAACCCAACCACCGGTGTATCCACCTTCGACAGCTTGGGGTGTTGAATTTCCTTCAGCTGTTTTCCACACGCTCGAGCCAACCCCGAAGCTTGCCGGGGTTCATCAAACCAGCGGGATCAAAGCGTTGTTTAGCGGCGACTTGATCACCATCCACAACGCCAAGCCCCCCATCTTCCACGGTGATCACATGGGGGTTAAACACCACGGCTCCATGGGCACGACAGTGGTCCATCAGCTGTTCCAACAACGCAGCGCCACGCCAACGCACCAGAGGTAATGCAGCCACACGCACTGAACCTTGCTGCTTGACAAGCTCCAGATGCCAGAGCAAATCATCACCCCATTGGTTGCGAAGCGCCTGCATGGCGGGCAGTTCAGGTTGGGGCAACAGCATTTGCAGATACGTCCAGCCCGGCTCCGAAGCCCGCATGTGCAATGTGGTGTGGTTCCAACTCAGTTCCCGTAAACCATTGCCGCCGCTGAGATCCTCCGCTCCAAGATCATGCAGATCAGCTCCGGCATCCGCGGCCAACCGTTTCAGGCTGGCGATGCCATCAGGGGCCACCAACAACAACAACCTGTGTTGACCCATGGCCGGGCCACTCCAGCCGGGCAAGCGTTCCAAAACTGAGGCTTCCAACGCCGTCGCGAGCTGCAGCGCTACAGCGGAACGGCCACAGGCCAACAACAACGCCACGGCATTGGCCCAATCTCTGCAGTCGATACAGACCTGATGCCAGTTCACCGCAGGGGCCGTGGACAACGTCAGCGCTGTGATGATCCCATTCGTTCCATAGGAATGGTTCAGTGCTTCCGCCTCGATCTCATCCAATTGACGGCAATGGGCATCCGTCCTGATGGGCACAACCTCCAGCCCCAACAGGTGACCTGGATCGCGGAGAAATCCCCAGCGAATTGAACCAATCCCCCCCGACCCCCCAGCCACAAATCCACCCACCGTTGCGCTGCGCCACGTGCTGGGGAGCAAGCGCAGCTGCCGCCCATGGCAGCGCAGCTCCTGATCCAACTGACTCATCAGGCAACCCGGCTCCACCGTGACAACACCCGTGGAGGGATCAAGACTGCGAATGCGCTGCAAGCCAGTGGTGAGCATTACCACCCCACCATCGAGGGGGACGCATTGTCCGTAATTCCCAGTGCCAGAACCGCGCACGGTGAGAGGGACCCCATGTCTTGCACACGCTGCTGCCAACTGCTCGACGGCGGCAACCGACGTAGGACGAGACACCAACTGCGCTCGAGCCCCCTCCAACTTGGGACTCAGCACAGGTGAATAGTCGTAGGCATCCCGTGAACAACGCACCAACTGGCCAGGGTCATCCAGTAGGTCCAGTTCAGGAACACTGGCCAAATCCTGCCTTAGAGCGAGAAGCGCCTCTGAGCGGGTCATAGCTGCAGACAGTTCTTACCAACGGGTCTAACCGTTACGTGGTCGCGATTGTCGACGGCAACCACTGGCCTTGAACAAGAACACGCCGGGACGAGGACCTTCGCAAGACATCCGACCAACTCGTTCCCTTTACCGCCATCAGATCGGCAGGCGCACCCCGACGCAGCACGCCATCCCAAGGGAGGCCAAGAACTCCAGCCGCCGCCGTGGTGAAGGGCGCCAAACCAAGGCGCTGCCACGGCAAAAGCTGAGTGAGTGGAATGGCAGCAGCCATCAACGACAGAGGATCGAAATCACCACAGGGGAACCACGGGTCAGCGACGTTATCGCCAGCAACGGCCACCCGAACCCCCGAGCGTTGAAGTTGACGGATGGGAGCCTGAGGCCGCTTCAGAGGAGTGATGTCAGACCGTCGTTCCAGCAACCAGGCATTGGTCAGGGGTAGTGCAATCACCTGGAGATTGGCCAACATCATTCGCTCACCAAGGCGTTGCAATGCAGCCTGAGGCAGAAGCGCAAGGCTGCTGGCATGACTACAGGTGATCGGCACCTCTACAGGACTGATCTGCAGAGCCCGAAGCAACTGCTTCACCCCTTGTGCCGGTGCATGGTCGGCTTCATCAATGTGCAAATCCACGGCAAGGCCATGACGGTCAGCAAGGCGAAGCAACACCTTTAACTGCTGATCAATAGCTGGCCCACTCATCGATGGATCCAGCACACCGCCCAGTAACCCTCCGCACGTCGAGAGACGCTCGGCCATCGATTCCGCCTCAGCGCTCGTCCAGAAGGCAAGAGGTGCAAGAGCGACAAGTTGCAGCCCCACCCGACCATGCCAACGCCGTTGGAGAACCTGAAGCGCCTCCCAACTCGACTCAGCTCCAGGGCCACCAGTATCAATGTGGCTCCGTACAGCCCTCAACCCACACCTGAATGCTTGCTGCAGGGCCCGTTCACCGCGGGACAACACAACCTCGGTCGATCGAGATTGGTGCTCCACCAGATTGGCCTTTAAGGCTCCCTCATAGGTGCCAAGAAGATTGGGATGGTCTTGCCAAGTAAAGGTTTTATCGAGATGCACATGGGCATCAACGAGCCGTGGCAGCACCACTTGCTCTGGTGACGATTGATCCGCATCCAGAGGTCGTACATCGTCTAAGACACCCTCTCGCCAGTGGAGCTGAACAGGGGTGAGGCCTTCCAGCGTGCAAGCCGGAACTCGATGCTGAGGAGACAACTCAAGCAATCCCCGCGGGATCCAGGCTTGAAGAGAGTCGGACTGATGGAGGGCCTCACTCACTCCTCACACCCTGATTCGTTTCAGCCCGCAGGATGACAAACCGACCCGCCAACCCGAGGCTCAAAACCTCCACATCCGGGAGGCTCAAGCCAGGCAGCAAGGCCCTAGCTCCAATTTCAGTCTGATAGATGCTGCCAAGTCCAAAGTTCCAGCGCGTTGTGAATCGACCGGCCAAATCAGCAAGAGCCTCTCGCTGAGATTCCACAAGAGCGGAACAATCCTTGACCCATAACCGCAGCAACATCGACAACGCATTTTCATTGCACAGTTCGTCGGAAGCGAGCAGCACCAACTGATCACCGGCATGAGCCTCGTAATCATCAAAGGAAGGGTTGGTCCAAGCGAGCGCAAGGGCCCCCGCAACGCCAAAGCTCGCTGCGAGTAATGCCGTCACAGGCAGACGCTGACGAGTGAAAAAACGGAACACCTGGTGAGCCGTGGCACGAATTGGTAGATTCTTACCGACACGGCGGGTGTCGCCAAGTGGTTAAGGCAGCGGCTTGTGGTGCCGCCATCCGGGGGTTCGAATCCCCTCATCCGCCCTCAACTTTCAGCACGGTCTCCACCGGTTTATTCCAAACCGATGGGATGAAGTCTGGGATCAATCACAAAAGAACTGAGTCGTTGCAGACCAGCCCAGGTGGTTTCGCTCGACTGGGTAGCACCTTTTACCTCCACATCACAAAATGGAAGGATGACAGCGACATCCCTAAGACCGTTAACCCCACCGTCTGAACCGGGACTGGATCAAATTCGTCGCAGCTATTGGATCACCACCTTTGGCTGCCAGATGAACAAGGCCGATTCCGAGCGAATGGCAGGAATCCTCGAGTCGATGGGGTACGACGAAGCGACGGGAGAATTCGACGCGGATTTGGTGCTTTACAACACCTGCACCATCCGAGATAACGCCGAACAGAAGGTTTACAGCTACTTGGGTCGCCAAGCTCAGCGAAAACGGGACAACCCCAACCTCACCCTTGTGGTGGCGGGTTGCGTCGCACAACAAGAAGGTGAATCGCTACTCCGTCGCGTGCCTGAGCTGGATCTCGTCATGGGACCGCAGCATGCCAATCGATTAGAGACCCTTCTTCAGCAGGTGGACAGCGGACAACAGGTTGTCGCCACAGAAGAACATCACATTCTTGAAGACATCACAACGGCCCGGCGCGACAGCGCCATCTGCGGCTGGGTCAATGTGATTTATGGATGCAATGAACGCTGCACCTACTGCGTTGTGCCATCCGTACGTGGACAAGAACAATCTCGTCTACCTGAGGCAATCTGCCTTGAGATGGAAGGCTTAGCTGCCCAAGGATTTAAAGAGATCACTCTTCTTGGGCAAAACATTGATGCCTATGGGCGTGATTTACCTGGCATCACTCAGGAAGGACGTCGTCAAAACACCCTCACGGATCTCCTCCACCATGTTCATGACGTGGAAGGGATTGAACGCCTGCGTTTTGCCACGAGTCACCCGAGATATTTCACCGAACGATTAATTGATGCCTGCGCTGACCTCCCCAAAGTATGCGAACACTTTCATATCCCTTTTCAAAGCGGTGACAACGAACTTCTGAAGTCAATGGCCCGCGGTTACACCGTGGAGCGCTATCGAAGGATCATCGATCGAATCCGTCATCGGATGCCTGACGCATCGATCAGTGCTGACGTGATTGTGGGTTTTCCAGGCGAAACAGACGCCCAATACCGACGAACCCTGGATCTCATCGACGAGATCGCCTTCGATCAGGTGAACACAGCCGCTTATTCACCAAGGCCAAATACCCCTGCTGCGACTTGGGACAATCAGCTCCCAGAGGCCGTGAAGGTCGAGCGGCTGAAGGAAATTAATGCGTTAGTTGAACGCAACGCCCGCGAACGCAATGCCCGTTACTTAGGTCGCACAGAAGAGGTTCTCGCAGAGGGCATCAATTCCAAGGACGCTCAACAACTCATGGGTCGTACGCGCACCAACCGGCTCACCTTTTTCAGTGCCACATCGGCCGATGGGCATCACTACCAACCTGGTGATCTTGTGAACGTTCGCATCGATGCGGTGCGTTCCTTTTCTCTAAGTGGAACCCCCCTGCCCAGCAACCCAGTGCGCTGATACGTTTGGCGCTCTTGTTTCACGGGTTCAGCCCAAGCCATGGCGTCGCGCCCCACAACGGTTGGTCTTGTCTTTGGCGGTTACTCCGGCGAGCACGAGGTCTCCATTCGTTCAGCGGCCACCGTCTTAGGTGGTCTACGCAGCGGCGACAATCGTCAGCGCTACCGCGTGATTCCTTTTTATATCGATCGGGAGGGTCGCTGGTGGGGGGAGGACTTAGCCGATCGAGTTTTGGCCACTCAAAAGCCAATCGATCAACCTGACTCCGTCGAGGCCAGAGGATTTAGAGGACTCCCAGAGGGCAGTGAAACCGTTCAGGTTTGGTATCCGGTTTTGCATGGACCCAACGGAGAAGACGGAACTGTTCAGGGCTTGTTTCAGCTGATGCGTCAACCCTTCGTTGGTGCAGGAGTCCTTGGATCAGCGGTGAGCATGGACAAACTTGCGATGAAAGCAGCATTCGCAGGCGTTGGGCTGTCTCAAGTGCCCTACGTCGGACTCCATGCCTCCGATCTCCATGATTCAGCCCGTCGTGAACGCGTCTTGGAGCGGATCGAAGCCGAGCTGGATTACCCATGCTTTGTGAAACCAGCCAATCTCGGCTCTTCAGTAGGGATCAGCAAAGTGCGCAACCGACATGAGCTGGAAGCAGGCCTAGACAAGGCGGCGCAACTCGATCCTCGGCTGGTGGTGGAGGAAGGCGTTAGCGCCAGAGAATTGGAGTGCGCTGTTTTAGGGCGTGATCAACTTCGATCGTCTGTTGTTGGAGAAGTGCGCTTCGATGCGGATTGGTATGACTACACCACGAAATACACAGCTGGGCTGAGCACAACGGTGATCCCCGCTGAACTGCCAGATGGTGTGGCAGAGCGTGTTCAAAAGCAATCCCTAGAAGCCTGTGCTGCACTGGGTGTTATCGGAATGGCCCGCGTTGATTTTTTCTACGACAACACCAGCCAGCAACTCTGGATCAATGAGATCAACACCCTGCCCGGCTTCACAAGTCAGAGCATGTACCCCATGCTCTGGGAGGCCAGCGGAGTAACACTCGACCAGCTCGTGCACAAACTGGTTCAATCAGCGGGAGAATGAACGCAGCGTCCCCACTGTCCCGATGAGTCACGGACTGCTCTGGCTTCCACTGCTATTCGCCTTCGTCCTGTTGGCGTCCCTTGGTTGGTTGGAACGCCGTCGTCAGACCATGTTCCGCAGCTGGGCCAAGGGGTCAGAGCTCGCCAAACTTGATGGCAGCGGCGGAGCACAGCTCAGAAATGGGCAGCTGCAGTGGAGCAGCTTTGAAGCGGGTCGATTTCAAGATCAGGGAAGCTTCGATGTTTGCAAACTCGAATTGGTTGAACTCATGGCGCTCGCTTCGGGCGATGCACCCCTCACCGATGAATCCCAAGGCCCCTGTCGCCTGAGACTGGTTGGCAAAGGGTTGCAGATGGATGTGCCGTTTGCCGATGCAGAACGGGCCAGAAACTGGGGAGCCCAACTGATGGCACAAGCCCGCTGCGATCTTTGAGCCCTGAGTCGTTCGCACTGTGTTTTGACACTGTGTTTTGACACCGTGTTTTGACACCGTGCTCCCTCACCGTGAAATTCCACCGTGACGCCACACCGTGACACCCCGTACTGAACGATCGGAACGCCCTCTCTCGCCGCAACTCGCGCGGCGCAGAGAACTACGTCGGCGCAAACGCCGAGAGCTTGCTGTTCAAACATGGCGCATTGTCATTTGTCTTTTGCTCGGCAGCGGCTTGGGGTGGTTGTTGCTGCGCCATGGATGGACCATGGACAGCGTCGATCGGATTTTGATCAGCGGCGATTCAGGGCTAAGCGCCAAACAAGTGGCCCAATCGGGTCAGCTGTCCTTTCCCCAGCCGCTGTTTGCGATGAGTCCAACGGAGTTGGAGCGCCAGCTTCTCCGCGACCTGCCTGTGCAATCGGCGTCCGTAGAACGGCGCCTCCATCCAGCCCGCATCGAAGTTCATTTGCTGCGACAAACGCCAGTCGCTCGCGCGACCCGGCAGCAGGCGGGATCACGGGAACGCGGAATGGTGGATGCCGACGGTGGTTGGATTCCACTCAGTCCCAGCTCAACAATGCCTATGCCGTTATCGGCCATCACGGTGCATGGCTGGAGGATTTCTCAACGACCTGCCATCGCCAAACTTCTTCAAGCTCGCGACCGATTCCAGGGCAAGCTCCAAACCATCACGGTGCATCCCGATGGAGGAATCAGCTTGCGCACAAGCAACACCGGTCGAATCGACCTTGGACAAGATCGCGGACGATTGAATGAACAAATTGACGCCATCGTTCAACTGAGACAAAGCCTCCCTCCCCAATTGTTAAAGCCGAATCAGGGATACCTGGATCTCACAAATCCCGACCGCCCCGAGCTTCAGCTACCCGTGATATCAGTTCCTCCCGAAACCGCTCCCACCCTTTGAATGAGAAACGCTGCGAACCCTCAAAGTCGATCAACCTGTCTTTAGTTGAGGCTAATTCGAGCCAATAACAGCTCTCAGAGACATAATGCAGCCACACATCACTCAATCTGCCTAAGCGATGGAGATGGCGAGCGGTCGGACTTCCCAAGAAAGTGCTGGGATTCAACCCAGCCAGTCGGCTCGCATCGAGGTGATCGGCGTCGGTGGTGGTGGAAGCAATGCGGTGAACCGCATGATCCTTAGCGATCTAGAAGGTGTCGCCTATCGCGTGTTGAATACTGATGCGCAAGCCCTCATCCAGTCGCAATCCAAAAACCGCTTACAACTCGGCCAAACCCTCACCCGAGGCTTGGGTGCTGGCGGCAACCCCACCATCGGACAAAAAGCCGCAGAAGAATCCCGTACGGATCTGCATGATTCGCTCCAAGGCGCTGATCTGGTGTTTATCGCGGCCGGCATGGGCGGCGGAACTGGAACGGGTGCTGCCCCCGTCGTCGCAGAAGTCGCCCGCGAAATTGGTGCCCTCACCGTTGGCATCGTCACGAAGCCGTTCAGCTTCGAAGGGCGTCGACGCATGCGCCAAGCCGATGAAGGTATTGCTCGACTTGCGGAGCATGTCGACACCCTGATTGTGATTCCGAACGATCGTCTACGAGATGCCATCGCCGGTTCACCTCTTCAAGAAGCATTTCGCAGCGCTGACGACGTTTTGCGGATGGGTGTCAAAGGCATTAGCGACATCATTACTTGCCCCGGCCTTGTCAACGTTGACTTTGCCGATGTCCGCTCGGTGATGACCGAAGCAGGCACAGCACTCCTCGGCATTGGCATCGGGTCCGGTCGCTCTCGTGCGATCGAGGCAGCACAAGCGGCAATCGCCAGCCCACTTCTGGAAACAGAACGCATCGATGGAGCGAAGGGCTGTGTCATCAACATCAGCGGTGGCAAGGACATGACCCTTGAGGACATGACCACAGCCTCTGAAGTGATTTACGACGTGGTGGACCCAGAAGCCAACATCATTGTTGGTGCCGTCGTTGATGAAGCGCTTGAAGGAGAAATTCACGTCACCGTGATCGCCACAGGCTTCGAAAACAACAAGACCTATCGCTCTGAACGCACGAATCGCGTCTCAAGCAATCCTTTATCGCCGCAAATCGCGGAGGAAAATGGAGCCCGGATTCCTGAGTTTTTAAGACGTCGGCAACAGGAAACCGAAAACCAAAACTAGTGGCCATTGTTTGGTGACCCGGAGTCCACGCCTGTTCTGAGCATCCCGTGTGGCTGCTACCTTCCGGTCCTGACCAAATTTAGGCGTCAGAACCGCATGGGTCCGAGTCGCTGCAATGCTAGCAATCTGGTGATGGGTAGACCAAAAGCTTCATGCGACCGTTCGACCTGATCCGTTTCAAGCAGAGCGGACGCCAGATCACAATGCTGACAGCATGGGATTGCTTGTCGGCGGCCCTCGTTGAGGCGGCTGGTGCCGACGTTGTTTTGGTCGGAGATTCTTTAGGGATGGTGGCGTTGGGCCATGCCACCACGCTGCCAGTCACCCTCGATCAGATGCTGCACCACACCCTGGCCGTGGCCAGAGGGTTTACGGCATCTCCTGATCGGCAGCCGCTGCTCGTTTGTGACCTGCCCTTCCTGAGCTATCAGTGCGGGCCAGACCTAGCTGTGGCAGCCGCAGGGAAACTGCTCAAAGAATCCTCTGCCGCGGCTGTGAAATTAGAGGGGGCGGATCCCGAGATTGTTGCGGTGGTGGACCGGCTGGTTCGAATGGGCATCCCTGTCATGGGTCACTTGGGCTTAACGCCGCAAGCCGTGCATCGTTTGGGGTACAGACGCCAAGCCCTCGATCCAGTCAGTCAAGACCGTCTGATTGAACAAGCCAAAACCTTGGAAAAAACCGGCTGTTTTGCCCTTGTGCTGGAGCATATTCCCGCCGAACTAGCACTACGAGCAAGGCATGAGCTTGGTATTCCCGTGATCGGCATCGGCGCCGGAGACAACTGCGACGGGCAGGTGCGTGTCACCGCTGATTTGCTTGGCATGACCCCACAGCAACCTCCGTTCAGCCCACCTTTGTTGAATGGACGCCAGCTCTTTATTGATGCTCTAACAGGCTGGATTCAGCAGCACCGCACTGGCTCTCCCACCACAACACCACCTCCAGCAGAACCCGATTGCTGAGAGCCATCCCCTCCGGATCTTTTAAACACCAGCGCCCCGCGCGACGCTGCATCAATCCATCGACAAGAAATGGAGCCCATCGCTTTTCCAAGGCTTTGATCTGAGCAGGGCTCAAATTGAACGCACTCAAATCCATTCCCTCCTCACGCCGTAATCCCACCAGCAACTGCTCATCGAGGGGAACTCCGAGTCCGCACTCCGACTCCGGTGCACGGAGTTCGTTTAACCACGCTGCATAAGCCTCACGGGTGCGCGGTCGAGCCAAGCGTTGTCCCCATGGGGCCGATGTCGCCCCCATGCCAAATCCCCACCAACCCGCTCCGCTCCAATACACCCGGTTATGCCGCGACGCATGCCCAGGCCTGGCATGGTTCGAAATCTCGTAACGACGGAAACCCGCTTCGGACAAACGGGCCGATGTCAGTGCCATCAGATCGCACGAGAGATCGTCTTCCAGCAAGGTCAAATCACCTTTGTTGAGCCTGTGATGGAACACAGTTCCAGGTTCCACAGAAAGGTCGTAAATCGAGACGTGGGGAGATCCAGTCGCGATGGTCTGATCCAATTGATGGTTCCAGCCCTCCAAGGTCTGGCCAGGAAGGCTCTGTATCAAATCCAAGCTCCACGACCTCAGTTCACCTGATCGATAGGCCTCGTCCATCCATTCACAGGCCTCTAAAAGATCTTTGGAGCAATGTCGTCGACCTAATTGCTCCAAGACCCCATCGTCGAAGCTTTGCCCTCCAAGGCTGATCCGATTCACACCAAGGGACAAAACCTGCTTCAGCTGATGCTGATCAAAACTGGCTGGATCCATCTCAAGGGTGATTTCCGCACCTTCTTGCAAGCCGTATCGCGCTCGGAGTTGATCGAGCAAATCAGCGATCTGAGCTGGGCTTAAAAGCGATGGAGTTCCGCCACCGAAGTACACCGTAGAAAGCGGTGGACCCGTTGGCGCAGAGGCGATCTCACGATGCAAGACCTGGAGATAACTTTGGATTGATGCACTACCTGGCCCCTGTGCACCGCGGGCCCGATCTCCAAGGGGAACAACAGCAAAGTCGCAGTAGTAACAGCGACGGTGGCAGAAGGGAATGTGGAGGTAGGCGCTGCGAGGTGGAGCGGGATAAGGCATGCTTCGATTATTCGGATTGAGCTGCCGCGACCTGAGCCCATGGTGGATCCGCTCATCCTGCTGCTATTCATCCTCTCCGGCTCGGCCGCTGGATGGATGGGAATTCATCTACTCCCGATCGGAGTCGTCAACGAAACGACTGATGCGGAACAACTTCGCTTGATCCTGACGGCATCAGGCGGTGGCATCGGATTGATTGCTGGATTGGTCTTCAAAAGGCTGCGGGTGAGCCTGATGCAGCAGGTCCGCACGATGCCGACCGATCTGCTTGTGAGCAGAGCCTTGGGGTTAATCCTGGGCTTGTTGGTCGCCAACTTATTGCTTCTGCCGGTGTTGCTGCTGCCGTTCTCCGGCGGAGTAGCGCTGATCAAGCCACTCCTTGCGGTCGTCAGCAATGTGTTTTTCGGGATTTTGGGGAGCAACCTTGCGGAGGTGCATGGCCGCACCCTGCTTCGACTCTTCAATCCAGCCAGTACCGAAGCACTCCTGGTGGCCGATGGGGTGCTCACTCCTGCCACCGCCAAAATCCTTGACACGAGCGTGATCATCGATGGGCGGATTCGGGGAATGCTTGCCTGTGGCCTCTTGGAGGGTCAGGTGATCGTTGCGGAATCTGTCATTGATGAGATGCAGCAACTTTCGGATTCCACAAACATCGAAAAACGGGCCAAAGGGCGGCGTGGACTCAAATTATTGAGAGATTTACGTGAAACCTATGGCCGCAGGTTGGTGATCAACAGCACCCGGTACGACGGCAAAGGCACCGATGACCGATTGCTTCAGCTCGCAGGAGACACCGGCGGAACCTTGGTGACAGCAGACTTCAACCTGGCCCAAGTGGCCCAAGTGAAGTCCCTCAAGGTAATGAATCTGAGTGAGTTAGTCATTGCGCTGCGTCCAGAAGTGCAACCCGGCGATGAACTCAATTTGAAAATCGTTCGGGAGGGCAAAGAAGCCAGCCAGGGAGTGGGTTACCTCGAAGACGGCACGATGGTGGTCGTCAACGATGCGCGTGAACTGATTGGTCAGCGTCGTCCAGTCGTGGTGACTGGTGCCCTGCAAACACCGACAGGTCGCATGGTGTTTGGTCGGCTCGATACCAACAAAGAAACGAAGACCAGTCACAAGGGAAAAAGTCAAGTCAAGGCCGAGGCCAAAACCAAGACCGATCAAACCACCGATCGAACCACTGCTCAACGACGCATCGACCCCCGCTAGGATTTTTTAACTCGAGATGATGCGTGGAAATGACCACATCCGCTCCTTATTACGGCGATGGCGCCGCAATGAGAACGCCTCCTCCCGATCTTCCTTCTTTGCTTCTCAAAGAACGGATTGTTTATTTGGGGTTGCCACTCTTTTCAGATGACGATGCAAAACGTCAGATGGGAATTGACGTTACTGAATTAATCATCGCCCAATTGCTTTTTCTGGAATTTGATGATCCAGAGAAACCAATTTACTTTTACATCAACTCAACGGGCACAAGTTGGTACTCCGGTGATGCCATTGGGTTTGAAACCGAAGCCTTCGCTATTTGCGACACCCTCCGGTATGTGAAGCCTCCCGTTCACACGATCTGCATCGGCCAGGCGATGGGAACCGCTGCAGTGATCCTGTCTGCCGGGACCAAAGGCCAGCGGGCTGCACTGCCCCATTCGTCCATTGTTTTGCATCAGCCACGCAGTGGCGCTCAAGGTCAAGCCACCGATATACAAATCCGAGCCAAAGAGGTTTTGCACAACAAGCAAGCCATGCTCGAGATTCTCTCTAACAACACGGGGCGCTCCGTTGAAGAGCTGAGCAAAAACTCCGACAGGATGAGCTATCTCACCCCCTATGAAGCCGTTGAATTCGGCCTCATCGACCGGGTTCTGAGCAGCCGTAAAGACCTCCCCGGCTCCAAAGCCAACTGATCGTTTTCGTCGACCATTTTTTTCACCACTTCTCTGACTTAAACCATGCCGATCGGTACCCCCAGCGTTCCTTATCGTCTTCCCGGCAGCCAAATGGAGCGCTGGGTCGACATCTACACGCGTCTCGGTGTAGAGCGCATCCTTTTCCTCGGATCAGAGGTCAACGACGGAATCGCCAACAGCCTCGTTGCCCAAATGCTGTATCTCGACTCTGAAGACAGCAGCAAACCGATCTACCTGTACATCAACTCTCCCGGTGGATCCGTCACCGCAGGTCTAGCGATCTTCGACACCATCCAATACGTGAAAAGTGAGGTGGTCACCATCTGCGTAGGACTCGCTGCCTCCATGGGCGCCTTCTTACTAGCAGCCGGGACAAAAGGAAAGCGGGTCGCTCTGCCCCATAGCCGGATCATGATCCACCAACCCTTGGGCGGCACGAGTCGTCGTCAGGCCAGCGACATCGAAATTGAGGCCCGTGAAATCCTTCGAATGAAGGACATGCTCAATCACTCCCTGGCGGATATGAGTGGCCAGACTTTCGAAAAAATCGAAAAAGACACTGACCGCGACTACTTCTTGAGCGCTCAAGAAGCCATGGATTACGGCCTAATCGACCGCGTGATCTCTCACCCGACCGAAGCCTGATCCAAGGGAGACGGGCCACTGCGTAAGCTTTTTGCACTGCTCCGCTCTGCAAACGCGCCCCGGATGGCCCAGCTCTTTTACGATTCCGATGCCGATCTTGGTCTGCTAAACGGCAAGACCGTTGCGATCATTGGTTATGGCTCCCAAGGCCACGCCCACGCCCTCAACCTCAAGGACAGTGGTGTCAACGTCGTCGTGGGTCTGTATGAGGGCAGCCGATCGGCGGAGAAAGCCAAGGCCGACGGGCTTGAAGTGTTAACGGTCGCAGAGGCCTCCGCCAAGGCGGACTGGATCATGGTGCTGCTCCCCGATGAATTTCAGAAAGACGTTTACGAGAAAGAAATCGCTCCCCACCTCAAGAGCGGCAAGGTTCTGAGCTTCGCCCACGGTTTCAACATCCGCTTCGAGCTGATCAAGCCCCCCGCCGATGTTGATGTGGTGATGATCGCTCCCAAAGGGCCTGGACACACCGTGCGTTGGGAGTATCAAAACGGGCAGGGAGTCCCGGCCCTCTTTGCGATCGAACAGGATTCCACTGGCAATGCTCGAGGCCTGGCCATGGCCTACGCCAAGGGCATTGGTGGAACGCGGGCCGGCATTCTCGAAACCAACTTCAAGGAAGAAACAGAAACCGACCTCTTCGGTGAGCAAGCCGTGCTCTGTGGAGGCCTTTCAGAGCTGGTCAAGGCTGGCTTTGAAACGTTGGTCGAAGCGGGATATCAGCCTGAACTGGCTTACTTCGAGTGCATGCATGAAGTGAAGCTGATTGTCGACCTGATGGTGAAAGGCGGTCTCACTTCCATGAGAGATTCCATCTCCAACACCGCGGAATACGGCGACTACGTGAGCGGACCACGGCTGATTACCGCCGACACCAAAGCCGAAATGAAGCGTGTGCTCGCGGACATTCAAGATGGCACCTTCGCAAGGAACTTCGTTGCGGAGTGCGATGCCGGAAAACCTGAAATGAAAAAGATCCGCGATCGCGATGCCCAGCACCCAATCGAAAAGGTTGGGAAAGGACTTCGGTCGATGTTCAGCTGGCTGAAAGACAGCTGATTCCACTCCCATGAAGCAGCAGCCCCGAAGCGATTCAGAGTTAGGAGCGTTTCGCCAGTCATCTTGGCAAACACGCATTCCTGGCTCAATCCTCTGGGGAAGCAGTCAGGCGGGGAACACCATTCTCCTCGCCTCGAGTGGCTGGATGGTGAGTGGTTTGAGTGGCTCACCACTACTCAATGGGATATTGCCGACCCTTGGGATCATTCCCCTTTTCTTGGGACTGAAGCAAAATAGAAATGGCTATTTCTTCCAGATCTTTAGTGCATGCCTGCTGATTGGACTTGCTTGGCTACCGATCGAATCAGGCCAATCAAAATCAATCGTTTTAGTGGGCACTTTTATAGCCTTGTTTCTGCATGGGACCGGGAAGGCGCTCTCGAGTCTTTCACTGAAGAAAGACCTTCTTGATCGGCCTGGTTCCAGTTCAGAAAAGCTCCGCGTAGGACAAGATCTCGGCTTTTTTAAAGGCAATTTAATAACAGCGATGCTGTTTCCTGCCATCCGTCAATTTTTGCCAGGTTTTCTGCTTTTACTGCCAATTACCAGCTCTCTGAATAACAACCCTCAGGGATCCCAACCCATCCCGGCGCAGGAACGTCCGCCGCTTCATGGTCTTTGCTGTTTACAAGGCCTGGTCATTGGATCTCTCTTTGCCCTACTCGCCTTATGGGTTCGCGAGATCGACGGGGGTAAATGCTTTGATTTCGCGATGGTGCTGGCGGCGTACCGACTAGGGCGCCCCCTAATGGTGTGGATGCCAAACATCACAGCATCGACCCGGTACTGGCTTTTGATTCTTTTACTGATCGTGAGTCAGATCAGCCCAATGAGCTGGCTTTCGGTTGCCCTGTTTATTCCGATCGGAGCATTGATTAGCTCCAGTGAACTGAATCTGATCAACGGTCTCACCAAGGTGAAAGACTCTGCAAATCGATGGCGCATCTTGGAAAGCTCAAGCGCCATTGGCGGATTCATTGGCAGCATCGGGCTGGGACTGTTCTGTCAAATTTTTGGTTTGACTTGGGCATTACCGGTGGTTTGCGTTGGTTTGTTCTCGTTAGCTCTGCTCCATTTGCGGCAACCACCAACGCTTCAAGCGACTGCATGAGCACATTGTGTTGAATGCCGAAGAGACAGCAAATCTGCTGCTGAGCAGCAGCATCCTTTTGGCTTCTCTGTTGGATCGAATCATTGGAGACCCACCGGGTTGGATTCATCCCGTCGTGGTGATGGGATGGTGCATCAGCAAACTGCAGCGAATCACAGAACGCCACCTCAGCCACCAACAAGCCTTGAGATGGGCAGGGTTAGGCATCACGATTGGGCTTGTTGGGGGCTCACTTCTGTTCGGCCAAGTCATCGAAGGCGTTGCTCGATGGGCCGTTGCGCAGAACAGCTGGACATCCAAGTTCATGGGGATCGCGCTGCTCACCACGGCACTAGGCAGCGCATTAGCAGGGAGAAGCCTTGAGCAGGCTGTCAACACGGTGCTGATGAGCTTGCCAGAGCCGCCTAAGGACGATGTACGCCCAGCACGTCAGGCCTTGGCATGGATTGTTGGACGAGATACGCGTGCGTTGAATGGTGAACAGATCCTGCGTGCTTGCGCCGAAACCTCCAGTGAAAACGCTGTGGATGGCCTCTTTGCCCCCTTGTTCTGGATGTGGGTCGGGGCACTTCTATGGATGATCAATTCAGAGTTACCCGGTCCACTGGCACTGGCCTGGGCCTTTAAAGCGTCCAGCACACTCGACTCGATGCTTGGTTACCGCAGGGGAAAGCTGAGGTGGCTTGGCACAGCAGGAGCTCGACTCGATGATCTGCTGACCTGGTTGCCGTGCCGACTGGTGATGGTGAGCTTACCGATGGTTAGCCACCCCTTTTGGAGGTGGGCTCATCTCATCCATGCCGCCGAGAGCGATGGACGATTTGATCCTTCTCCGAATGCGGGGCGATCAGAGGCGATTTATGCCCACTGCACAGGCATCAAAATGGGAGGCGCTAACAAATATGGAACCAAGTGGGTAGATAAGCCCGTTTTGGCAGGTCAATACCTGTGTCCAGACCACACCAAAATCAAGGATTTGCAGCGACTGAGCCAACGGTTGCTCCAACTCTGGCTTGTGGTCTGCACTGCAGTGATTTTGATGGTCTTATCGATGAAATCAGCTTTTCAGTAAGCACCACGATCCATCGGGAGTAACAACACTCCAAAAGTTCTCAAAATAATGGCGCAATCCAGGGCGAATGAGCGGC
>ERZ891134.626-NODE-626-length-28079-cov-6.281509_pt1 | contig 28079 bp, 25 predicted proteins | sample MGYA00520888_ERZ891134 | MGnify/ENA primary metagenome ERZ891134 (study PRJEB32303, sample SAMEA104408692) | aquatic metagenome | biome: Brackish water; feature: Coastal; material: water | place: Baltic Sea | collected 2014-10-23 | depth 10 m ... | reverse complement strand
GTGTCGGCATGAATCTTGTCGATTGGGTGATGATCGGAGCAATCATCGTTTTCGCGCTCGTTGGCTGGCGGCAGGGATTCTTGACCGGAGCGCTTTCCTTCCTCGGATTCCTCGGCGGCGGACTACTCGCAGTGCTTTGGTTACCTGAAGTGGCCGAGCGGTTCGTGGGCGCACAGACCGCGCGCATTCTCCTGGTCGCCCTGGGAATATTGGCCAGTGCCGTGATTGGCCAAACGCTGCTGTCCATGTTGGGCCGAAGGATGCGCTCATCCATCACCTGGCAACCGGTGCGGTTCGTCGACAATTCCGCCGGCGCCCTGCTGAACGTCGCGGCCCTCGCACTTGTGGCGTGGGTGATTGCGAGCGTCGTGACATACCTTCCCCGAAGCGAGATGACCCGTCAGGTCACTGGATCATCGGTACTCACGACGATGGATCGGATACTCCCGGATGCGGCCCGATCAGCCTTCACTAGCTTGCGGGATCTAGTGGGCACAACAGCCGTACCTCGAGTTTTTGCCGGCCTTGCTCCGATTCCCGGCGACGATGTCGACCCGCCAGTGACGGGTGCCGCCGCCGATGCAGTCGAAGTGATCCGCGATTCGACCGTCCGGCTCAGCGGTGTGGCTCCGACGTGTGATGCGGTGGTTTCCGGATCAGGTTTCGCACTGGAACCGGACCTGGTCGTAACGAATGCGCACGTCGTAGCTGGAGTCGAAGACCTTGTGCTGCGGGTTCGACCAGGCCAAATATCGCAAGAGGCCGAAGTGGTCTACTTCGATCCGGAAATCGATATCGCGCTCGTGCGCGCCCCTGGCCTACAAGCTCGACCAGTCCGGCTGTCCCGCACACCGCTTGTGGAAGGCCAATCGGCAGTGGTTGCTGGCTTCCCTGGCGGGGAACGATTCGCTGCCGCACCGGTGCGGGTCCGGGCGCAGGTCCTCGCGCGCGGGGAGAGCATCTACGGCGAACCTGGAGTCGAACGTGATGTCTACGTACTGCGTGGTCGCGTTCGGCAGGGCAACTCCGGTGGACCGCTAAGCGATGAGTTCGGAGAGGTGAATGGAGTCGTCTTCGCCTCCGGAATGGAAGACGAAGACATCGCCTACGCGCTGACAGTTAAGGAGATCACTCGCGCGATGGCTGCATCGGGAGATGCGAAGGTGCCCGTACCAACCGGCTCATGCGAGTTGCGCTAACGAATCCACAACGGACTTAACGTCAACATACTGCGGCACTCCAGATGTGCGACACGCTTGATCCAAACGTTCTTTGGCGCGCACAGCAATCCGCTGCTTGCCGATGTCGTTGCCACGCGCCGCTTGGGTGAGTGCGGCACCCCACTGTGCGAGGGCTTGCCAGCAATCACGCTCGGACGCTGGTGCACACTTCCAGCGCTGCTCGAATACCTCGTGTGCGTGGAACGGCAAACCATTGCTGAGGAACGCAAGCCCTTCGCGCCATGCATCAGGACCATCAATGAAGTTCCGTTCGGGCACCGTGGGAAAGGCTCGCGGATCGCCTTGATCAAGGGGGCGCCCAAGAGAATCGCGCGGGCGCTCGCTACTTCGGGGCACGGCGGTGGGGAGACTACGAGCTACTCGCTGATCGGTGGGCGCCCGACCGCTTGGGAGACGGCTTGCGAGGTGGCTTGCCATTCCGACTGCGCCACGTGTAGTCCGGTGATTTTCCCGGATCGAACCTTTGCTACAACACCAGCGATGATCGCGCCGAGCAACAAAATGCCGGTCACGATCAGGAAGCCCGCCCACTCCGGAAGCCCCATGGCAACGAAACCGAAGGCAAGAGCGATGAGGCCGAAGAGTCCGGCGATAGAGATCGCCCCGAGTGCGAGGAGGCCGAAGACCGACACCACCGCGATCTGCTGGCCGGTCTGTTGCGCCTCAGTCCGGGTAAGCGCGACCTGGGCATTGAGCAGATTCTTGGTGTCCTTGACGACCTTCGAAATCAAGGTGCCCAGGCTTGGTTGGTCAGCCATTTCGCTCGCCTCCGTGGGGTGCCGCTGTCAGCAGGCTAGCGGCTTGCTTCAGTCGTCCTCGCTGCCGGCGTCCAATCCGGTCGCGATGAGGTTCATCACGGTCGGATCAGCCAGCGTTGTGACGTCACCCATGTCTCGATGCTCGGCGACGTCACGGAGTAGGCGGCGCATGATCTTCCCGGACCGAGTCTTCGGTAGTTCGGGCACCACCATGATCTGACGAGGTTTCGCGATCGGTCCAATCTCCTCGGCCACATGGTTGCGTAGATCCTTGACCAACTGCTCACCCTTCGCGGTCTCCTCAGGAACCCCGCCCCGCAGGATGACGAAGGCGACGATTCCTTGTCCGGTTGTCTCGTCTGCTGCCCCCACCACCGCGGCCTCGGCCACCGCCTCGTGCGAGACGAGTGCCGATTCGACCTCGGTGGTCGAGATCCGATGGCCCGACACGTTCATGACGTCGTCTACGCGTCCGAGAAGCCAGATCGCACCGTCCTCGTCGAGCTTCGCACCATCACCGGCGAAGTACATTCCCGCGAAGCGCGACCAGTAGGTCTCCTTGAAGCGTTCCGGATCGCCCCAGATACCGCGGAGCATGGACGGCCACGGTTCAGTCAAGACGAGATATCCGCCACCGCCGTTGCCTACTGGTTGCGCTTCGTCGTCCACTACCGCCATGCCGATTCCGGGTAGCGCGCCCATCGCGGATCCGGGCTTGCAGGCGGTGACCCCGGGCAGGGGGCTAATCATGATCGCGCCGGTTTCGGTCTGCCACCAGGTATCGACGATGGGGCACTGGTCTCCACCGATGACGTCGCGGTACCACATCCAGGCTTCCGGGTTGATGGGTTCGCCCACCGAACCGAGGAGTCGAAGTGAAGACAAATCATGGGACTTCGGTAGTTCGTCTCCCCACTTCATGAAGGTGCGAATTGCCGTGGGTGCCGTGTAGAACAACGTGACGCCGTGACGTTCCACGATGTCCCACCAACGATCCTTGCCCGGCGTATCGGGGGTGCCCTCGTAAACGACTTGAGTAGTTCGGTTGGCCAGCGGGCCGTAGACGATGTATGAGTGGCCGGTAACCCAGCCGATGTCCGCGGTGCACCAGTAGACGTCCTCGTCCGGCTTGAGATCGAAGACATTTCTGTGTGTGTAAGCGACTTGGGTCAGGTAGCCACCGCTGGTGTGCAGGATGCCTTTGGGCTTTCCCGTTGTTCCGGAGGTGTACAGGATGAACAGCGGATGCTCGGCATCGAAGGCTTCCGGTGTGTGTTCCGGTGATTGCGATTCCACGATGTCGTGCCACCACACGTCTTTGTCATTCCACTCCACGTCACCACCAGTACGACGAACGACGAGCACATTGCGCACACTCGGAGTCTGAGCAACGGCCTCATCGACTGCAGGTTTGAGTGGCATCGCTGACCCGCGTCGATTCTGACCATCGGCCGTGATGACAAGAACCGCTTGCGCGTCTTCGATTCGACTGCGCAGCGCCTCAGCGCTGAAGCCAGCGAAGACAACCGAGTGAGCGGCACCGATCCGCGCGCAAGCAAGCATGGCCACGATGGCCTCGGGGATCATCGGCATGTAGATCGCAACGCGGTCGCCTCCGGTAACGCCGAGTTCGGTGAGTGCGTTGGCTGCCTTGGAGACTTCGTCCTTCAGCTCGGCATAGGTGATGTCACGCCGGTCGCCGGGTTCGCCCTCGAAGCGGATTGCCACCTGGTTGCCAAAGCCGTTTTCGACGTGTCGGTCCACGCAGTTGTAGGCCACGTTCAAGGTTCCGCCAACGAACCACTTGGCGAAGGGGGCATCTGACCAATCCAAGATCTGCTCGAAGTCCGTGGCCCAGGTCAGGTACCGGGCCTGTTCTGCCCAGAACTCCAGGCGATCATCCGCGGCTTCGTCGTAAAGGGACGCGGTGCCATTGGCCTGGGCCGCGAATTCAGGGGACGGTGGGAAACGCCGGCTCTCGTGGAGCAGGTTTTCCAGTGCCTCGTTGCTCACGTCGTTCCTTTCCTCGTGTAGAACCACTAAACCAAATACAGCACCGGGACGGGATGGAATCCGGTCAAACTGCCCGCTAGCGTTCGGGCCGTGCCCGGTGGATTGATAAGCGCCATCGATCGACTCATGGCCTTGGGCGACACTTCCGCGGCCTTGACTGCGGCACGAGCTGAGGTAGACGCCCTGCTGTGGCGGCGGGACGTTCGCGCTGCAGCAAGCGATTACACGATCGCCTCCAGACAATGGGGTTCTCGAGATTCAGCCGCGATTGATGGAGCCGATGTCGCCACGGCGGAGAACTCACCGATGGGGCGGGTGCTCGGATCGGCCCAGGCAGTTACGGCTGAGGTCCCGGTCCAAGTAGAGACTTGGACCAGGGCGCCGTTGCAGGTGCTCGCCAGGCTCCATTGCGTCGTGGCGCACGGGCATGTCCCCGAAGATCAGCTCGGTAGGCCTCGGCGCGCTGGCGAAGACCCAGATGATCCGCTGCGACTACCGATTGAAGTTCCCTCGGCTGAGGCTGCGGCGGCGCGGCTGACCTTGCTGTCTGAGTTGGTCGCACAGTCCACCGATGCACCAGCGCTTGCGATCGCTGGCATCGTGCATGGCGAAGTGCTGACAGCTCGGCCCTTCACCTGGGGTTCGGGTCTGCTCGGGCGGGCATCGGTTCGGTTGGTTCTAGCTGCACGAGGTGTGGATCCGTCGTTGTTCACCATCCCCGAGGCCGGGATGTACCAGCGGGGGCGGCCGGCTTACGTTCGCGCGCTACGGCAGTACGCAACCGGGGAGCCCGAGCAAATGGCCGGGTACTTCGCGTGGTTTGCCGATGTCATTTCCCTTGGCGCCCAAGCAGCAACGCCAACGTCCGCTTGACCCCGCCCCCATTTCCGGCAACTCATGCAGGTCAGGCCCGAAGGCTGCGCCGGCGGGCGTACCAGGTGAGCCCGAGCGCGACCGCCCCCAGCGCAACGCTCGCGCTCGCTGCCACCGCCTGTTTGGTCTCGATCGTGCGGCGCATCGCGACCGGCTTGTCGAAGTCCAGGATCGGCCAGTCTCGATCAAGCGCTACTTGGCGCAACGCGGCATCGGGATTGACCGCCACAGGATGTCCGACCGCTTCGAGCATCGGCAGATCGGTCTGCGAATCGGAGTACGCGAAGCATTGATCGAGGTCGTAGCCACGTTCGATCGCCAGCGCACGCACTGCTTCAGCCTTACCCTCGCCGTAGGCGTAGAACAAGATCTCGCCGGTGTAGCGACCATCTTCGATCGCGACCTGGGTGCCGATCGCGAGGTCGGCACCGAGCCGGGCTCCGATCGGTTCGACTACATCGGTTCCGGACGAGGAAATGATGACGAGGTCCAAGCCCGCCAACCGGTGTAATTCGATCAACTCGACGGCTTCCTCGTAGACCATCGGATCCACGATCTCGTCGAGTGTCTGCGCGACTACTTGCTGCACCCGCTCTACCTCCCAGCCCTCCACCAGGCTGGACATGTACTCGCGCATCGTTTCCATCTGATCGTGATCAGCGCCTGAGGTGTGAAACATGAACTGCGCGTACGCGCTGCGGACGACATCGCTACGGCCGATCAATCCCTCGCGATAGAACGGGCGCGCGAAAGCGAAGGAACTGGACTTGGCCAGAATTGTTTTGTCGAGGTCGAAGAACGCCGCAGCGTGCATGTGACCACGGTACCTGTCACGGGTGAATTCCCAAGGGGCGCGAAATTACAAATCGCCGGTCATCGTTATCCACAGGCGGAAAATCAGGGCTTTCCCGGTACTCGACCGCCGCCGCAGGGTGTGGGCATGAAATCAACCAACGAACAGGACAGACCCCTGCTTATCTCTTCGCGCCTATCGCTGATCGACGAAGTGGTGCGGCTGGCCTCGAGCTCGGCTTTGGAAGTGCACGTTGCGGCGGATATCGGATCGGCATTGAGTCATTGGTTTACCGCTCCCTTGGTGATTGTTGGCTCCGATGCGCTGGTAGATGAGATACCCGGGCGGCGAGCGAGGGTGATCGTCGTCCATGACTGTGATTCGAGTAGAAACAACGACGACGCCGCTGACACTGCAGTGCAGCGGGATGTTTGGCGGTTCGCTGTTGAACTAGGAGCCGAGCATGTAGTGGAACTACCGGATGGCCAACGCTGGTTGCTCGATGCGTTTCGCGAATGCGCAGAGGGTCCGGTGCGTGGGGGAGTTGTTGTTCCGGTCCTGGCCGGCAGCGGTGGTGTAGGCGCCTCGACGCTGTGCGCGAATCTCGCGGTGGTTGGTAGTCAATTGGGTGCGCGCAGTTTGGTGGTCGACGCTGATCCGTGGGGCGGGGGTATCGACCTACTCATGGGTGCGGAGGAGGTGACTGGCGCGCGTTGGCCCGACCTTCGGCAAGTCAGCGGACACCTACCCGCCGGTCACTTGGAGGCCTCGCTGCCTCGGGTGGCGGATGTTTCGATCCTGTCGTGCGCGCGAGACGGGAATGGCCCTGACCAAGGCCCGTCGGTCGAGACGATGGCAGCCGTTTTGCGTTCGGCTCGCCGTTCCCACGATCTCGTAATCGTGGATTGCCCCAGCTTTGACGGTCACCTTCTTAGCGTGGTGTTGGAGCAGGCGTCGCATGCGGTCTTGGTGGTGAGTGACCATGTTCGACCGACGGCCGCAGCCGCTCGTCGTAATGCGTGGTTGCGGCCCAGGGTTCCGCGAGTTCTGCTTGTGCAGGCAAGCACACCTCGTGGCGTCACCGGTGAGGACATCTCACATGCCTTAGGCGCAGAGTTTCACGCGACGTTGCCTTTCGTTCCGTCGATGACGACCCGAGCTGACGACGGTGAACTACCGGCGCTACCGAAGGCGTATGTGCACGCCTGCCGGTCGATTCTGGAGGGAATCAGCAAGGTGGATCGGCTGCGTGCAGCATGAGTGATGCGCCGACTCGACCCACGGATTCGGTTCTCAGTGTTACCGATCGTGTTCGGACGCGACTGTTATCCGAGGGTCGGGATGCTTCCCCAGCCAATGTGGTTCGGGCGTTGCGCAGCGAGGGTGTGGTCCTTGACGAAGCAACGTTGATGTCTGTGGTCGGCAATGTGCGCCGTGAGTTGATCGGCGCCGGTCCACTTGAGGAATTGCTGGAAGAGGCTGGAGTGACAGATGTCCTGGTGAACTCGGCCGGTGAAGTCTGGACCGACCGCGGTCAGGGTTTGGAATCTTGCGGCAGGCTCTTCCATGACGAGGAACACGTCCGACGCATCGCTACGCGCCTCGCGGGGTGGGCGGGACGACGTTTGGACGAAGCGAGTCCGTATGTGGATGCACGGCTTCCCGATGGCGCACGTTTGCATTGCGTGATTCCGCCCATCTCGACCGATGGCACGTGCGTTTCCTTACGCATCCCACGCCGCGATGGCATGTCGATTGAGGATCTCCTTGCCGCCGGGACGATCGATGGTGATCGGCATGCAGTGCTGCGTGATCTGATCGAGCGCAAAGCGTCGTTCATCGTGACCGGCGGCACGGGGAGCGGCAAAACGACCGTCCTTGGTGCCCTCCTCGCGCTGGTTCCCTCGGATGAACGGATTGTCTTGGTGGAGGACACCGCCGAACTCCAACCGCAGCATCCACACGTGGTCCGGCTGCAATCCCGGCCACCCAACGTAGAAGGCGCCGGGCTGATCACGATGCGCGATCTGGTCCGCCAGTCCTTGCGCATGCGACCGGATCGAGTGGTGGTCGGGGAGGTGCGCGGCCCTGAAGTGATTGATCTATTGATGGCGCTGAACACAGGACACGAAGGTGGCTGCGGAACGGTGCACGCAAACTCCGCCGAAGACTTTCCCGCGCGCATCGAGGCGTTGGGACTTACCGCAGGTGTTGATCGGAAGGCGATCCATGCCTTGCTTTTCTCTGCTATCGATGCGGTCGTCCACGTTGCTCGACGCCGAGATGGAACCCGGGTGGTGGATGGCATACACGGTCTCGTGCGCCGGAACGGCTTGGTGGTGACCGACCCGCTGCATTCGATCCGCAGGTCGGCTGATTCGAAGGGGCGCTTCGCGTGCTGAATGCCCTCTTCGGTGCGGTTTGTCTTGGATTCGCGGTCTGGTGGATGGTCCCCAGTGCAGGACAGGTGCGTATGCGGCGGCTAGAAGGTACGGATGACACTTCGGGCTTTGATATCCGCACGTGGTTCCTCGCTCGCACCCAGCGTTCTGGTGCCATGAATCCTGAGCGTCGACTCGTGCACGCACTGCGGGCACTTGCAGCAGAGTTGAGCGCTGGGAGTACTCCCGCCGATGCTCTGGAAAGGGCGGCGGGGGATCCATCTCTATGGCCCCATGCTTTGGCCGCCGCACGGTTCGGGGAATCGATTCCGCAGGGACTACAACGAGACGCGACTGCCACTCCGGCAGTGGCGGCGCAGTTGCGGCAACTCAGTGCTTCGTGGCACGTCGGTGCCGCACACGGAGCGGGGCTCGTAACATCAATCGAGCGGTTGGCGCTATCTGTCCAGGCCCAGTTCGAATTGCGCAGCGTGCTGAATAGTGAGCTGGCTGCACCGAGGGCCACGATGCGCATGCTCAGCGCCTTGCCGCTGGTGGGGGTGGCGATGGGTTACTTACTTGGCGCTGATCCGATCGCGTGGTTTCTGGGATCTAGCATCGGTGGGTTGTTCGTTGCTGCCGCCGTGGCGTTGACCATCGCAGGTGTGGTGTGGACTCGACGCATAGTCCAGCGGGTTGATCGTGCGATGTCCCGAGGGTGATTGGTCGTGGGTGTGCTCGGAAGTCTCACCATCGCCCTCGCGTTGTGGGTCTGGCTCAGCAGCAGGGCACGGTCCCGCATACGTGCCCTCGCCTCGGTGGATAGCAAAGCCGAAAGTGCCTCGGTCACCTCGAATCAGCAACATCGTGGTCATCTCAAGGAAACTCGGTTACAGATGGTGGCGCAGGCCCCAGTCGTAGCCGATCTGTTGAGTGCGTCCGTGGCGGCCGGAGCGAGTGTGCCCGATGCGTTGGATGTAGTCATTGCCGTGATCGATGAGCCCATGCGGGGGAAGTTGCAGTCCGTGCGTGCATCAGGGCAATTGGGAGCGCCAGCCACGGCTGCATGGGCTGATCTCCTCGATGACGACGCCCTGGCGCCTATCGCCGGCGCCATCATCCGATCGGCGCGCACCGGTGCTTCGATCAGTTCGGTACTTGATGCAGCAGCAGTGGACCTTCGGCATACGCATCGCGCTCAAGTAGAAGTGGCTGCTCGGTCTGCAGGCATTCGCTCTGTCGCGCCCTTGGCTTTGTGTTTCCTGCCGGCCTATCTGTTGGTGGGAGTTGTGCCAGTCATCGCGGGTTTCGCGGAGTCACTTTTCGGCTGACCGCTCTTGTCCACAGCGGTCGTGCACGCAACCCCCAGCTTCAACATCGCATCTGACGCACGGTGGCTGTTTGCAGCCACCGTGGTTCATGGCGCCTCGAGGGTCGACAAGCGCCGTGTGAGTAAGGGAGATGTCATGTCTACAACTGTTATCGAAGAAGAGCCGCAAGCGGAGTTGGGCCACGAAAGTTGGTTGCGCGATGACGAAGGATTGACGACGGCCGAGTACGCCGTGGGCACCGTTGCCGTCGCAGGACTCGGTGGTGTGCTCATCAAACTGTTAACGAGCGAAGCAGTGCGCGATCTGATCTGGCAGGTCGTGCAGGGAGCCTTCTCGGCGATGTTGAGCGCCTGAGCGGATCGATCATGTCGCGGCACGAGCAAGCACAGGACGGACAAGTGCGAAACAGCAAAAGGACATCAGATGATCGCGGATATGTGATTGCGGAGAGCGCTTTCGCGATTCCAATGATTTCCGTGGTCGCACTCATCGCGACGGCAATGGTTTTCGTCGCGATGTCCATTTTGGGTATGCAGGATGCCGTGCACACAGCCGCGCGAGACATTGCCCGTGGTGTCCCGCCGGACGCGGTGCGCTCAGCTATTCAGATGACGCATCCGCACACCACCGTCACCGTCGCGCCTACCCCCCAGGGCGTGACGGTGACGGTGCACCGCGACATTGCAGTCCTTGGTCCATTGCTTTCCGGGTTGTCGGTCCCAGTCGAGCGACAAGCGCTGGTGCCATGGGAGACCGGTGTTGGTCTGTGAACGAGCTAAGGGGCGAACAAGGCATCGCAAGTGTCTTTGCGCTGGCGTTGTTGACCGGACTCACAGTTGTCATCGGCGCCACTGCAGCGATGGCGCAATGGTCGATCGCGCGATCGCAGGTGGCCATCGTCGCTGACCTTGCGGCCGTCGCCGCGGCTAGGCAGGGCGCATGCGCTGCCGCCGAATTGACGGCCCTTGCGCACGATGTGCAGCTAGTCGAGTGCTCGTGGCAGGGAACGGACGTCACGGTCAGTATCGGCTCTCCCGCTGTCGGCCCAGCCGCCCGCATGCTCGGTGCAGAAACAATCGTGGCTCAGTCCCGCGCTGGCTTCTGATCTATGGCAGGACTGATTCCTCAGGTAAGAACGAAGCAAAGGAATCGGTGATCTCCGTGAGAACAGCAACGGCTCCGGATTTGCTGAGCGGCTCGTTTCCGTTGCCGCACTTGGGCGATTGAATGCACGCCGGGCACCCATCGGTGCAGCGGCATGAACTGACGGCTTGCAGCGTTGCTCCTATCCACTCGTGAACCACAAGGGCTCCGCGTTCAGTGAAGCCTGCACCGCCGGGTACGCCGTCGTAGATGAAGATCGTGGTGGCGCCGGTGTCGGGGTGGAACTCGGTGGACACGCCCCCGATATCCCAGCGGTCACACGATGCGAACAACGGCAATAGACCGATTGCCGCATGCTCGGCAGCGTGTACTGCGCCGGGTAAGTCTTGGTAGGTCTGCTCGGGGAGGCAGCCCTGCTCAAAGGTCCACCACACTGCTCGGGTGCGCAACACCCGCTCCGGGAGATCGAGGTCGACCACACCGAGCAAGGTGCCATCGAGACCGCGCCGCTCGAAGGCAACAGTTTGAGACGAGACATCGACGGCGCCGATATTCATCTGCACGCACCCACGTTTCCAGCTCTGATCCACGTCGATGATCCGGATATCACTGACATCTCGGGCGAAAGTGGTGAAGTCCACTTCTTCTGGGATCACGATGGCTACCGATTCCGTGAGGTCAAGTGCGCGCACTACGTGGGTGACACCTTGATGTACGTAAACCGCGCCGGGATGTGCGTGCCGGTGCGAGGCTGCTGCGTCGATCGTCCCTAGTAAACGCCCGGTACCGTCCTCGACGATTCGCACCGTGTCACCGCTGCCACGTAGATCGGTGAGGTCCTGCGCCCTTTGCGGTGAGGTCCAGTACCAGCCGGTGGGCCGGCGGCGCAGGAGACCTTCAGCGACAAGAGCATCAAGGAGCGACTCCGCGTTCTGCGGAAACCAGTCACTCGGATCGACTATCGGCGTCTCGGATGCTGCTGCGCACAGATGCGGCCGCAGCACGTACGGATTCGAAACATCGAACACGGTTTCCTCGACGGGCTGATCGGTAAGAGTCTCGGGGTGGTCGACGATGAATGAATCGAGTGGATCCTCGCGGGCGATGAATACCGAAGCCGCAGGGGATTCGGCGCGCCCTGCTCGCCCGAATTGTTGCCACAAGGATGCGCGCGTTCCGGGCCATCCCGTGGTGATCGATACGTCAACACCTGAGATGTCGATGCCTAGTTCCAGCGCGTTTGTCGTTGCTAAAGCGCGGATTGTTCCCGCGCGCAGTCCCGCCTCGAGGTCGCGTCGTTCTTCGGCGAGGTAGCCACCGCGATAGGCCGCGATGGTGGTTTCGTCGGCGTGGCGTTCAGAGCGGATGAGTCCGGCCACGTATTCAGTGGCGCGACGGCTACGCAGGAAGGTCAAGACCTGGCTACCGGAATCAACGGCCTTGGAGGTGAGCCATGCGGCATCACGGGTGGGCGAGGTTTCGGGATTGTTCTCTTCAGGTGAATGCCGCCACAGCACGATGGTGCGCTCGGCGGCCGGTGAGGAGTCCTCGGTGACAGCAGTTACGGGCGAGCCGATCAGGTTTGCGATAGATCGTTCGGGTGCGCCGGTGGTAGCCGAGGCCGCGATCACAGTCGGATCGCTTCGGTGATGTGCGGCGATTCGCCGGAGGCGACGGATCACTAGCGCCACATGTGCGCCGAAGACCCCCCGATAGGCATGCGCTTCATCAACAACGATGTAGCGCAAGTTCCGCAGCATCCGAGACCAACGCTCGTGGCCGGGAAGTATCGAGAAATGCAGCATGTCCGGATTTGTCAGAATCACATTCGCGTGCCGGCGGGCCCATGCCCGATCGTCTCTGTCGGTGTCGCCATCGACCACCGCGGCCCGTACGCCGGGTAAGGATTGCTCCTGCCAGGAACGTAGTTGATCGCTGGCGAGAGCTTTGGTGGGTGCGAGGTACAGCGCGCACGGTTCGGACAACACCGACGACGTTTGTCCGATAGCAGCGATGATCGGCATGGCGTAGGCCAGGGATTTGCCCGATGCCGTGCCGGTTGCCAGGGCGACGTGCTGGCCGGCGTGAGCTGCTTCGGCCGCCACGACTTGATGCAGCCAGGGGGAATCGATTCCTTGCGCCTGCCAACCTTCGATGGCTGCTTCGGGCACCCACGAGGGCCATGGCGCACGAGTTCCCGACCGCGGGGGAATGTGCAGGGTGTGCGCCAGGGACTTCGGGCGCCCGCTGGACCACGCACCTAGAGCGCGACCTGCCGGGGAATCCTCGAACACCACCCAATTGTGGTGCTCCGGTGTGCCACAGTGAACCAGTGAGCGCTCCGCCAGTCGTCACCGTCGCTACCGATGAACGCGATGGGGTGGTCATCGTGAACGTATCCGGTGAGATCGATGCACACACTGCCCCCGCGGTAAGGGAGGCGGTGCATGGTGCGATCGGATCGAAAGTCCGACTCGTGGTCGACCTGACGGATGTCACCTTTTTGGACTCGACGGGGCTCGGGGTCCTGGTGACTGCCTTGAAGCGGGTCCGAGAGCTAGACGGCTCGTTGGACCTCGTCATTACCTCCCCGAGAGTCCTCAAGGTATTCACCCTCACTGGGCTCGATGTGGTGATTCCGATCCACGAGACGTTGGATGCCGCCCTCACTCAGTGACGACGGTGCTCATGATTGTGGCGAAGCCCACTTCGCCTAGCCAAGAGATTCCTCGACCCTGGCCGCATTCACGGCACCGCCTGCGTAGACTTCGCCGGATCGCGAGTGGGACCCGGTACTCGCAAAGACGCGCTATCGGGGCCGGCTGTCGCCGAGACCAAGGAGAAACATGATTGAGTTGACCGGGAACAACGTCGTTCTCGTGGCAATCGTTGCCGTGATCGGCCTCGCTGCCCTCGCAGTAGCCGGCATCCTCGTCCGAGAGGTACTCAGCGCGAGCGAAGGTACCGAGCGCATGAAGGAGATCGGAGCGGCGGTCCAGGAGGGTGCTTCGGCCTATCTGAACCGGCAGTTCAAGACACTATCCATCTTCGCGGTTGTCGTCTTCTTCCTTTTGTTCTTGCTTCCCGCGGAGACGAACTCCGAGCGCATCGGCCGCAGCATCTTCTTCCTCGTGGGCGCTGTCTTCTCCGGCATAACTGGCTACATGGGGATGTGGCTCGCGGTACGTGGCAACGTCCGAGTGGCTGCCGCTGCCAAGGACTCTGGCGAACAGCGTGCGATGCGTATCGCCTTCCGTACCGGTGGAGTTGCAGGCATGTTCACCGTTGGCCTGGGTCTGTTCGGCGCCGCGCTCGTCGTTCTCGTCTACGCAGGTGAAGCACCGAAGGTGCTCGAGGGCTTCGGCTTCGGTGCGGCCTTGCTCGCCATGTTCATGCGCGTTGGTGGAGGTATCTTCACGAAGGCAGCGGATGTTGGAGCCGATCTCGTCGGCAAGGTCGAACAGAACATCCCCGAAGACGATCCCCGTAACGCCGCGACGATCGCGGACAACGTGGGCGACAACGTGGGTGACTGCGCCGGCATGGCCGCCGACCTCTTCGAGTCCTACGCCGTGGTACTCGTTGCTGCGCTCATCCTCGGTAGCGCTGCGTTCGGTGAACTCGGCTTGGTCCTTCCGTTGATCATCCCGGCCATCGGCGTCATCACCGCCGTGATCGGCATCTTCACCGTTTCCCCGCGACCAACCGACCGTTCGGGTATGTCGTCTATCAACCGAGGCTTCTTCATCTCTGCGATCATCAGCGCGGTACTTGTCGTAATTGCTGTCTTCGTGTGGGTTCCCAGCAGTTGGAGCGAGATCGAAGGACTCGGTGGAATCGCCGCTACCGAAGTGGGTGACGGTCTAAGTCCGCAGTGGTTCGTGATCCTCGCTGTTTTCATCGGCATCGTGCTTGCGGCTGTCATCCAGCAGTTGACCGCGTACTTCACCGAGACGAATCGCCGCCCGGTTGACGATGTCGCCAAGACCTCGCTCACCGGTCCGGCCACGGTCATCTTGTCTGGCATTTCACTTGGTTTGGAGTCCGCCGTCTACACCGCGCTGGTCATCGGCGCTGCTGTTTATGGCGCGTTCTTGCTTGGTGCCGGCACGATTCTGCTCAGCTTGTTCGCGATCGCTCTTGCCGGAACGGGTCTGCTCACCACGGTGGGCGTCATCGTTTCTATGGACACCTTCGGCCCGGTCTCGGACAACGCCCAGGGAATCGCGGAGATGTCCGGCGATGTGGATGGCGAAGGCGCCGAGGTGCTGACCAAGCTCGATGCTGTTGGTAACTCCACCAAGGCCATCACCAAGGGCATCGCCATCGCTACTGCGGTGCTCGCCGCCACTGCGCTGTTCGGTGCATTCCGTGAAGCTGTATTCGGTGCGGCAGCAAAGACATCCGCTGCGATTGGCGGAACGATCGGGGAGGTCGGCGAGAACATTCAGTACTACGGCATCCTCGACGTCGCGAATCCGGCGAACCTGGTCGGACTGGTTATCGGTGCTGCCGTGGTGTTCCTCTTCTCCGGGTTGGCCATCAACGCTGTTTCTCGGGCCGCGGGCGCGGTTATCTTCGAGGTACGTCGTCAGTTCCGTGAGATCCCCGGAATCATGGAAGGCACCACGAAGCCCGAGTACGGCAAGGTTGTCGACATCGTCACCCGTGATTCACTCCGCGAACTGGTCACCCCGGGCTTGCTGGCGGTGCTCACTCCGATCGCAGTTGGCTTCGGACTCGGCGTCGGCGCCCTCGGTGCTTACCTCGCGGGCACCATCGCTACCGGCGTACTCATGGCGGTCTTCTTGTCCAACTCCGGTGGAGCATGGGACAACGCCAAGAAGTTCGTTGAGGACGGCCACTTCGGAGGCAAGAACTCCGAGGCGCATTCGGCAACCGTCATCGGCGACACCGTGGGCGACCCGTTCAAGGACACCGCAGGCCCGGCCATCAACCCGCTCATCAAGGTCATGAACCTAGTTGCCTTGCTGGTCGCACCGGCCGTGGTCACGCTGAGCATCGGCGATGGGGCCAACCCCACCATTCGCTGGGCGATCGCCCTTGTGGCCACCGCGATCGTGGTTGTCGCGGTGATCATCTCCAAGCGCCGACCGATTGCAGTGGGCGACCACGCGGAGGCCAACGCCTAAGCGCTACTTTCCGATATTCGGACAACCGCCCGGGTGCATCATTCCCCGTAGGGGAATGCCCCGGGCGGTTCGCTGCTCGGGGGCGGTGCGCAGTTGACAATCGGTGGTGTCCTACCGTCAGACTCCGTTGCCCGCCATGGCCGCCATGCCCACAAGACCGGCGGCACTAGCTGGAGAGGATGTGTAGGTGCCGGAAAAGACGTTGGTAATCGTCGAATCACCAGCCAAGGCCAAGAAGATCGCCGGATATCTCGGCGACGACTACACAGTGCTGGCCTCGGTCGGGCACGTTCGCGACCTCGCAGCCAAGGCATCGGAGATCCCCGCTGAGTACCGCAAAGAGCCATGGGCGAAGCTCGCGGTCAATGTCGATAACGGCTTCGAAGCCTTCTATGTGGTTCACGATTCCAAAAAGGCCACGATTAAGGAGTTGAAGGCGGCGTTGAAGGACGCCGACGAACTCCTCCTTGCCACCGATGAAGATCGCGAAGGCGAAGCGATCTCTTGGCACTTGCTGGAGGTACTCAAGCCGAAGGTGCCGGTCAAGCGCATGGTGTTCAACGAAATCACCCCAGACGCTATCCGTGAGGCGGTTGAGCATCCGCGCGAGTTGGACATGCGCCTGGTGGACGCGCAGGAAACCCGCCGCGTGGTTGATCGCCTGTATGGCTATCCAGTCTCCGAAGTCTTGTGGAAGAAGGTCGGACGTGACGCCAAGTCCGCCGGCCGCGTGCAATCGGTGGCCGTGCGCCTCGTGGTCGACAAAGAACGCGAACGCATCGCCTTCACCGCGGCGCAGTACTGGGGCATCGATGCCGAGTTCCTGCCCGGTCCGTTCCTCGGCAGGTTGACCGGCATCGATGGAGCCCGCGTTGCCACGGGCTCGGACTTCGATGAAAGTGGCACCCTCACCCGCGATGGCGCGGTGCATCTCGACGAAGCGGCCGCACAGTCGCTGGCCTCGGGGCTTGCCAATACCGCTTTCACCGTCGAGTCCGTTACTCAAAAGCCTGCGTCGAAGAAGCCGAAGCCGCCGTTCATGACGTCGACCTTGCAGCAGGAAGCATCGGGTCGGCTTCGGTGGGGAGCTCAGCGCACGATGCGGGTGGCGCAATCGTTGTACGAGAACGGCTACATCACTTACATGCGTACCGACTCAACCACTTTGTCCGAGCAGGCCCTAACGGCCGCGCGAACCCAGGCCCGTGAGTTGTACGGCGTGGAATACGTTCCCGACCAGCCGCGTCGCTATGACCGCAAGGTGAAGAACGCCCAGGAAGCCCACGAAGCGATCCGGCCTGCTGGTGACACTTTCCGCACGCCGGCTGATGTGGCGGGCGAGCTTGTGGGGGATGAATTTGCCTTGTACGACCTCGTGTGGAAGCGCACTGTTGCTTCGCAGATGGTCAACGCGCAGACGGCCACCACCACGATCAAGCTCACCGCGCAGGCAAGCGACGGGCGCAATGCGGAGTTCACCGCATCTGGAACCGTCGTTACCTTTCCTGGCTTCATGGCAGCGTTGAAGGACGTCAACAACGACGACTCCGATCGTGAACTACCTGACCTCGCCGAAGGACAAAGCGTGGCTGTTGAATCCTTGACGGCCGAGGGGCACGCCACAAAGCCGCCGGCCCGGTACAACGAGGCCTCGCTTGTTGCGAAGCTCGAGGAACTAGGCATCGGCCGGCCTTCCACCTACGCCTCGATCATGTCCACGATCCTCGATCGCGGTTATGTGTGGAAGAAGGGCTCGGCGCTCGTTCCGAGCTTCACTGCCTTCGCGGTCATCCGGTTGTTGGAAGAACATTTCTCCGCACTCATCGACTACGACTTCACCGCGAACATGGAGAACGTCCTCGACATGGTGGCCAGCGGGGAAATCGACCGGGTGCAACAACTCGAGGCTTTCTGGCGGGGCGGCACCAGCGTGAACGGCGAATTTCCGGGTGTGAAGGTACTCACCGAAGACCTGGGATCTATCGACGCTCGCGGCATCGCGACCTTCCCGATCAAGGACAGTGATGCGCATCTGCGTGTCGGCCGCTACGGCGCCTACGTGGAGCGCGGTGAGGAACGAGCGAATATTCCGGTTGGCCTGGCACCTGACGAACTCACTGCGGCGAAGGCCGAGGAGTTACTTGCCGAGCCATCGGGTGATCGCGAGTTGGGAACCAACCCGGAGACAGGGCTGACGGTCTTGGTGAAGTCCGGTCGTTTTGGCCCCTACGTCAACGAGCAGCTGCCGGAGGATGCACCAAAGTCGGCTAAGCCCCGCACTCAATCGCTTTTGAGCGACATGAAGCCCAGCACTGTCACCCTCGACGACGCACTGAAACTGCTCAGCCTTCCCCGGGTGGTCGGAGTTGACCCCAGCGATGGCGAGGAAATCAAATCGCAAAACGGCCGGTACGGCCCGTACCTGACCAAGGGCACCGATTCACGCTCGCTGGAAAGCGAGGAGCAGATCTTCACGGTCACTTTGGAGCAGGCGCTTGCGTTGTTTGCCCAGCCAAAGCAGCGCCGCGGCCGTGGTCAAGCAGCCGCTCCGCTGCGTGAGGTGGGAGCCGATCCGACATCCGGCAAGATGATCGTGGTCCGCGAAGGCCGATTCGGTGCGTACGTAACCGACGGTGAGACCAATGCCACCTTGCGGGTGGTCGATGATCCGATGACGGTCAGCATCGAACGCGCCAGTGATCTTTTGGCTGAACGCAAGGCGCGTGGCCCAGCCAAGAAGACGACCAAACGGGCGACAAAGAAGGCGACGAAGAAGGCAGCTAAGAAGACGGCGAAGAAGACGGCGGCCGCCGGTTCGGGGAGTTCGAAGTAGCCATGGACGGAACGTTCATCGCCTTCGAAGGTGGTGAAGGTGCAGGGAAGTCCACCCAAGAGGCGTTGCTTGCCCAGTGGCTCACCGAAAGTGGGCACCGCGTGGTGCGCACCCGCGAGCCCGGCGGAACACCTGCCGGTGAAGCTATTCGTGCGGTGCTGCTCGGCAACGAGTACGCCGGACTAGACGAACGCGCCGAGGCGTTGCTCTTCGCGGCGGCGCGTGGCGAGCACGCCCAGCACATCATTCGACCGGCACTTGAGGCTGGGGATGTGGTGGTGTGCGACAGGTACATCGATTCCTCAGTGGCCTATCAGGGCGTGGGTCGTGACCTTGGAGTTCAAGAAGTCCGCGACTTGAGTGTGTGGGCTACCCGCGGCTTACTTCCCGATGTGACAGTGATTTTGGACATCGATCCGGCTGTTGGATTGAGCCGAGTGCAGGATCCAGATCGACTCGAGTCTGAGCCAATCGAGTATCACCGCAAGGTCCGGCAAGCATTCGTAGACATCGCCCGCGCTCATCCAGACCGCTACCTGGTGATCGACGCTGGCGGCGCACCCGAGGACATCGCTGCGCAGATTCGAAACCGCGTGGCAGCACTCCTCGAGGAGCGCGCATGAATCAAGCGCCCGCGTTGTGGTCGTCGTTGATCGGCCAGGATGAGGCGGTTGCCGTGCTGGCTGCAGCGGTCAAAGACGCCGGAGCCATCACGCGCGGGGAGCCCGGACCGGCTATGTCCCACGCGTGGTTGATCACCGGACCGCCGGGATCGGGTAGGTCGCTGGCTGCCACCACGTTCGCCGCCGCGCTGGTGTGCGCCGAATCGGGATGCGGGCAGTGCCAAGCTTGTCGAACCGCCGAGCACGGAGGCCATCCCGACGTGCACGTGGAGATCCCCGAGGGTTCTGAGTTGCTCATCCAACATGTGAGCCCGCTGATCACCATGGCGGCACAAGCACCGATCAGTGGCATGTGGCGGGTGATTGTCATCGAAGACGCCGATCGCCTCAACGATCACGCGGCCAACCATTTGCTGAAGTCGCTGGAAGAGCCCACCCCGCACACTGTGTGGGTTCTGTGTGCTCCGAGTGTGGAGGACGTGTTGCCAACCATCGCCTCCCGGGTGCGACACGTGGGGCTGCGCACCCCACGAGCCGAGGACATCACCCGGATGCTTGTTGGCGCGCATGGAGTGGACGAAACGATCGCCGCGTTTGCAGCACGCGCTGCCCAAGGGCACATCGGTCGGGCTCGGGCGCTGGCAACTGACCAAGCAACACGCGAGCGCCGGCAGCAGTATTTGCGGGCACCGATGGGCCTTCGTGACCTGTCCGCGTGCGTGTTTGCTGCCGGGGAGGTTTTCGAAGCGGCTAGCGCTGTGGCCGAAGCTCGAGCTGATCGACTCGACGAAGCTGAGACGGCGGCATTGAAAGATCGCTTCTATGCAGAAGGCGTCACCCGGCTGAGCGGGGCGTTGAAGCGCGCGCACGATCGCGAAGTGAAGGAACTCACCCAGGAACAAAAGCGGCGTCGTAAGCGCTTGGTAACCGACGAAGTTGATCGGGCTCTAGTGGATCTCATCGGATTGTTTCGCGATGTCCTCGCGGTTCAACTAGACGCCAACGTTGACCTAATCAACGAGGAGATGCGCCCCCAGGTGGATCAGATCGCGGGTGCTTCGACACTCGAGCAGACGGTGCGACGCCTCGAAGCCCTCGAGCACGAGCGGATCGTGTTGTTCGCTGGAGGTAGTCCGCGGACCGTACTCGAGGCGACCATGGTGCAGCTGAAGGATCCGGCAGTACGAGTGTCGGCGTAATGCCCGGGCATCAAATTTGCGAAGCCGAGCGCAACCCGTGCGCGTAGGCGATCAATGCGCTCGAAGCTGGTTCGAGAATCGCCGGGGCCGGCTGGCCGATGTCTGGCTCGGCCAACAAGCGTGCGGCGGCAGCGAGTAAAACGTCGTAGGCGGCGGAACCTCGATCGAGCTGCTCGCTTACGGCCTGAGCGGAGGCAAGCGCTGTCTGCGCCGTTGTGGTGCCGGGCATTCGCCGGGACATCTCATCGAGAACCCGCAGCCGTTCGGCGAGGGCGTTGAGGGTTGGTGCCACTTGTGCGTCGGCCGATCGGATCTCGGCAGCGGCATCTGCGTGTAGCGGTTCGATCGCCCGGGTCACTTGAACGACCTGCACGCGAACGGCCGTGTAGCGCACCACGGATTCGTGACCGATAGCCCCGCGCCGGACCGAGGTAGGTGGAGCTTCGATGGGGGTCACGGGCGCTGGGGGCACGAGCCGACGCCACGAGCGCGCACCGATCACCCCGGCTACGGCCCCCGCGGCGGCGAGCGCGAACCACGCGAACTCCCCGCTGCTGGTGGCAAGCAGGTCGATCACACCCACGGTTCCGGATGAGGCACCGACCGCCGTGCCACCGATCATCAAAGCCTGGGCCTGGCTCTTGCGGGCGGTGTACGCGCGTTGAGTGCGGCGAGCCTGCATCTCGCTGTTCCGCGATTCGCGCTGGAGTTCGCGCCAGCCAGCCGGCTCTCCGCGGAAGGAATCGAGCAGTTCGAGGCCGCGCTGCACGGCCTGCTCGATCGAAGCCGTGACCTCGTCCTTGCTCTTCCCCATTCGGCCCACGGTACGAGGGTACGTCGCGGGTTACCGTTACCGCTATGCGTGTAGCAGCAGGGTTCGCCGGGCTGGTGGCTATCGGTGTGCTCGCAGCCGGCTGTTCCAGCACGCCGGAAGCGGTACCTCCCCCTGCACCCCCAACGCCGCAACCCACCAGCAGTGCGCCGAGCCCCTCGATGGAGCCCGACCCCCTCGCGCCGTATTACGACCAAACGCTCGATTGGCGCGAGTGCGGGGGAGCGGAGTGCACGAAGGTAAGCGTCCCGCTGGACTACGACGACCCCACGGGCCAACAGGTGCAACTCGCGCTCACCAAAGTTCCCGCCACCGGGGATTCGATCGGTGCCTTGTTCGTCAACCCGGGTGGACCGGGAGGCAGCGCGTTCGATTACGCCAAGGCCGCGGACTTCATCGTCTCCCCGGCGATCCGCGAGTCCTTCGACATCGTGGGTGTCGACCCGCGCGGCGTTGGGAAGAGTGAACCCATCAGGTGCCTTACCGACACCCAAATCGACAAGATCTTCGCCTCCGATGGCACCCCCGACTCTCCCGAGGAGGGGCGTCAGATCGTCGAGGATTCGGCGCTCATTGTCGAAGCGTGCGAGCAGAACGCACCGGAACTGTGGCGCCACATGGACACCGTTTCGGTTGCCCGCGACATGGACATCGCGCGTTCGGCACTCGGGGAACCGGTGCTGAACTACCTGGGCAAGTCCTATGGAACGGCCATTGGCGCGTTATACGCGGAGTTGTTCCCTTCGTTCGTTGGTCGGATGGTGCTCGACGGGGTGCTACCCACCGATCTGGATCAAGAAGAGGTGTCCCTCGGCCAGGCAATCGGATTCGAGGAAGCGGTCACGAACTTCGCTGGTGACTGCGCGGCCTCCGGCGACTGCCCGTTCCCCGGTGATGCGCAGCAGGTGCTTGGAGAGTTGCAGGCGTTCCTCGATGACCTCGATGCGAATCCACTACCGACCCAAGATGGCCGGGAACTGACCCAGTCGCTGGGTTCCTACGCTGTGTTGTCCTTCTTGTACTTCCCCGACGGCGACTACCCACGATTACGCACTGCGCTCACCAAGGCTGTGGAACAAGGTGACGGAACAGCACTGCTGATGCTCGTCGACGAACGCACCAATCGCTCGGGCGATGGTCGCTACCTGGACAACTCCACCGATGCGTTCTACGCGGTGAGTTGCGCGGATCTGCCCTTCGACGGTGACGAGCAGCGCGCGATGCAACTCGCGGATGAGTGGGAAACGAGTGCGCCCACGTTTGGCTCGGCGTTGGCGTGGGGTTTGCTGGTGTGCGCCGATTGGCCGGCTACCGGTGAACGCACAGGAGCCGTTCGAGCCACCGGTGCTCCGCCGATCCTCGTACTGTCCACTACCGGCGATCCGGCCACGCCGTATGAGTGGGGGGTCGATTTGGCGCGCGGTCTCGATGATGGACATCTGGTCACGTGGGATGCGTTCAACCACACGGCTTACCTGGAGGGTTCGTCGTGCGTCGATGATGCGGTGGATGCCTACCTGCTCGCCGGGCAGGTGCCCGAGGGCGATCTCGCCTGTACCTGACTGATACCCTAGGGGGGTATAGGTCTAGGGAGGTGCCATGCCGGGGTACACGGCTGACAAGGAAGCATTGGTTAAGCGGCTGAAGCGGGTCGAGGGCCAAGTGCGCGGCCTGCAACGCATGGTCGAGGACGACACCTATTGCATCGATGTGTTGACCCAGGTCTCGGCCACCACCAAGGCACTGCAATCTGTCGCGCTCCTGCTCCTCGAAGACCACCTCGGTCATTGCGTTGCCCACGCACTCGTCGAGGGCGGGGATGTGGCCGACGAGAAAATCAAGGAAGCATCGGACGCGGTCGCACGTTTGGTGAAGAGCTAGCCGAGGCGAAAGGAAGAGCCAATGACAACAACGACGTACACCGTGCGCGGAAAGACCTGCGGACATTGCGTCAACGCGGTGACCGAAGAATTTCAGGAGATCGACGGGGTCACGGACGTGACCATCGAACTCGTCGAGGGTGGCGATTCACCCGTGACGGTCACCAGCGCCACTGAACTCGACCGAGCAGCAGTCGTCGCTGCTGTGGACGAGGCCGGTTACGAGCTCGTTGATTAGTCGATGACCACTCCCACGCAAACAGTCACCGAAGTCGACCTCGACATCGGTGGGATGACCTGTGCCTCCTGTGCTGCGCGCGTGGAGAAGAAGCTCAATCGAATGCCGGGTGTAACGGCCACCGTCAACTACGCCACCGAACGCGCGCACGTCGCACTGCCAGAGGGCTTCACGATTTCCGATGCCATCGCCACGGTGGAAGCCACCGGCTACAGCGCATCCGAACCGGCCAAGGAATACGCCGCCGAGGAAGCCCGTGAAGACGACGAAGTGTCCGAACTGCGCCGCCGCGTGATCATCAGCGCGATCCTCACCATCCCGGTGGTGGTTCTGGCGATGGTTCCCCCGCTGCAGTTCGACTATTGGCAGTGGCTCAGTCTCACCCTCGCCGCACCGGTTGTGGTCTGGGGTGCGTTGCCGTTCCACCGGGCCGCCTGGATCAACTTGCGCCATGGCGCCGCCAACATGGACACCCTCGTCTCGATGGGCGTCGGTGCTGCATTCCTGTGGTCCCTGTACGCGCTGTTCTTCGGCGGCGCCGGCGTGCCGGGAATGCGAATGTCCTTCCACCTGCTGCCCACCCAAGGTGGCGGTTCCAGTGAGATCTACCTCGAAGTCGCGGCGGCGGTCACCACCTTCATCCTGCTTGGGCGCTACTTCGAGGCCCGAGCCAAGCAACGCAGCAGTGAGGCACTGACCGCATTGATGTCCATGGGCGCGAAAGAAGTTGCCGTCCTTCGCGATGGCCAGGAGCAGCGCATCGCGATCGATGCGCTGCAGGTCGGCGATCAGTTCGTGGTTCGGCCCGGGGAGAAGGTTGCAACCGACGGCGTAGTCGTCGACGGGCGCTCGGCTGTCGATATGAGCCTGCTCACCGGTGAACCCGTACCCGTGGAAGTGCAGCCTGGCGATGATGTCGTCGGTGCCGGCATCAACACCTCGGGTCGATTGATCGTGCAAGCCACGAAGATTGGTGCGGACACCCAACTAGCGCGCATCGCCGCGATGGTTGAGCAGGCGCAGGCGCAGAAGGCGCCGGTGCAGCGCCTGGCGGACCGTGTCTCTGCTGTCTTCGTACCCATCGTCATTGTCTTGGCCATCGCAACCGCGATCGGTTGGATCATCTTCGGCGGGTCCGTCACCTTCGCCTTCACAGCTGCCGTGGCGGTATTGATCATCGCCTGCCCGTGCGCCCTCGGGCTCGCCACGCCCACGGCATTGCTCGTCGGCACCGGCCGTGGAGCGCAGATGGGCATTGTGATCCGCGGGCCGGAGATCTTGGAGTCGACCCGGCAGGTGGAAGCGATCGTGCTGGACAAGACCGGCACCCTCACCGAGGGTCGGATGACGGTTGTAGAGGTCTACGCCGCAGCGCAGGCGACCGAAGACGAGGTCACCAACATCGTCGCCGGGGTGGAATCAGCATCCGAGCACCCCATTGGTCAGGCGATCGCTGCGTCGGTAGATGGCCCACCGGCAGTTGAGTCCTTCCAGAGCACACAGGGTCAAGGAGTGCAAGGGATCATCGAAGATCAGGCCGTCGTCGCTGGCCGGGTGTCATGGCTCATCGAGCAATGGTCCATCGAGATCCCGGAGTCGGCGTTGACCTGGGTGGATGAGCAGCAGGCGCTCGGCAGGACGGTGATTTCCGCTGCGCGCGACGGCTCCTTCCTCGGGGCTATCGCGGTGGCCGATGCGATCAAGGAGTCCAGCGCTACTGCCGTTCAGGGAATGAAGGAGCTGGGAATCGAACCCGTCATGGTCACCGGGGACAACGCCACCGTCGCGCGGACGGTTGCCGATCAGATCGGCATCACTTCGGTCATCGCTGGGGTGCTTCCGGAAGACAAGATCGCCGCGGTCGCCGAACTGCAAAGCCAGGGCAAGCGCGTGGCGATGGTGGGCGATGGCGTCAACGATGCCGCCGCCCTCGCGCAAGCGGACCTCGGCATGGCGATGGGTTCGGGTACCGACGTTGCCATCGAGGCGAGCGACATCACCTTGATGCGCTCGGATCCGCGCAGCATCGTCGATGCGATCAGGCTCTCCCGCAAGACCTTGGCGACGATCAAGGGGAACCTGTTCTGGGCATTCGCCTACAACGTCGCTGCGATTCCGTTGGCGATGGCCGGACTGTTGAATCCGATGATCGCCGGTGCTGCGATGGCCTTCTCCTCGGTGTTCGTCGTCACCAACAGTTTGCGCCTGCGGCGGTTCCGTTCGGCTACCTGATTCGAAGGAAAATACAGTTGGCATCGAATGATCGTCTTAACCACGACTTCTCCAAGACACCACGCTCAGGAATCGAACTCAACTATTGATTCCGTGACTTAAGCCGCTGTTGGTGAAGTCACGTTCATATTGCACGGGCCCACCCCCAGCTCGGGTGGCCCCTCGCGTCAACTCCGGTTGCCGGGAAGCACCGACTTCAGCCAGTTCACGAAGTCCGGCGTGCTGCGGGTTTGCATCCAAATGCGACCAGGGCCGGTGAAATCGGTCACGAGCCCCTCACCGCCGAGGACGCTGGTCTTCCAGCTACCGGCCTTGCGCACCGAATACTGGATCGTCTCGTCGAAGGCGACAACGTGGCCGGTGTCCAACGTCATGGTTTCCCCGGAGCCCAACGTGGCGTCGATAATGGCACCGTAGGCGGACACCAGCACCTGGCCTTGTCCGGAACATTTCAACAACACCAGACCTTCACCGCTGAAGAAGGTCTTGCCGCCACCCCAACTGGAGTCCACATCCACCGTCGGATCCGAAGCGATCCAGGAGCCGGACTGCACCATCAGCGCGGTGCCGCCGGGCAGGTCCACCAAAGTCATGTCACCTGGCAGCGCCGCAGCAACACCAACGACGCCCCCACCCGCGCCAGCGGAGAAATCGTTGACGAAGAAGCTTTCACCGCCGATGCTGCGCTTGAGTCCCTTCAGGAATCCACCTTGCGTCGATGTCGCGATGTTGATGTCGCCGCGCTGCATCGCCATGGCGCCCGCTTCCACCCGCACGGATGCATTGGGTGCCAAGCTCACCTCGCCGTACGCGAAAGCCGGACCGGCCGTGATATCAACCTGCATGATTCCTCCTGGAGACTCGACTGTCGCCATCGTGCCCGGGTAGTCACCCGGACGTCGCGGAATTCACCAAGCCGCCACTCAACAGTCCTCCTGGCACCCCGGTAGCATTGCCGGGCTCGCCTCGCGAGCAGGCCGCCTTAGCTCAGGGGTAGAGCAACGCACTCGTAATGCGTAGGTCCGGGGTTCAAATCCCCGAGGCGGCTCCACCGCGATCCCCCCGTGAAATCGGAGGGTTCCGCAATGGTTGGTGTGTTTCTAAACGTCGATGGAGACGGCCAGAGGAACCATTTTGGAACCATTTGTGTTTGGCACTCGTTGAGTCGCGGCCTCATCCATGAACCGTCTAGGCCATCAGGCTTCCGCGTCGTAGCGCCGCAACTAGTCAGGTTTTTGCTCGTCGTCGACTACCAGGAAAATCCTTGGCACCCCTAGTAACTCTTTTGCGTCAGCGACTTTTAAACCCTGAGGTCAGGTGCGAACATTTGCTTCGTGATAATTATTTGGAGCCGCCACCCGGGCAGTTCCGAAGGGACACCACTGATGCGAGTACGGACAGCGTTCATCGGCCTGACCGTGGTGGCTTCGGTTTTGGCTGGGACTGGATGCGCCGAATCCAGTAACTCCGAATCCGCGATGACGGATACGTCGGCTGAAGAGATTGTGGAGGCGCCAGCCTCGGACGGGCCACCTGTGGATGAGGCAGAGATAGACGAGCCCGCTGCTGAGGGGTCTGCGGATTCGGTAATCCAAGAGCCCGAGACGGAACTTCCGCTTTCTTCCATGGACGACTGCGAGGAATGGGCCGCGTTGCTCGATGGCCGGACTTGCTCTTACGACGGCACTGCCTCGACGTCTGAGCCGCTCGTGACAGAGGTGTTTGCTGCTTCCGATGTTGACCCGTCGATAGCCGCTGCTATCAAGGACTCTCTTGACCTGGCTACAGATGCGTGGGGCCTGTACTGGCCCGTCGAGTACTGGGTGTTGGGAATCGATCCTGACGCCGGGGTCGCTTTGGTGTCCGAGTTCTGCGAGCGTCGTGATTCTCGCGGCGATTGGGATTATGACGAGTGCATGGAGAGCGAAGCTGGCGACGAGCGGCATTCGTTGATTTGGTACCAGCAGATGGGTGCCAAAGAGGCTGCCGAGGGGGAGAAGTACGGCGAAGCAGCGCGTCTTGGGAAGGCAGACTGGGGGATTCATTTCTTCGCCACGTCGCTGCCATCTGGTCTCGCCGGAATGATGGGCGAACCCGGTGCTCAGAATGTGAAGGGCGTGTTGCACGAGTACTGGCATGGGGTGCAGCACTCATTCATCACAACACTGGATCGAGATCTTCGGCGTGAACTGATGGGCCCGGTGTGGTTTGTCGAAGGATCTGCTGAGTTCATGGCTCAATACGCCACGGCACAATTCATCGAGCAAGGCACCATGCCTGACGTGCCGGACGGCGATTACGCCTTCACTTTCGAGAACCAAATGCTCAACCGAGCAAGACATGACGCGGAAGAACTAGCTGGCCGGTGTGCGGGTCGAACCTTGGCGTCGGTCGTGGACTACTCGGATGAGTGCTCGGACATGAGCTACGGCCTCGGGGCGTGGGGTGTCGCTTACCTGGTCTCTCAGACTTCCCCCGACGTTTTGCTGACCGAATTCCACCCCGTTGTTCAGTCTTTGGGATTCGAAGAAGCGTTCGCGCAGGCCTTCGGCAAGTCGATCAATGAGTTCGATGCGGAGTTCATGGAATTCTTCA